>Ga0131853_10011399_pt1 | contig 16269 bp, 13 predicted proteins | sample TergutLab28metaG_FD_92764 | JGI IMG/M metagenome (GOLD analysis project Ga0131853, IMG submission 92764) | Labiotermes labralis P1 segment gut microbial communities from Petit-Saut dam, French Guiana - Lab288 P1 (version 2) (version 2) | ecosystem: Host-associated > Arthropoda: Insects >...
CGGCTCCGCCACCACCGCCCACGCCGTCATGCAGCTCAACGCCGAAGACGGCGGCAACCGCCGTTTCATCATGGTACAGCTCCCCGAAGCCACGGATGAGAAGAGCGAGGCGTACAAGGCGGGGTATCAAAACATCTGCGAAATTGGGAAAGAGCGTATCCGCCGCGCAGGGCTAAACATTTTGCAAAGATTAACATCGGGCGAAGGACGTGGTGATGGAACTGGTTTTGGAATGGGTATGCCTACATCAGAAAGTGAGTGGGACTTAATTACAAAAGAAGTTTTAGACGTAGGCTTCCGCGTCCTCAAACTCGACACCTCCAACCTCCTCGCCTGGGACGCAAGCCCCATCCCTGACCACGATTTGGACGTGCTCTGGCAACGCTTTGACGCACGGGACAAAACCCTCAAGCCAGATCGCTCGGATATGGATATTGTCTTTGAAGTCATGCTGAAAATGGGGCTTCCTCTGGACTCTGTGGTGAGTGAGATCACCGTGGGGAGCAAGAAGTGCTACTCCATCGGCGAGACGCTACTGGTGTGCTTGGAGTTCGGAATCACGCCGGAGGATATTACGGCGATGTGCGATCTTGCGCCGGAGAAGATTGTCTGTGCGGAAGAGGCATTTGCGGATAGCAATGTGATGAGCAACGCGCATTATATTTTGAAGGATCGCGGGATTGAGATGAAGTTGTTGTAGGGGGTGTGGGGAATGCGCTTATTTTCAGAAAGACATGGAATGAGAACTCCCTTAACAAAAACGTCTACAATGATACCCGAAATGTATAGGGTGCTTTCTCAATGCTGTGAAAAGTATTACGATTACTTGGCACATAAATATCCTCTCAAATGTCCCGACAACAACAGTATTTGCTGTGGCTTTGATTTAGATGCTTTTCGCGATGACATGATATTTGAAATTCCAAACATCTTCCCAAGATATGGGGACGAAAATGATCAATATGCCTTGTTGGATTTAATTGAGTACATTGCCAAAAACTGTAGAGATTTTAATGTTTATGATCATCACGGCTTTTTTCGGCACGATCACATCTCTTTGCTCGAAACAGATGTCGTATTTGATAGCTTTCGTAATGACATTAACAAGCTGTTTGCCAAAATGGGGCTTCTGTTTACGCTTACAGAGGGCAAAGTTGTTGAGCGCATAGTAGAAAACGATGTTGTCACTCCCGAGGTGGAGGGTATAGTCACAAAGGTGTCTGATGAAGGGACACGAAAGTTATTAGAAGATGCAATCGCGTTGTATCGGCATCCGCACTCTCAAGACCAATGGAAAGCTGTTGAGAAAATATGGGACGCATTGGAAAGTCTGAAAACTCATTTTCCGGGAATCGAAAATAACCATTATGACGAAAAACTCGCTAAGGTGCTATCGAATGGGGAGAGTAGCATGGAAACTCTCCTCAAAAAGGAACTAAGCGAACTAGGGAACATCGGAAACAACTACAGTATTAGGCATTTCAACGACAGGCAAGTTGAAATAACAGATGGGAAGCATTACGATTATTTTTTCAGTCGTTGTGCGGCATTTATTGCCTTGGCAATCAAATACATTGACGAGGACATTGTTGAGTTTAAGAAAGAGTGTTCGCAAGAGGATGAGTTGCCGTTTTGAAACTAAAATTCAAGAACCAACAATTCCAAACGAATAAGGCATCCGCCGTTTGCGACCTATTCACCGATGAAGAAATATCCAAGGGTGACAATGTGGTGAGCAATGCGTATTTCATTTGAATAACCATGAGATCAAAATAAAATTGTTGTAACAGGGGGCAAAGGAGATGGACATTCTCAAACAACTTTTAGGTTTATTCTCGAAATCCAAAGAATCATCTGAAAGCAACTCAGACGTGGATGTGGACATCAAAAGTAGCAGACAAAAAATCAAAAGCGGTCGTGATACTGTAATTATCGTAAATGGTGCAAACGATGAATTAGCGCCAAAAGTTGCTGATCTATATAAAGCGACTGATAAAGCCGTGGATATTCTCTCTGCATTTGCTGTTGATCCAACAGATTCTTCCACAGTCCAATCAGACGAAAAAGATGGATCAGATTTTGGGCACACACATCTTGATGCAGCGAAAGAGGCTCGCAAGGTTGGAAATATCGAAGAAGCGTTACAGCACTATGAACATGCTGAAAAGCTCTATAAAAAATCGAACAACACCTTTCAACGAGCAAAAATTCTTCTGATTATGAGCATTTTGGCGAATGTTCAAAAAAAGAACAATGTAGAGAGTCAGTATATCGAGCGAGAAGCTGATTTTAGAAATACTGCTCTTTTGCTCTATATCAAGTCGCTAGTATCAGGAGAATATAACAGATTTCAGCCACAAGAGTTCGTCGAGCTTGGTGCTCTCGAAAGTCGAATGGGGAATTATGATAATGCATTAGAATATTATGAAATTGCCCAAAAACTTTGTGAAAAAACGGGCGACAAGAAAATTCTTGCTAATGTTTTTCGGCTTACGGGGATAATGGAAGGAAAAGCGAACAGAAGCGGTCGTGTTGTCGGGAAAGCATATCTCAAAAAAGCTCAAAACATCTATAACGATATTAAAGATGAAATTGGAGTAGCGCTGACCTTTGAAGCACTAGGTGATATGGGACGTGCATACAAAGAATACTCGGATGCTTTAGACAGCTACAAAAAGGCTTGGGAAAAGTATGACTCTGTCGGGAATGCACGAAGGTATTTTATTGCATGGCATTTGTATAACACCTATGACTTGTTAGAAAATGCCCTAGAGGCACAAAGGTGGGAAAATATGATCAATTCTATGTTTGATACAATGCCGAAAGAGCATCAGAACTATATTTTGAAGTCCAGAAAGCGAAAAACAGAAAATGAGGAAATTGTAACGTAAAGCTAAATTGCCCAAACTGTTGTAGGTGTGCTTGGAGTTCGGAATCACGCCAGAGGATATTACGGCGATGTGCGATCTTGCGCCGGAGAAGATTGTCGCGGCGGAAGAGGCGTTTGCGGATAGTAATGTGATGAGCAATGCGCATTATATTTTGAAGGATCGTGGGATTGAGATGAAGTTGTTGTAGGGGGTGTGGGGATGAAGATTGGGGCAAATATGCCTTGCCTTTGTGGCAGTGGAAACAAATACAAACGCTGTTGTAGAGATAAACAAGCGGCGGTCGAAATTAGGAAAATGGTAGAAGCCGATATTTCTCACTTGCACACTATGTCTGCTTCTGACAAAGCAGAGGCAGACATGATAAACAAGGGTATTGAAGGCATTGTTAATAAACATATCGATTTGGAATATGCCTATATTGCGGAATCAAATGGAGAAATAGTGGGATTTGTTCAGGGTATGGAAACCCCGGAAAATATACCCAATGAATTTCGCAATACTTCGGGCGAACTTGAACTCTCGATACAGCAATTATATGTCAAGCCCAGATACAGGGGTGAAGAAATAGGTGTGCAGCTAATGAAGGCGATCGAAAATAAATCTGAACATTCCAGATTTATGGTCTTTCACGATCCAAAATGGCAAGGCTATTACATGAAACAAGGGTATATTTACGGCGCAAATCCAACAATTGGACGAAAAGTCATAACGTAGAGGATACAATATGAAAGTGATTCAAGTAGATAAATACTACAGCTTTGATGAGTTTTTTTACTGGATGTTGCCTATGGGTGGATTTTGGCAATATTCTATGGGGTTTGATACCATGCTCTATCGCGGAGAACCCTCTGCCAAGCATGAGCTTATACCATCAGCTCTTAGGGATGGGGCACGAAGTTCCTTCACCTTAAAGCATGGAAATTCAGAGCCGCAGAGTGAGCCTGAACAGGTAAGGATGGAGTATTATGCGCTGTGGGATTTTTACAAATTGGCAAATGAAAATGGACTTAAAGTAAAGGCAAGTGCCGAAATGCAAAACAGCTATCTTACTACCATGTCTCCGCTAGGTTCAAAAAATGAACCATATAAGTGGCTATCGCCGGAATATGAAGAACTCGCCGCTCTTGCACAACATTATGGTGTCAAAACAAGGATGTTAGATTGGTCATCTGACTTTTACACAGCTCTATACTTTGCGTCCACTGGAGCATTAAGAAATTGGAAGAAAAGTAGTTCTAGCAAATGGGAAGATAAATGCTACGATACCAAAGACAGCATTGTTTTATATATTTTGAATGGTGGCATCGTGCATAATATGTCCAATGAAATGCCGCTAAAACTTGTTGTTCCATCGTATTATGATAACCCTAATCTAAAGGCGCAAAAGGGAGTGTTATCCTATTGGCAGATTGATATGCCTGCCAGAAATGAAGAGGGACATGATTTTAGTAAATATCCTATTGATAAACGACCCTTGACTCAACAACTCGAAGAGCATGACCTTGGTTACGATAGTGACCATATCAATGTTTTGTTTAGAGTCGAAATCGATATTAACGAGTGTGGCTACATCTATTCAACAGTAAACAAGTTAGGCTACAATGCAGCAAAGCTGTTTCCGGGGTATGACGGAGTGGCGCAAAAGTTAGAAGAGGATAATATTTACTTAGAGTTTTGCAAGTGGTTAGACGGGAAAAGGGCGGTCGAGTATAAATATTGTTTATCAATGTACAATAGCGCAGTAGCAGATTCCGAAAACCAAGACGGCATATCCATCGAGGACTTTGCTGAAAAATATAACATTTCTAAGATTGCAATTACTCTTAGAAAAAGGGCAGAGAGCTTTTTAGAAACACTGCCTGCTAAACGACAGGAAATAATTTTGGCAACTATTTCACACTTGCCAAACGGATATATTACAGCTTTAGAAGAGGAAAATAGCTATTGTTTGCGTGTGCTAGATTATCATGTGGTATATGATATTACTGATGATGGGATTATCGTATATGATATAGAGCAAGATGAGGACACCCCATGAAACTAAAATTCACCCACCAACAATTCCAAACCGATGCTGTCAACGCCGTCTGCGACCTCTTTACCGGTGGCGAGAAAATCCGCACGACCTTTTCCATCACGGAAGAACACGCCCAACTGGCCCTGCAAAACGAGTTCGGCGTGGGGAACGCTTTGCGGATTGACGAGACGGCGATTGTCAGCAATATGAACACCGTCCAACGGCGGAACAAGCTGCCCTTGACCATCGCCGTCCAGGGGCGGAGTTTCTGTGTGGAGATGGAGACCGGCACAGGCAAGACCTACGTCTACACCAAGACGATCTTCGAGCTAAACCAGCGCTACGGCTTCACAAAATTCATTATCGTTGTGCCAAGCGTAGCAATCCGGGAGGGCGTGTATAAGTCCCTCCAAATCACTGCCGACCACTTCGGGGCGCAGTATGACAACGTGCCTTGCCGCTATTTTATCTACGACTCGAAGAAGCTCTCCGATGTGCGGCAATTTGCCACCAGCAATAACATCGAGATTATGATTATCAACATTGATGCGTTCAAAAAGGCTGAAAATATCATCAATCAGCAACAGGACAAGCTCAATGGCGAGTCTGCCATGCGGTACATACAGGACACCTGCCCCATCGTCATCATTGACGAGCCGCAGAGCGTGGACAACACGCCAAAATCCAAAGAGGCGATTGCAAGTCTCAACCCGCTCTGCACCCTCCGCTACTCGGCCACCCATCGTGAGAAGCATAATCTGCTGTACCGCCTAACCCCTGTGGATGCGTACCAAATGGGGCTGGTCAAACAGATTGTGGTCTCGTCAAACTCGATTGAGAACGACTTCAACAAGCCATATATCAAGCTAATCTCCGTTTCCAACGAGAACGGCTTCCAGGCGCGGCTTGAGTTGGATGTTGGGGGCGCAAAGGACGCAGTCACACGCAAAACCGTCACCGCAAGACCGGGGGATGATCTGTTCACCCTCTCCGGCAAGCGTGATCTGTACAAGGATTGGGTGCTGGAAGGCATCGACTGCCGTCCGGGCGGCGAGGCCGTGGATTTCACAAATGGCGAGACCTTGGCATTAGGCAAAGCCCTCGGTAGCGTGGATGAAAACCTCCTCAAGCGCGCCCAAATCCGCCGGACGATTGAGGCACACCTAGAGAAAGAGCGGCGTTACCATGAAATGGGAATCAAGGTGCTGTCCCTCTTCTTCATTGATGAAGTCAAGAAATATCGTACAGAGGACGGCGGCAAGGGTATCTACGCCGAAATGTTTGAGGAGTGCTACAACGAACTGCTCCAAAGACCAAAATACGCCGCATTAAAAGAAGCCTTCCCCACCGCCGTGGAACAGGCACACAATGGCTATTTCTCGCAAGACAAAAAGGGAAATTTCAAGAACACAAACGGAGCAACCATCGCCGATGATGACACTTACAACACCATCATGCGGGACAAAGAATGGCTCTTATCCTTCGAGTGTCCGCTCCGCTTTATCTTCTCCCACTCTGCGCTCAAAGAGGGCTGGGATAACCCCAACGTGTTCCAAGTCTGTACGCTGATTGAGCAAAAATCTACTTTCACCCAACGCCAGAAAATCGGCCGAGGGCTACGTCTATGTGTAGACCAAGAGGGCAATCGCATTGAGGATCGTGACATCAACGTCCTCCACGTCATGGCGAATGAGAGCTTTGCAGACTTTGCGGCAGCCTTGCAAAAGGAAATCGAGCAAGAGACCGGCGTGAAATTTGGTGTGTTGCAGCTTAGTCTGTTCGTGGGACAGACCTATGAGGAGATAAAGATTGTCGAGCGAAAGATCACACCCGAACAGGCGCAAGCCGTGAAGCAGATCGTATCTCAAGCATCAGAGCCTACAAAAGCGGAGCTTCCACCGGAGCTAGAAGAAGTCCGTGAAAAGATCATCACGGCAGTTACCCAAAACAAGCCTATCGAAGAAATCAGCTACACCGAAACCGTCACCGAGGAAAAAGCCATCACTTATGAAGAAGCGGCAGACCTCATGCGTGATTTGGAAGAGAAAAAGCTCATCACCAAAGAGGGCAAGATCAAAGAAGCGCTCAAGACACAACTTGATGCCGGCACCCTCGACCTCGGTGCAAAGTTTTCCCAAGCGGCGCAGCGGGCGATTGCACATACGATCAAGACGGCCGATACCAAGCCGCCGATCCGCGATGCCTCGAAAGAAGTAACTGTCCGGCTGAAAAAGCAAGTCATGCTCTCGCCTGAGTTTGTGGAGATATGGGATAAGATCAAACAGAAAACAACCTACAGAGTCAATGTTGATATGGGCGCACTGGTGAAGAGTTGCATCAAAGATTTCGAGGCCATGCCGCCGATCCCGAAGGCAAGGCTTGTGTCGCAGACGGCGGACATTGATGTCGCACACGCAGGGGTTTCTCACATTGAGCGTGAGATGCGTACCATCGACTTGGGCGACAGCTATGACACCCTGCCTGATATTCTGCAAGTGGTCGCAACGGAGTCTATGCTAAAGCGTTCGGACGTGAACCGCATCTTGCAACAAAGTGGCCGCGGCAAAGACTTCCTGAACAATCCACAAGCCTTCACCGAAAAGGCCTTGGAGATCATCGCGCGCAATCGTCATAGCCTCGCCATTGACGGCATCCGCTATGTGAAATTAGCGGGTGAGGAATATTGTGTGCAAGAGATTTTTGAAGCGAAAGAGCTTTTGGCGAACCTTCTGAATAACGCTATTGCGGTTGAGAACAGCCTGTACGATCACGCCATCTATGATAGTAGCACGGAGAAGAACTTCGCCCAAAGCCTAGACAACGACCCCGATGTAAAACTGTTTTTCAAAATCCCAAGTCGCTTCAAGATTGAAACTCCCATAGGCACATATAATCCCGATTGGGCGGTGTATTTAGAAAAGAACGGTGAGCAGAAGTTATACTTTGTGTTAGAGACAAAGGGAACGACTGATTTGTTTGATCTGCGTAGCCCAGAGCGGTTGAAAATCAAATGTGGTAAGGCACACTTTGATGCTTTGGAGAACGGTGTGATATTCTCGCCAGAGCCAGTGAGTGATTGGCGGAAGTTTCGGGCGGGGGTGTAGAAGTCTATGCACACACAATCCGCAAAACTAACCTTCCACATCCCTCACGCTAGCCTCCCACAAAGACAAACGCCAAGTTTGCCGCAGCCTGATCGACAAAACACGGCGACGCTTCAACGCCGCCGGATCTGAGGTGGACACGCAGGATATGCACCAGACCCTGACCATCGGGATCACGGTTGTGTCGGGCGACTACGCCCATACAAGGCAGTCTCTAGATGAGATCATCCGTTTCATGGAAGAACACGCTGAAGCAGAGCTTATGGGTGTGGATCTTTCGTGAGCATAGAATAATCAAAACCCCTCGCCGGTTTGGTGAGGGGTTCTGACTATGGCACGAAGAAGAATGTCTCATGCCTTATCTTCATCGCTCATAGTTGTTGTTTCTCTGCAAGGCATGATGCCATGCTGAAGGTGGATTTTGCGTTCTTGTTCAGCAAAATTACACCATAGCTTTCGTGAAAATCCTGCAAAATTACACTTTGGTTGCTTGGGCTGGACTGTCTTGCACCAACTTCCCATCTCCACCGACCAGCAACAGATCATCGCGCCTGCTCGCCAATTCTGTCAGTCGCTCCGTAAAGCTGCTGATGGAAAACAGAACAAACGTCTCTTTGCGCATTTCTTTGTTCCACGGCACAAGTTCTTTTTTACGCAGAAGATCATAAAACACATCGGCATCTGTCGGCTGCGTGCGATACTTACATTCCGCAAAAACGATATTGACACCGGTGCTGTCTAAGGCCACGATGTCGATTTCTTCTTTGCTGTTCCACCAACGCCCAATCTTATTAAACTGCAACTCATCTGCCATAGCAAGCCGCCACAACTCACTGCGACAGACAGTTTCATAAATGTGCGCCACATGGCCGTCAATGAAATTGGCTTTGATTTTCTCCAGCACAAAGTCAGATTGACCAAGCTCTATCCGCGCTCGCTCGGGATAAACAAAGCGGAACCAGAAGCGAATGAAGTTATCCTTGATCTGGTATAGGCTCATCTTACTTTTCTCAGGGTTGTTCTCCGTCACGGGAACTTCGCGTTCCAAAATATCCAAGTCAATCAGCGTCTTCAAGTATTTGGGCAGGCTCGTTTGTTTGATGCCGATGTCTGTGCTGATTTTCCCGGGCTTTCGATTGCCTGCTGCGATGCTTTTTATGATGGAGAAATAACTGCCAATCTCTTCTACCTCGCGGCGGAGCAAGAACTCCGGCTCTTCAAACAGCAAGCCCTCCGGCGATAGCATCAGACGGTCTATTTCGTGGAAGAGGTTCTTTCTTCTATCAAAAAGTTCGATATACTTCGGAACGCCGCCGGTGACGGCGTAATGTTCCACCAGATCACGGTAAGGCATATCTTCATAAAACTGATCGTAGTGTAGGAAGTCAATCTGCTTTAGCTTGATCTGCCCCGTGCGCCGCCCATAGAGCGGACTGTTGTAATTCAAGGCGTGCTTTTCCATCATGTGAATCAGCGAACCACACAAGATCAGCATGACGTTTTCCTTGATAAACCATGTATCCCAAACCCATTGCAGAATAGATGGGAACGCCGGATTCGCATTCACCATATAGGGCAGCTCATCAATCACGAGCAGTTTTTTCGTGCCAGGGTCATGTTTTAAGAAAACCTCAAACAAGTCCTTCCAGCTTTCAAACGATGCGTTTTTCAGATACTCTTGCCCTGTATACTCGGAAAGAACTTCTGTAAAATTCTTCATGCTGAGTGTTTCGTTTTCTTCATTTGCCAGAAAATACATAGCTTTTTTATCTCTGATAAACTCGTTTATCAGCGTAGTCTTACCCACGCGGCGGCGACCGTAGAGCACCACAAGAGATGCGCCATCGGCGGTATATTGTTCTTCCAATGCGTCAAGCTCACGCTCACGGTTCACAAATCTCTTCACAGGAACCACCTCCTCAAAAACATTATACCACGCAACATTATTCTGTCAAGAATAATTCTTTTAAGAATAATGTTGAAGTCCGGCGATAAGAGTGGTATGATAAAAGTCAAGAAATCAACCGTGAAAGATGAGGTAGAATCATGATTCACAATAGAAAGCTCGCCCTAGCTTACCGCATTTTTGCATTCATCATCGCGGTTGCAGGATTCCTCTCCATGTCCGGCCTCACCCGAGGTACATTCAATGCCGGGATCATGATGTTCTACACTATGCAGAGCAATTTGATCGGGATTGCCTTGCTCGGCCTTCTCATTATCAAAACAATCGGCGATCTGCGTGAGAACAAGACTGACCGCCCGGGGTATTATCCGCAATTGGAGATGGTAGTATCTGTTATTTTGTTCATCACATTCCTCGTGTACTGGGTAATGCTCGCACCGCGCACATTCATGATGGCAACGGACTTTGACCTGTGGTCGTTTGGCAATCTTGCAGTACACGGGTTCACACCGCTCCTAGTGCTACTCGATTATATCCTGTTTAGCCCGCCGGGGCATCTAAAGTATCGGGACATCTATTACATTGCAATCTATCCGCTCGTCTACGTCCTGTTCACGTCAATCGCCGGCTTTCTAGGGTATGTCTACTACATTTCCCCGGTGGATGGCTTGCCCGTTCGCTTTCCGTACTTCTTTTTTGACTTTGACCGTATTGGAGCGCTCAGCTTCGTGTTTATAGGGGCATTGGTAGCGTTCTTCTTGCTTATCGGACATGTTTTCTATGTAATCGATCGACGAAGAGCGCGGCGGGCTGCAAAAAGCTGGTGACTTGCGTGGCACCTACAGTAACTTGGTCGGTACAACCAAGTCACCGTCCAAGATAACAACCAAGACACGCACACGGAATCGCTTCCTCCACAGCGCAAAATTATTCTGTCAATCATAATTCTTTAGAGCATAATATTTGACATGATGTTAGAAGGACAGAGAATGTCAATCGGTCATTTGTGAGTGTTTCAACCCGTGATTTGTGAATATTCCAATCGGTGATTTGTGCAAGTCAGCACCGATAACGCCGCCCAATCCCTTAAAAACAATAGCTTCTTTCATCCTCCATCGAATAACATCGCGACAGTTTCAAAAACCCTCTAACCCAGTCTGACACTGGGTTAGAGGGCATTTTTAGGCCGAAAATCAACACTTTTGTATACGCATGGTAGTACCATTTCTAGCTGACTTTCGCCATCACGCCCTGCTAGGTTGCCAACTGTTTGCAAAAACTTGCCAACTCGTTGCGTTAGTTTGCCAACTGCCCTCTATGTACTCATTTCCTCCCACTCGCCCCAATCCGCTCCCCCAAACTCATCATCGCCATCATCCATCCATCAAACCCTGTCCATGTCATCAGTGGCGGGTCACCCTCACGGATCCGCATGGTTCTGCGGATCTCTTTCGGGATAACCACACGTCCCAAGTCGTCAATGCGACGCACAATTCCTGTTGCTTTCATATATGAAACATCCTCCTGAAACAGTCAATTTACCCCATTAGTGTTTACAGGATTTAGGCGGATATACAACATTCTTTTTGATTTTACACAATGCAACTGTTGCGCTTAGAGAGAAACGCGGTGTCGCCCATGAGCAACACCGCACTTTTCCGGTATACGGGAATGCAGATGACTTCATTCGATGGTTTTGAATGAGCGCCTCCGTTTTCGCGTCACTTTCAGCCACACAAAATACAAAAGCGGAGCATTAAGCCGCTCAGTCATTTATCATTGAAACATCGGCTGTCTTTTTCTTTAACAAATTTTTGCCAATCAAAACTAAGTTTAAGATGACATAGCTCACTGAATAATACACAAACAAGTCAAATAATCGAGCTACAATAACTAAATTGATAAAGAGCGGCGCTATGAACAAGTATGCGAATAGTATTGCGATTGTGGCTATATAGCCCACGATCAGTTTAATCCATAGGCGGCCTTTTGATTTGTGAACAAACACAAGTCCTACTACGGCAAGTATAAGGGGCAACTCTCTGACAACTATTCTAGCAAATATTGCAAACCATGCGCCATCTGGGCCGCCTTGCATCACATCCTGAACCGTATCAATCCAGTTGAGTATCTTAGAGGCCGCCAAGTATGTAATAACAGCAGTTTTGAAAAAGTCCATTTTTTGATTCTTCACAGGTGATTTCACTCCCATATAAAGACATCTTTCTTTCATAAACTATGCGGGGCATGACAGCGAAAATAGCCATGCCTCGCCAACTTATCTATCTTTTCTTCCGAACAATGCTTACTAAATCCGCGAAGAACATAATACCTATCAAGACTGTCAACACAAGTGGATGCGTTATCACCGGAATAAATGATAGCTCCGGTAAAAATGGATCACCGCTGAGTGCTAACAAAATCGTTGCAACTATATTCACAACAAATGCAAGGCCTAGCACAACGAGCACAACCTTACTACCAGTGATTACGATTTCTTTCTTTTCGCTCATATCTTTACTCCTATCTAGCCTTATTATTTTGCCTATCCAACACACTTCGCTCAGTGGTTTTGCTATCTACTGCAAGCTTCCAGCAGGTAAGGTCAATACGCTTTCAAGGAAAACAGAATATGCCTCTAAAGCCCGCTCGATTAGTCCCGGCCAAATCGCATTCATGAATGTAATGCTGTCGTTCTCCGTGTGCAGTACGAACCCAAAGCCGGGCCCACCGACAGGCGTGTCGTTGCCCTCTTCTCGCGCTGGGATCGTCGATGTTGGTGTGAAGTTAGCAAGCTCAGGGTGCTCTAGCACGATCATCATTACTCGGAACATTTCAAACTCTGGGTAAATGACCGCAATAACAGCTTCATCATCCGTCTCTGCAAGGACTGCCTCAAGCATCTCAAGTTGCTCCTGTATAACATCTATGAGAATTCCAGCAGAGACTTCCGCCAAAAAGACTGCCGCGAGTTGTTCTAACGCATCTCGATCATTGTCAATTGCTACAACGGTGTCAGGCTCATCGCTATCTTCAAGCATTGCTAGGATCAGTTCCATTCTAGCTGTGGTCATTTCAGGTAAAATTCCTAAAACCATCCCCGCCCGTGCCGGAGAAGGAACAAAACCATCCATGGAATACAGTACCAAAACATCAAATCCATTAAACAAAAATGCCAAGTGGTCAGAGGTTCCATAAATACCCTTCGGCTCCCGAACGAGGCCAAAGCCATACTCTGCGTTCAAGCCATCTGCAATGCCCTCTATCATGTGGGAGATTGCACTACTACCCTCGGTGCCTGTTGCAAAGTCGTGATATCCAACGCCGTAGCTCAGAGTTTCGCCGTCAAAGAGTACATCCACATTGACCATGAGTGCAATATTTTCTGCTTCCGCTTCTGTCAGCGCATCTACATAATGTAACACGCCAACTAAACCGATTTCCTCCGCACCGAAGAAAACATAGGTGATGGTGTAATAATGCTCCAGATGTAACATACGCTCCGCGCTTTCGAGGAGAACGGATACGCCAGAGGCATTGTCACTGATCCCTGCATTGTTGGGGCTGTCATAATGTGCGCCCACAATGATTCTTGTTTCACTGGTACCCGGGAGGGTAAGGATTACGTTTTGGCTGTGGTCGAGAAACTCCATTGCCAGCAAGTCATCTATACTCCAAACATCAAGCATTCCTAGGTGGGCTTGCATTGCTTCGGGTATGTATTCAAATTCACCAGGCTCTCCGTCGCCAAGGAGATTCACGCTTGTTAGAATGTTCAGCATAATTTCGTTAATCGGAAACTCTTGCATGGTCACATTTGCAGGATCATGTCCCATGTCTAGGAGCTCTTGCATAATCCACTCTGCAGTCTCCCGCTCTCTCTGTGTGAAAGGAAAGCGATTGGGTAGGTTTTCGTACATAAACTCTAAATGTCTCAGAGCGAGTGTCCCATGCGGGTCTGTGATCGGTGTTAATACAATCTCAGGTTCCGGTGTGGGCGTTGCCACAACTTCCGGCGTCGGTTCCGGCGTTGGGGCTGGCTCTGGCTCACTGGAACATGCGACAAGCCCCACTATGAGAAGTAGGGCCAATAATAACGCGAGTAATCTTTTCATCTTTTCCAATTCCTTTGCAATAAAATTTTTATGTGTCGCAAAAATATCACGGCTTAGAACCATGATATTTCTGCGACAAAGCTGTAGTTGTATAATGATCGGACTTTTTAAGCTTTCTTTTCTTCACGCTTTTTCATAATAGCATTGACAATCTCTGTTGTGATGACTGTCGTAAAAATGATGCCACCAAGCAGAACGCCAAACTGCACAGTTGTCATTTCAATGTTCATGAAACGTGCAATCAGAGCCGCGACAGCACCGATGACTCCACCGCTTAACAACTCAAGGAAAAATTTCATATGACTTCCCCCTTTCTGATAATTTTTTGCAATTCGTATATTTATACATACTAGCAGATTTTCTCAATCCTGCGGGTTTTTGTAGTAACTGAGCGAATTTTTGCGGTAACTGGACACAAAACATGACTTACCTGCAGAGACTAAAGCTTGCTTTTCGTGGCATTTAATGATAAAATAATGACAAATCGTGATTAGAGGAAGGTGTAATCTATATATGATAATGGTTGCCATCTGTGATGACGAGATAAAAATAGGCGCAGAACTCGAATCCACTTTAATGAATATATTCAGCAAATTGAATATTGAATATGAAATCGATGTCTTCTTCACCGGGGAAGAATTATGCAAGGAGATGGAATCCGGCACGCATTACGACTTGATTTTCCTCGATATCGAGTTTGCGCAAAGCGGCATTAGCGGTGTAGAACTCGGACGGCTGATTCGTGATGTACATCAAAACCACCTTGTCTCCATCGTTTATATTTCATGGGAAAAGAACTACGCCTTGCAGTTGTTTGATTTACAGCCTTTAAACTTCCTCTTAAAACCCTTAGAGTATGAAAAGATTGAAGAAGTAGTCAGGCAATATTTGAAAATTTCCGGTCTTTGGCAGGGAGAATTTACCTATAAGATCGGGCATGACATATTTAAGGTGCACATCAAAAATATTGTCTATCTGGAAAGCCGCGACAGGAAATTGATCCTACACTTTGCCAATGGCAAAAAAGAGGAATTTTACGGGTCGATAAAAGAAACCTATCGGGAACAGCTAAAAAGGTTTGATTTTCTCTTTATCCATAATTCCTATGTGGTCAACTACGACTATGTAAGCGCATTAAAGATCGACGAAGTGATTTTGGCTGATAGCCGGACTTCCTTGCCGATCAGCAAACTCAAGAGACCAGAGATCAGGGAACGTTATTTCGAGATTGTAGAAAGAAGACAGGTGTAATTTTGTGAATTTGTTTCTAGCGGTTATTATTATGTTGTCCTATATTGTGGCGACCCTTGCTGTTTTTCAATTTATGCGTGTGTGCTTTGCAACGAGAACCACAGAGACTCGGCGTATGGTTCTTTCTTATTTACTCTTTCCGGCGATAGCCGGATCCCGCTCGATGTTAACTTTTTATGGAGTGATAGTCCCAGGCACATTTTGGGACAGTTTTTTTATCTCTGTAATGTTATACAATATACTGTTTTTTACCATCACCCTCAACTATAAAGCTACTCTAGCAAAGAGAATGTTCGTTGCTGTCTATACCTTCCTTCTATTGGACACGTCTACAGCGGTTTTTAGCAATATTGTGCTTGCAAATATCTTTCATTTTGTAGGCTCTCTCCAACCTGGTAGCCTATTATTCTTTGCCCTTTCATTTTCTGCCGGAAAAGTGGTATTCTATTGCGTTGTATTGCTACTTCGGCGGTTCAAGCACATAAAAAAAGATGTCATTAACATTAGTGCTTTTTGGTGGATGACGATGCTATTCGGTGTCCTAATGTGGTCTGTGGGAATTACCAATACCGTAACAGGACGTGAAACCAACTATTTTGTAATGCTGTCTACTTCAATTTTATCGGCGTTTGTTATTTTTATAGTCTTCTACCTATATAACACACTTTCCAGAACCTATGAAGATAAATTAACTGCGGCGGCATATGCCCAAGAGAAAGAGTATTACCTCGCCCAATGCCAGATCATGCAAGAATCCGTGGACAAGATGAAAGCATACAGGCATGATGTAAAATTACACCTGTCTACTTTGAAAGATTTCACCGCAGATAACCACGCCGCCACTGACTATCTAAACCGCCTTTTGGGAGACGTAAAAGAAAGTGAAGTCTACAGCGACACAGGAAACCTCGCCTTTGACAGCATCATCAACTTCAAACTGAAAGATATCATAGACGGACATATCAATCTACAGCTAAAAATCTTC
>Ga0131853_10011400_pt1 | contig 16269 bp, 8 predicted proteins | sample TergutLab28metaG_FD_92764 | JGI IMG/M metagenome (GOLD analysis project Ga0131853, IMG submission 92764) | Labiotermes labralis P1 segment gut microbial communities from Petit-Saut dam, French Guiana - Lab288 P1 (version 2) (version 2) | ecosystem: Host-associated > Arthropoda: Insects >...
TATCCTAATGGTGTGTCGTGGGAGGTGACTACCTGTCAGTGGGACCGAGTACTCCATAAGTCTACGAAAATACCATTCCACAGTCACCGTAAATTAACCACAGACTTATTAGCGAGACCGTCCACTGTAATTATATGATATATTTTAATGTGCGGTTGATTTTATATGTATTCAACCCCACATGTTTCGACCCATTTCGGCTTCATTATAAAGGATTACGTAGAAAATTATCGATTACAGTATTACTCTGTTAATTTTACTTCGATGAAATCGGCAGGTTTGAGAATGAAGGTCGAGTTATAAGGATCCCTTCATTACGTGCGTACTATATTTTTAAAAATTTCCTTTAATCTGAAATTATTTTCTTCGTAATTTACATTTAGTTCAGTTCGCAGCTTGTAGATTCCTTAGTTCACGTGAATGTCGAGTTATTGGCAATTATTTTATGACAGATACCGACAATACTTGTACAGACTCCAACAAGGTAACCGGTAGTAAAGGCTTCCATATGCCTTAGTAATAACCGCATCAGCCTCCACAGAAACAATTTATACACGATATTGTGCGGCATTCAGAAGTTATATAACTGAATAGCAAAGACAGACGGCGTAATTTCATAGGGAACTAAAAATATTTTAAAATGTTTGTTGTCTTTCAATGAAATGTTTCATATAGCTTCACCCTTACCCTAAAATGGATGAATTTTACTGTATAAACCGAAATAGAAGCAGACAACATACAGTAATAAGTACTTTTTATGTGACCATTGAAAATGAGCCTGAGATTGAATGGAAGCTTGCGAAGCTACATTTTTATAAAATAAGTTGAACGTTCTACGATATTGTGCAAATGCATTGGAAGGTCTTGAAAATAATACGTAGTTAAAGAGTAACTCTTTTAAGAATGACGATCACACACACACACACACACACACATATATATATATATATATATATATATATATATATAACAGTAACACATTCTTCACACAAAACAACGAGTCTCTATTACGAAAGCTAATTTTCTAGTTTATTTAGCTTAGTAATTAACCAACTTGATGCACAAAATGTTTGTTTTACAGTAAGTTTATTTCATGCCTTTACATGTTTCGAGCACCATGTGCTCATCATCAGGAGCCTCTGGTATCATCACACTGAAACAAGTGACCACTCACTTGTTTCAGTGTGATGATACCAGAGGCTGTATAATACAATTTCGATCTCCTGATGATGAGCACATGGTGCTCGAAACATGTAGAGGCATGAAATAAACTTATTGTAAAACCAAAATTTTGTGCTTCAAGTTGGTTAATTACTAAGATAAATATACTGAGATGCACGGCCAGCAAAACATCATAATTTTCTAGTGTTGTGTAGGGAAGTACACGCTGTTTGTTCTTAGTATTGTGCAACAGCTACGGATACACTCATTTGGGAAAATGCAGCCTTTAAAATGTTACAACGAATTGTTGGTTTAGTAACCACTGTGTTTTGACGGTTTAAAATATACTTTAATATCCTAGACCTTTCATATAAATACCGTAGTGTATACAGTTCTTTTACAGAATATCGAATGAAAGAGTTTGAAGGGTTTGTTGTGGGGTAAGATGATCACTGATAAAATGGGGGAGGTTGTGGTGTAGGGAAGAAGGCTCGACAGGTTGCTCCATTCAACCATTGCGCACAATCCTTCTCGCTCTAGCGCATGAGTTTCGTGGCTGCGGCGAGGGAGGGCGCTTCGCTCGTGCGAAGCGTGTGTTGAATAGCTAGCACTACCGGCAACCAGTTCGCTTCGGGACAAGGCAGTGGTCGGTCGCGTATGCAGACTGTTTGAATGGCGCTACGTCACTCCCGCTGGGATCAGTAATAGTATAAGAACAGCAGTTTACGTGTTTCTTTCCTTGTTCGCAATTTGTCGATAAGAACTGTTAAGTAATATCTCTCGTTTGAAATTTTCTTCCAGTATTACAGTGTCTGTTAATAAATCCTTCCATCATAAAACTAGGTACTGAGTTGCAAAAGCCGTAGTTTATTTTCACGTCACTATTTTCAGACAGTTTAAATGAATCCGGCATTCATAGTTTAATGCCTTAAACACTTAAACTGTATAAACTTTGAAATAAAAAGGGTGACATTATATTTGAACACATACCCAATTTAAATTGGGTGGTGCATAGAGACACACCAGTGCTTGTCATCTCATTTATATCAGTTTGTTCTTAATGCAGTATAAAGGTGTGTTAGGACACCGAGTTAATTCGTATCTTGGTGGAGTCTGAAGTTTCTACAGAGTGAACTGTTATATTACAAGCAAGTGTTTTTTATGAGTATATAGCAACAGCTGATTACATCAGACCGATTATTTTATTTCCGTTATTCTGAAATAACAGTGTGCTAATAATAATACAGGTTACAGATTTCCATTTGTGAGTTTTGCAAGGAAAAGTTTCCGTGAAAATATTCTCTATCTGTGACTGTGTTTGTCTTGAAGATGCCACTTGATTCGAGACCGACTTGGAAAAGAAAAATGCCATCGATTTGTCATCATGTGATGCTGCTGGTTGCTGTACTACAAGGAACATTCTTCTGGCAAGGTAAATGAAGACATTTTCTACTACTATTGAAAGTTTATTAATCTGTATAACACATCTGACCTTTCAACAAAGTACAACGTCGTCTGCTGTAATGGAGTTGAATAAAGTCTGTTCGTGCGTTGAGGTTGTGGACCTAAAACAAGGAGAATTTGCCGATTAATCTCTCCAAATCAGCCGATATCATGTTAAAACCTACTTTTTCAGTAACACGGGTGAATATAGACTTTGCGTAGCAGTGCCGTAAAAAACGGTAAAATTGGGTCGGAGTTTAATGGGGCACCGGCTACTTTCGTTGAGCATTATGTACCAAAGAAGAATATTGGTAATGCCCAAAGATGTGTAGTGCACCGCAAAGCGTACTGTTATGTTGCACCAGGAAAGGAAGATGGAAGCACATTTTTGTTTTGGCTTGCGTATAAAGGTAACATTAAATTTGTATGAGACAGATTTACCGTTAGGTTAATTGTGGCGTGTCGTAATGCTTTATTTTGCGAAAGACAGCAGCTTTGATTTGTGTGGTTTAAACGTTTTAATACCACGAAGCAGAAAATTGTCTTGCGTGAAGTATTTTATCTTGCATTTTAAAGACGTCATCCCGTTGTGCATGTATAATAAATTTTATTGCAAAGTACCGTATATACATAACAATTGAATATCAGTTGTAGTTTTACAACTAGTTAATCAGGCTACATGTTTCGGCCGTTTTATCCGGCCATCATCAGGTCTACAGAATAATATTGTCAATGTGCCTTAATTGACAATATTATTGTGTAGGCATGATGATGGCCGGATAAAACGGCCGAAACACGTAGCCTGATTAACCAGTTGTAAAACTACAACTGATATTCAATTGTTGTATATAGACGGTACTTTGCAATAAAATTTATGAAGTGTTTTATACTGGGATATCGGAAGTTATTCAGTATTAGTCTCTTGACTCACAGGCATATTCAGTGAATGAGGACATTTTTATCTGTTAACCTCAAGAAATGAATTGGTTAATGATAAACGTGACGATGTTTTCGTTGGTTAACCTCTGTAAAAGGGTACTGTGATTTAATGTAGTTAAATATAAACGTCTTCAAAAGCCCGTGACATCAAAGCCATTTTACATTGATTGATGCTACTTTAGAAGCAGACGTACGTAATTATTTGAAGAAGAAAGTCTTCTGTGCTTTACTCAGCGGTTAACATCTATAACGAGTAGGTGAAAGAAAAATGTGTTCCAGGCTCAGGCATTCTCTTTCGCCGCCTGGAAAATAAACACGACGAAACCTAGAAGGAAACAAGCTGAAGTAAAAAGAACGCTGGATGTAAAGTAATGGCGAAAGATATTTAGCTGAGAGATAGTTGAAATACTAAAATTTTCTTTTGCGTAAAATTGTTAGATAAACTAGTGGAAACGTGGTAAGATTTTACCAGAGGCACTTGCCATTATTTGTAAATAATATGTAACGTGGTGTACCTGTGAGGAGGCACAAAACAAATATAGCACTCAGAAAGGGAGAAATACGTAATGGATATTGCTTCATCAGCGAAAAGAAATGAATAGCAAACCTTTAGGTCCTGACGCAGAAATGTATCTGTACGGCAGTCTCCTTTCTTTAATGTTAGCCTCTGTCTGTTGGAAGCATAGACAAGCACGGTTTTATATTACCAGTGCACATCATTTTCTGAGCATTTTATTTGCACAGACCGTAAGTTTGTGCTTAAGTTTTCCTGTTTAATATTTCATTCGAATTTTAAGTGGGCTTTCTTTCTGCCATTGAACTAATAGGCCTAATCACCTGTCTCGTAAAGATTTTGTTTCTAAGCAAGTATAAAAACCTGTTCTTCGCATGGGATGTTACTATTCTTGTCACTAGGCTTTATTACAGAATAGGCTTATTCGTTGCATAGTCCGTCTTGCGACAGGTCCATAACCTCTTCCGAAGCTAGTTCTTCAGTTAGGGCGATCTAGTGCTTCTTCCTTAAAATTCCAGGATGTTTCTTTCTTAACATCATCCTTAGCTGCTTACATCTCTTCCCTCGTTTTCTCGCCCCTTCTTTCTTTCCTTCTATATTCCCTCCAGTAACGTGTTTTCGAAGGTCGTTTCGACGCAAAATGTGACCAGTTCAGTCAGTCTTTCTTCGTTTTATTGCATGCGCCACCTTCCTTCCTTTTTTTGCCATTGTTTAATACTTCATTTTTCACACGATCTGTCCTCCTGATCTCCATCATTCTCTAGCACTATTACGCTATCATTATTACTTATACTAATTATAATACTACTAACAATAGCAGTAGCAGTAGAAGCAGCAGCTGCTAAGACTTTACACTCTAATTAGGAAAGTAAAGTTTACTTGTTTAGTAAAAGGATGTTGAAACTGAGGATTGGGCTGGCATCCACAGTCTGTCCGCTGTACCTCCGAATCTTGTAACGGTGCTGACAGAGAGAACAACTCAGTTTCGTAGTAACTTGCGGTGGTCTGTACGAGGTCAGTGGTAAAAAACAAGACACGAACTGAAGTTTGCTTTTGCGTATATCGGATACTGGAATGAAGAAACCACTGAAGGTCTTCACAGCTTGGTTTTGAGATGCCGCACCAGATGTGTTTGATATTGCTGTGTTGGCATGCAAACACTATTGTATATCGCTATTGCTTTACAAACATCGAGTTTTGTTATAGTGGGTTAATTGACGCGGGAAAGCGTAGTCGGGGTAAGTAGGTCATGGCCTGGACGACCGAGGATTCGTGGTTTGATTCTCGATTCTTCTGCACACAGTAGATACCGGCCCTAGCGCCCAATCGGCCAGCTTATTAACGGGTACCTTGGGATCTTTCCTACGGGGTAAAGCGGTCGGATCTTGAGGCTGACTACTTATTCCAATTTAATGTCCCTCGCGACTTTGTTTTTATTTTTAATGGGGCTCCAGTGCCATTTTATTCTACGCTTTGTGTTCGTAGAACTTATGGTGTCATCCTAAGACCCCTGCGTCAATTTACCACTGCATTCACAGAACAAAATCCATGTACCGAGTGGTATTTGAACTCTTGTCCGCAGCGTTTGAGCGGACCGAACGTGCAAGTTACCACTTCAATACTGTGATAATTCGTGTAGCTGTCTTCTTACCCTGGCCTGGATTATTTGTATTCTGGCTGTAAATGTGAAAACTGTGCTTTCCTTATTCATATTCTTTTAAGCCTTTCATTCTGCTGGAAAAGCGTAGCGTACGCTGTACAAAATTACACTTTCTGTGATATTTCGTACGCTGTACGAAATATCACAGAAAGTGTAATTTCGTACCGCTTTTAGACTTAATGAATATTTAAGAAGTCACTCACAAAGACTAAATTCAGTTTTGGAATTAGAATAAAGTTGAAATACGTACCTTATTAAGTTCCATCATAACTTCAGTCTGGCAATTATCCGATGGCTTGAATATTTAATGCCACAAATATGAAAGTTCATTTACATGTTTATGTCATGTTTAGGCCATGTAGGGTGGGATAAAACTTTGGAGTTTACGGTTAGCCTTACAAGTGAGCACAAGTCTAGTTCCTCCAGATTTACCTGTGTGGCTTCCTGGTTCTTATTATGGTTTGAAAACTGAAACGTTTTAGTTTTACATACGCATATATCCTTGCTGTGAGATACAGGTGTCAGCAAACCGGTGTCAGGATACTCGGTGACATTCCACCGTCCATGAAACAGACAATCGAAGAAGATGCTAGTTATCAGACACATGGTCTAAGCGGTAGTAACTGTGAAATACGATGCACTGTAATGTGATAGATTTGCAGCGACTGTTGAAGGATCTTGCTACGTCCATCATCGTGATGTATCTGACGTTGGACGTAGCAGATTACAAAAGAGATGTAGTAAGTTTTGACCAGGCATAACGGGGCCGTATGCCATAAAGGAGCAGTTTTCGTTAAGGCAGCTCTTTTGTTAGGCCATTTGTTGCCATTTGCAAATGTAGAATGAATAATACATAAAATTATTTTTGTAAATAGTTTTCGTCCGGGACAGTATGCATAAGCCTTTAACTGACCAGCCCCCCCCCCCCTTTAAAAAGCTGGTCGCTGCTTTTTTTAAATTACAGGGAATGAGTTTGGTTCGAAGTTTTGCTTGGAGACTACGGAAACAAATAATTTGTTCTGGTCATATATATATATATATATATTTATTTATTTATTTATTTATTTATTGATATAAAGCGGGCCTTCCAAAGTGAGTGCCAAGAATTGATAACCGTGTATGTGGAAGCAAATATAGTTACGTGGTTTATTTACGCTAAACTTACAAAAGACTAGTCACAATATTGGAACGAAATTTGATAGTGCCTATCTGAATAATTACAGCTGAGTCTGTCCTGAGGAAGTTTTCCAAGCTGTTGATGAAATTTCGTACTACACATGTTACAGCTCTTGCACATAAAATTTGTCCTGGATAACGGCGTCTGGTTACTTCTAAACTGTATTGTACATTCAGACATTTGGTGCCCTGCCTCCAGTGTGGCCGTAAAATTATGTCTGATCAAAAGCGAATCAAAATAAATAGAGCAAACTGTGGTTTTATTTTCTGGAAAGAGATCTCCCCATAAATTTTTCGTGTATAAATAATACTGAGTGATGAGATTGTATTAGTTACAAATACGCACATAGTTTTATCAATTATTCTTTGGTTTAAAATATAAAAGAGCAAAATGCCACATAAATGCGACATTCCGTCGTTCCAAGTCTGTGGATTAAATTAAAAATGGAAATTTTTGGAATAAATAAAATGTGGAAGTGGCATTTATACATATGACAGTAGTGAAATGTTTCTATTCCGATTTACAAATATTTATGAGTAAACAGGTTTGATGTAAAGTTCCGAAGGCTAATCGTTTAGGATAGCCTTTGTACAAATACGGCATATTTCGTCCTACATTACTCCGGATTGTTGTAGGCAAGGTATCCAGTTCAGGTGTGACAGAAGCAGACATCCCTAGTTGACTGATTCGATCAGAATTTTTAAATCCAAATATGAGAGAAAATTTGATTCATAAAGATCTTTTGGAGGCTATCAGTATTGTAAAGCACTAAGTATCAAAGCAAAGGATTGAACTTGATCCAACAATAGCACGCCGTTGAATATGCATATCGTCTGGATGCAGCTGTTAACAGATTTACAGCAGTACCACTTGGTGCATATGAGAATCTTGGGAAGAAATTGCTGTTATGTTTCGGAAGGGTCTATTTGGAAATGGAGAAAGAATGTGTCCAGTAACTGCCTTTAGAAGTGTTGAACATTCGGGTTCTCGCACCATGAGATGGTAGCAGTGCATCTGGAACACATTTTGTCTTGAAGTTATTCTTTACATAAGAATGAGCTGTACACTGTCAGCATCTCTCTGCGCGGAAGGTAGTGCCTAGAGCTGTGCTAGGCCCGTATAACTTTAATGAACTCCGTGGAACAGAATCCTTCTTCATTCCTTCTTCAGTCTCTCAGCTAGACAAGCCATTACGCTCCTCTTGCGAAATCAGAAGTTTCAATACTGTGTCCGCAAGTACGCCTCGCCGATTCCTGTCCTGAGCCAAATGAATCCGTTCTAGACTTTCCCAATCTGTTGCTTCAAGATGCATGTTAATAACGTCCTACCAAAAGAGCATTTGTCTTCAAAAGTTTTATTCTTTCAATGCTCTCTTTCCAAAATGTTGTGCTTTGTTAACCCTCGCGTAAGTACTAAACTCTCTGTCCTTGTTCCTTACTGTGATTAGCAAAGGTAAAACAATTACTGTGCAGCTCTATTACAGGCCCAGAGAGTTTCAGGAGGCTAAGGTTGCCTGATTTCGAGACAGTCGCCGCATGAAGGTGGTAAGGTTGGCAGCCCTACAAACCGCCCGTTTTTACGCTTAAGGATATATTCCTAGTACTCATTTCTGTTAAGAGGCTGTGTCGACCCCGTGGCCCTAATGCGGAAGGATTATGTCAATTAAAAATTCAAGTGCCAAAATCGGGATTGGAACCTGCGACCTTTCCCAACCAACTGCGCCACTGCGTGCTTCTTCCACCGCTTTTTGTGATTAGTCTAATAAAATTATTATTACGACATTCCATATTATGCACTTGTCTTCACCCTCCCTTTATTCCCACTTGAAGCTAATAATCTCCCAGCTCTCTGTTTTTAGTCGTCCCCATTTTGTGTTCTCCCCCTAATGTGAGATACCTAATTTCACTCCCTCGAAAACTTCTTTATGTAGCAGAATGTTTCTATTTGAACATGTATGTTTTCTCTTATCTTATACGTAAGATAGCCCCATGTTAGAAAGCTGTTTGTATGCCGTTTAGAATCGTCCCCTAAAATCAGCCCGTGATTTTGACTCTATGAAACCGGCACGTTAGAAGTGTGCGTGCGGAAACAAAAATATCTATGTTCAAATTATGAATTTAAGTGGATTTTCTTCCTTTCTTCGTCTATATTTTATGCGATGCCTACGTCCAAGATGTTAGGGAAAAGGGGGAAGAAATTTGAAATTTCTTAGTAAATTAATCGCATTTGATTCTGCACCAATAAATCTGCTTGTCTTTAGCATACCCCGCCCCTACCCGATTTTTGTCAGATACAGTGGAATGTCAGGTTGTAGCAACTTATAACGGCTGTAATTAGTGTGGGAAACGAACTTCTTATAATATTTAGGAAAACTTTATTTCTTGATTAATTAGTCTAAATATCTTTGAAAAGTCTTTCTTCTTTAAAAACTTGTCTTCATTTTTCATTTTTTCTGCTAAATACCGTGACTCTTACGACTTACGTGTCGGGGCAAGAATGTGCATACGAGACAGATTTTTAAAGTTCTTTTCCATTTAATGGACTCGTATATGTGGTTTAGCCTTGGGTTCTGAAGTATCATTTACAGACACTCCCCGAATTGACGCAGTAATTACGTTCCGAATATCAATTGCAATTCGGAACTGGATATACATACGGTGAATCGTGTATACTATACGAGGTAGCCCAGTTGAAATCTAAACCTCAGCACACTGGAGTGTGATCTGCCGAAGCGTGACCTCCCCGCCTCCTGTGTTATCGCCCAGCAATATTCTTCCGTCACCCTTTTCTTACTGCGCAAGGTACAACTCATAAAGCTTTGTAAACTAATACACTGGTTTTGCTTTTTGAAAATAGCGCAAGCCTGAGATTTCGTAACTTGAAATCGCACGTGTGTGTAGTTGTTGGTTTGTTTATCGTCGCTGATACAAGAATATTAAGTTCTTGTTTAATATAATGTTTCAGCAGGTACCTTGGGAATCGAAAGGAGCAAATGCAATTGGCAAAGATAGTTTTTTATGAATTATGTTCGAACTTGTGACCTTACCAAATGTTATTAGTCTTCTTCTTCTTCTTCCTCCTCCTCCTTCTCTCTCCTTCTTCTTCTCTTTCTTCTCATTCCTCTTCTTCTTCTCCTCCCACTCCTCCTCCTCTTCTTTCTTCTTCCTCTTCGTCTTCTTCTTACTATTATTTCTTCTTCCTCTTCGTCTTCTTATTCTTATTCTGCTGCTGCTGCTGCTGCATTATGAGTGGTACTAATGCTGGTGGTATGATGTTCGCAACGACTATAAATTTGCATGTTATGATTTCGTTAAATAAAATTCGGCGAACTCCTGAGGTCAGGTCCATAAAACCTGTATTGAAACCAAAGATCCATTCTTCAGCGGTTAAGAATCTGTGGTTGTTTAAAGTTGAAATATACTTCACACATGACTGAGCTGTGTTGTTGCGGTATGGGTATAATGTTACGAGGCTTTCCATACTGCAATTTATTGTCCTTGTTTGTAAATGTTAAATGTTTCAAGAATTTGGGACTTGTCATTGGCACTATCAGTATGCAGAAGAAAACGATCTGTGTACTGAGACATATGTTTCTTGGTGGATAAACATCCAGATACAGTCTTTTTATTCTAAGGCGCTTTCGCGAAAGTGCGAAATGCGACAATTATCTTCGTCATGTCTGCCCGTCTGTCCATCCGCATGCAACAACTCGGCTCCCACTGGACGGATTTTCATGAAACTTGATAGTTGATATTTTTCGAAAATCGGTCGTGAAAATACAATCTGACAATAAACGGTACTTCACATGAAGACTAATACACGTCTTTGATCATATCTTCTTCGGTTCTTCTTAGAATGAGAAATCATTTGGGCAGAAATTATAAATGAAACCCAAACACAAGTTTTATTTTTAATAAATTTTTTTCCCCCCCCCCCCCCGAAAAAATCCTGCCGTTTATGAGATGATGTGGACAAATATTGTAGAGCCGGACAGGGCCACAGGTGGCGCATGCGCCTTGCATGCTGGATACATAAGGCTACAACACACACTCAGAATACGTAATTCTTACTGCTTTTCCACTTCAAAAGTTGTTACACGAACGCACCTTAGTGTTACGTTGTACGTACAGTGCCTGTGTTGTTATGATTAGCGTAGAGAAAAACACACCCCTGCCTCGTTTCGTCCAGTGATATGTTAACCGTCTAAAGAAAACCCAGTGGTTGCTTATGCACAAACAAGCTTAAAGTTCAGAAAATGTACATTGCGTACTCAGAGGGTAGTTACCTGTAGACCCGGGCGTTTTGTGTGGATGATAGAGCATAAAGCTTTTATTTCCTGTACAGAATAAACTGACTTGCTTTTTTGAACGAGAGTGTTTACTGCGCCGTACGAACTGAGTCTTATAGCTAATTCGGCTTCATGTGCTGTATAAAGGGTTAAAGTTCGTATGTCCACTTCTTTCCATGGTCGTGGCTTCATGGCGGTGAAACAAGGTGCATAATTTATGTATTTTATAAAGAAGTCCTAAGGCATTGATACACAAAATTCGCGCATTAGGTCGCCTGAGCGACCAAATTTTGCAAAGTGATGTCTGATATTTGTGGATCCGCAGTACGATATTTGCTTAATGTCACCCTTCAAGCCCCTAGAATTTTGAGGTGATGTCTAGAATTTTGGAAAATTTGTGAACCCGTTTCCTGAGGGAGCGGAACCTCAGGGAGTAACTAACACTCGTGTAATAGGTTTACCACATAATGACTGGCTATGTAATGAATGCACCTCGCCTAGGTTTGCTGTGTCTGTGTGTGTGTGTGAAAAGTTCATCGGTATTTGGTTACTTGGTAACTACTTGTAACAACTGGGTACATGGCTAAAGATTTCGGGATGTCTTTGCAAATTCGTTATTTTACATTAAAATAAACGGTTAAAAAACTACTAGCAGGCTGTGAATTATAAAAAAGGATAAAAATAAGATAAATGTACTAGAATAAAAGTAAAATGCTGGATATCCCCGGTTGGCCCAGGTACCCATTGAATAGGAGGCTGTATGGGCTCAGGAGCCGGCTAGGACGCGGTAGTTGCGAGGCAAATCTGTGTCAGAAAGGAAATAGGGACCTTATTTTCCGGTCGTCCAGTCCTTATCCTCTCAGTGACTGAAAGCGATAGAGATCTCTCAGACAAATAGACGTGACAGTCGTACGTCGAAGACCAAGGTTTTGGAGAAATATCTAAGTCATGATGGACTTATTTGATGTGACGTAATTTCCTGATGACGGAAACAGAGAAGATCGCCGAAAGTTTGAGCTTTGACACCGAATTGATGCAGCCGATCAACCAAGAAGACTCTATTAAATATGAAAGGGATTTTGTTTTTCTGCCAGAAGTGTCGTTTGTTCCGTCAGTAGAGTTTGCTGGCCCAGGCAGCCCTCAGTAGACCCGGCCGGCCATAAACTTAACTGCGTTTGCCTCCAGTTGGTTACTTCGTATGCCGCCACGGGCTCGCACTTTATGATATTACTCTCCCATTTACTGTCCCATAACGTTGTTCAATATGGGCGCAACAAGGAGCGACTCTTTGGTTTTCTGCGGAACGAACGATGGGATGTTTTTTAAACGACGAGGATACACTGTCAGTTGAATATTAACACATGGATGCAAAACTCCCGGGCGCCAGGTCGCTGTGGCGACTAAATTTTGCACGGTGGCCCCAAATATATGTAGTCCGCTTCATGTCGCCCTTTTTGGCGCTTAGAATTTTGAACTGACTGTTATATTTCTGCAGAATTTGTCCACTCCTGTATTAACATATATTTTGCGTAAAATCTATCCCCTCCCCTTCCTCGCGGTTCAGATTAGCCAAAATCCTAACAAATTTCCGAGTTCTTTGTGACAGGCTGATCACTCGTCCAGAGGAGTCCTACCAAGGGTGGTGTGCCTGAGTGATTTTAAATCCTGAACACTGAGGGCGTCCTGGCACACTATGGATTGCCGCACCGGGGGGGGGGAAGCAAGCAAGCTATAAGGTTACACTGGCGCGCGTTGACGGAACTATTGTTGCCGTAGGAAAGCAATAAGTATTGCATATTCTGAGTGTGTGACTGAAGCCTTAGTTATCCAGTATGTAATGCACACGCGTCGTGTTGTCATCTGTGGCCTGGTCGGTTCTACAATATTTTTCCATATTATCTCATAAACAGCACGATTTTCGGAAAAGGTCAACTGAATATGAAATGTGTTATTTGATTTTTCTCTACAACGGTTGTCAGTAATATTTCTCACTCTAAGAACAAATGAGCGAGATATGATCAAAAATGTATATTAGTCTTCACGTAAACTACTCGTTATTCTTGTCAGATTTTAATGGAACTTGAATTTTCCGGACAGATTTTCGAAAAGTACTGGAGTATCAAATGTCACAAAAATCCGTCCAGTGGGAGCCGAGTTATTCCACGCGGACAGACGGACAGACGAACAGATAATGACGAAGCTAATAGTCGCTTTTCGTAATTTTGCGAAAGCGCCCAAAAAAACTTACAAATTTACACTTTTCAGTCACTCTAGCAACCACTTGAACGAACTGCATTCACCTGGAAGGGGGAGGAAGTACCGTATTACGAAACGTCGAAATAGAAACGTTGTAGAATCCCTAAGTATCATCATTTCAACGACACCCACCGTGAAAACCTGAAACCTTACGTGTATGTAAATGGGTAGTAAATAGGTAGATATTTTCGTTGCTTGACGTAAGATTTAGGAGCCTTTTATTGCTTGTTAGATACATACATCACAATAAGGCGGTAATTGTAAACATCAGTTGAAGAAAGGAACCGACGGGCAACAATTCGAAGGTCTTTAAACAGAAGTTCTTCCACCGACCATCAGCGTGATAACCACTGGTCTGCAGAGTGTCCGTGGATTTGCATCTTATGTAAAGTACAAACTAAATTTTAAATTAGCTACGACTGCTCCCTTCACCACGGTGTCTTATTCCGTTCACACCTGATAACGTAGTCGCCGTACAGATCTGGAGCGAATTCAGAATCCTGTTTGAATGTTTCCAACGGGTGTAGCGGCTGGAGCGTTACACTGTTCCCTGTGTTACACATTGTGTCGGGGTTTAAATGACTGGAATTCCATCTGTGCACCTTTATAGACCTCCTACATGTCGAGATGTTTACATATATGTGCGGCTTTATCTTTACATAACCAGGGAAGCTACTTTGATGTAAGTCTTGCAAAGTAATAACAAGGCAGATGGCATTTTGATACAGAAAGTAATCAGATAACTGGAATAATTTTCCTTTGATGTCATATGAGGGAACAGATGAATATTGCTCTCATGAAACACATTTTGAAGTATAAAATGTGGCAATATATACAGGCAGTTGGAATATCACGTGGTTAAAACATATGTAGCTAAACTTGTCAAGTGCATCCATAAATATCGAACCCAAGGCTATAATACATGTGTTGGCGTCACAGTGCTAGGACAGCCATACTAATAAAAATAAATCGATCGCAATAAAAAATTTAAGAGGTTGTTTTGATTCATATGGCATTTTCTCATTGATACAGATCTCACGGGTGTTGTTTTTTTTTATTTTTTTTTATTGTTTTTCCTTGTACCAAAAGAGAGGTTTTATTTTGAAAATCCAAGTAATATTTTATGCTGACCTGATTTCCCAGTGAATGTCCCACGTAAAACTTTCATTCTCGCTTTAGTTTATTCTGATTTCCCGCAATTGGCGAGCGATGTGCATCGATACCGCTCCCCGCCCACAACCTCTATCAAGTTTATCAAACTTTTTTCGTATTAAAAATTATGATCCAGTTCTCTGAACCCCCACCCTGACACTGCCACGAAATATTACTTTCACGCTAACCAAAACTGAGAATTTTATCTTAAACTGGATGTTAGAACAATGAACCCATGATATTTTAAGCATGGAAATTTAAGTTTTTTGAGGGGGGGAGGGGATCTACATGTCTTTTTATACACATTTGCAGTGCGATAGTTCTGTTTTTGTGTGTTGAAGATGCACGTCTATTACACTGTATATAGTCAGCAATTATTCTTTTTTTCATTTTAGTTTAGACCCTTTCGAGAACCTTTCCAATACTGACAATGATTGTAGGCTGTTGTTTGTATGCACTGCCCAGATAAACAACTCTGGACCAACAACGTGACTGCTTATTAATGTATAACATCAGAAAACTGATATTTAAGAATTGACAACTACAGAGACGACTTATGATTAATGTATTATGAAAACACTGTGAACTATTCACACCATCAATATTATACATTTTATGCAGTTTATGTATTTTAACAACTACTGTTTTAATTAAACTTATGACTATGAACGGAACATTAATTAGCACGTTGGCTAGTACACTTTTATTATAGGAACTCCCTGAAGATGGTAGTTTGCCGAAACATGTAGGAGTTTTTATAAGTGGTATGTATATTATGTCACGAAGTGCATCTGTTGGAAAATACGCTGACTTTCAAATACGTTTTGTACTGCGGACGTAATGTTGGTATGACGTATGACGACCTGCCAGATGATTGGTGTTAACCAGCGGACGCTACTTATGCTGAGTTCCATATTGCAAACTGGACCACCTGATCTGTTGGAACATTGACGGGAACTTTATTTGACTTTTCTTTTTTCAAAATGTGATGTTTCTAAAATAAATGTGTACTCATTGGAACATTACTTTTCCATATGCCAATTTGGACTACATTTCGCTTGGAAAGAAAGAGTGAATATGAAATGAACATCGCATAATTTGGACTGCAGTGATGATTGAACCGTAATTTCAGACAAAAAAATACAATACATACATGATGCCGTTTTGTGAGCTGTAGCGTAAAGGAAAATTCAGTAAGTTAAATAAACCGTTGATTTCCATTACGATAAATAAATTATTTTATAAGACAGCGAATTACCGGGACTTCTCTTCCTGTGCGTTTATAAATTATACATAGCACTCTCAGAGCAGCATTCAACATTTGAACTGGATGCTATAAATTTAGCTGGAAAATGTGACGCAAGTTCTGTATTTTGTTCAGTGTTACAAACTGTGTATGATGTACAAACCGCGCAGCCACGGAGATAACAAGTGATTTCTCTAATATAAACAGAACTTGCAGTTTCTGCTGAATTTGTATATCAGTATTAAAATTAGCCACAGAAAACAGGGTTTAATGCGGTCAGGCATGTCAGTATGTCTGTCCCTTTTAAGCGTACGAGGTTTGTTCAAATAGTATCCGGATTGGAATTGTAGTGGTTGTTCACTGGGTGGGATGTGTTTGCAACCAGTCTTGACATGTTCGTACATGTCTTAGCAACTCATGACACAAGTTGCAA
>Ga0131853_10011401_pt1 | contig 16269 bp, 6 predicted proteins | sample TergutLab28metaG_FD_92764 | JGI IMG/M metagenome (GOLD analysis project Ga0131853, IMG submission 92764) | Labiotermes labralis P1 segment gut microbial communities from Petit-Saut dam, French Guiana - Lab288 P1 (version 2) (version 2) | ecosystem: Host-associated > Arthropoda: Insects >...
ATATCCGAGTGCAGGCTGAACCACAGCCTACACAATAACGCACCAAGTAGTCGCAAGCTCCTGAAGATGGATGTATTAACATCCGAAACATGTTGAGCAGTAAATTGACATAATAAAGCAAGTATCATCAAGTTGGTCTACCTTTATTCACATAGGTAAGGTGGTTGGCTAATAGTTGCAAGAAAGGATGGACCAGAAAACTTTATGCCTACTGAATCGCAATGTTCTTCCTTCTAAGAGACAGAAAGGTTAAGATACCCTCCGTGTATTAAGGCACGTGACGTTGGGTAGTACCCCAGAGTGTTGCGTGAGGTTCAGATCTGTTTCAACATGTGGGGTGACGTATAAATTTCCTTCCCGACCAAAATTTAAATAAGGCAAAAAGATTAGTATTTTTGTGTTGCACAGAGAGAAATAAAACATCACAAGGTAACAAAATGCTGCTATACACGTTCTATAATAGCAATCCCGTTTTTAACCCCGACAGTTTTCTGTTAAGTTCACCGGAAGTTCGAAGCGTTTCGACCAGCCATAAAGATTTTCCGTGACTCCGGGATGAGCGATGGCAAGTAGTCATGAAATAAAGCCATTGCATGCATATAAAGTACAGACATCATTTAGATCACCGTTAAATAAGGAAACTTTTTCAAATACACATTCTTTCTCACTAGGTGGAAGGTGGAAATTACAGTTTTCAGCCAATAAACTCACTTAGGTAAGAAAATAACTGAATTCGCGGAGAATGAACTTAGTCTAAAATGTAATATGCACAAACGTTAGGTGCTGGAGAAATATGTCCTCTTGTACTGCGTTCCAAGTTTCATTGTGGTGCTAACAACAGCTTTCCACTGGATCATATCTTGAGCCAGCAAGCCACAACTTCCACCACTTTTTTTAATACGCACTTTAGTATTATCTCTCTCCACTTCTATGTCTCTAAATCCTTTCTATTCTTTTCCAGGTCTTCCGTTAATTCAAGATGTGACACATAACCAAACTCCCTCCTACCATTAAGTTTACTGAAGTCAATAATGAACGCGAAACAAAATAGACATACCTGTTTATATAAGGAGGTATAAATAAATGTAGTCTCTATATGAAGTAGTTTAAAAGTGGAGATAATTATCCCATTTTCCGGTTTTACGAATCCCGTTTGTAGGAATGTGGTTAGACTCAGTGGACTTAAGATTGAATCGTCGCAAGGCCAAAATAATTTCTGTCCCCGAACCGCAAAGGACACTAAGTGAATGCCATATGTGGCGCGGCCAGGATAATCGTAAATTAATAATAATAACAACAACACTAAAGACAACGCCTAGGATAGTATGCGGAGTCTGTTTTATTTACCAAATTTGGAACACCGCTCTACTCTTACGAAGTACATATTTTTACGGACTACACATGTGCTAAGGTACAAAATTCCCCTTTCTTCTGCACAGTGTAGACCGACTCTCACATTTAGTTTGATGCTACGCTGGTAAAAGCTCTGCTGTAGTAAGACAGTAATTACATTTGTTGCGAATAATTCTATCCGTTGAATTCTCGTAGGTTCCTTCACAGAGCCTAATATTACAACAGGTTTTTAGAACCCGCGACTAAACGCCGCAGAAGGGAACTGTTGTTATTTGATGGGATACATTCAAACATTTTCGGACGCCTTTGCAAAACTGAAAGAAGCGCATCATTCCAGCAGTTTACCTTAATTAAAATAATGAGTTTGGACAAAAGACAGGGAAGCTTGATCACAAAAAAAAAAAGGACGGTTTTGCTTGTAAAAGAGAATTCTTATAAACTTAATTAAGTAAATTTCTGTTTTTAGGCGCGTTCGCATACTCGCAAAAACCACCTTTCACTTTGTCATTTCAGTCTCTCTCTCCATCAACTGGACGTGTTTTGACGAAATTTGATATTGCAAGTTTTTATGAAACTGTCTTGAAAATCCAAATTTGGGTAAAATCGGACAAAAATATCAAAATTCTGCATGAAGAGCAAAGTAAATTTTATTATTACAGGCGAAATAAAATTGTCATAAAAGCACTGTTGCTTCTACATTGTTTACAGCAACATGTGGGTAGACAATGCTAAGAGAACACATTGTTGCTGCAAAATGTAAGAAGGCCACACTGCAGTGGAGGCAACACCTTGGTGTGTGAGCATTCATTTAGCAATATTACGTTATACGTATATTGCCTGTCTTGTCATGTTAAGTGACAGTGCTGGTGGACTATTTAAATTCTACCTAAAAGTGTATATTAGCCGGCAGGTTATGTTCAAAACATGTGATAATATAAAATTCATACCGTATTAAAGAGAGCTTAAAATAAGCTGAAATTCCGCACTAACAGACACAGCCAAGAATATGTTCTGTACCTTTCTTAATAATGTTTATAATACGGTATTTCGCAGGTCATTTAATAGCGTAAAAAGCAGTAGAAGGCTACATTACGCTGTAAGAAGGAGGGAGAAATAATGTCCATTGTAACAATTCAAAAACGGGTTTTTTATTACTACGCTAGATGGACAGTAATATCACACGAACAGGTGGAGACGGGGCGTACAAGGACATAGTGCACGTTGCTTGTGACCGCGCGGTCCAGGGCGTGGGTCTGCGGCCGCTCGCTTGCTTGGGTTGCGGGTTCGAATCCTGCCGGAGGCATGGATATCTGTCTCTTGGGAGTGTTGTGTGTTGTAAAGTATAGGTCTCTTCGCCGGGCTTATCACTCGCCCAGAGGAGTCTTACCGAGTGTGGTGTGTCTGAGTGTGATCTTGAAGTCTCTATAATGATGAGGCCCTGGACTGCTAGGGACTGTTGTGCCATGTAATAAGGAAACACAGTATTACAATGCAGGACAAATGAGCTACTTCGTACTAAATATAAAGTATAAAATATATTTTTTTATTTTTCCTGTTATTTTGCATAACAGAGAGGGTTAGTATGTTGCCAGGACACTAAATTTAGCTTATATTAGGAAGGTACCTAGCTTGAATCACGACAGCCCCAATGTCTGTCGTAAGAGTATTTTTTAATTTATGCCATTTATTCCGCTGAAAGCCAAAACAGTTCGCAAACACCTATTTCTAAATGGCCATGTACTCGTCTTTCATAATCACCTTCCCATATTATACTCCGTATAACTTATATAGCTAAATGTTTCACTAGGCCTTGTACAAACTGCTGAATTAGTAACGTCAGGTAAGGCATAAAAGTTGTCCTTCTGTACGCCGTGAAGGCAATGGGAAATTGCGAGTATATCTCTACGCATTCTTACCCTTGACAATAGACAGAAGTGGTCTGCTTTACCCACCCAGCCTCTTTACCCCAGCGAAAATAACTCCCTGAACCTACTAAACATGAAGTTGGGTGGGACCCAAAGCTGTTATGCGCTTTCGGGTAGGGATAGTATATCGAACTACGATTCCTCAGTCGCTCAAGATGTAGCCGAGTCACTATACCGACTTAAGTGTAACAGTAGGCCTTACGCAGTCCTGGGCTATGGAATGTACAATTTGTGAAGTGCAGATATCTTAGGCGTTGTACAAACCTCGCAGCGCTGCGCCCTCTGTAACTTCCTGCCCTAATTTTGTCGCTACATACCTCCTTTCAGTACATAGTTTTCAACCCTAGACTTCATACTATTCAACGCTATGAAACTATTTAGAAGAAAGTCGTTAAATACTTTCAACGAACAAGAAGGCACCAACACGCATAACGTAGAACAGGCCCGTATTTCCTCATGCAAGGAAGCGATGATAAAGAATGCAAAGTGCTGTTGCTCAGTGGGTGCCGTTCGGCAGTTGGCGTGCCCAAGTATCATTTCTCTCGTGCAATAAGGCACAGCAGTTCCGTAGGCTGTATCATATTTGACGGGGAAATGCTGCGAAGGAAACGTGTTTCCATGCTTCATTAATAATACCCAAACCATCAAATGTTAATTTACTAATTGCCTGAACAGTTAATTTTGTAGCTAATATTTTCTGTTCAAAATTTAGCATTCACCAGAAGCTGCATGCTATGTTGTCTAATACAAAAAAGAAAAGTTACGAAATACTCGTAGATATGTAGCAGTCATTATTTCAGTGTTAATTTGGAGGGACTGGAAAACCAAAGTCGTGACCGTACACCTGGAATTCATCCAGAATTCGAACTGGATACCTTCAGAACAGGAACGCCGAATTCTAAGACCAGTCACATCCAAATAAAATGTGAAACTGAATGAAAATATCTCAGTTCTGGGAGGCAATTTGAGATATTTTACAGCGTGAGGCCAACAACATCGGTGCTCTACACCGCGTGCTCACTAATACGAGATACTCTATACCGTGAGCTCTCTAATGTGAGATACTCTACAGTGTGTTCTCACTAACACGAGACACTCTATACAGTGAGTTCTCTTGCATGAGATGCTCTACATCGTGTGCTCACTAATACGAGATACTCTATACCGTGAGCTCTCTAATAGGAGATATTCTACACTGTGTTCTCACTAATACGAGACACTCTATACCGTGAGCTCTCTTGCATGAGATGCTCTACATCGTGTGCTCACTAATACGAGATAATCTATACCGTGAGCTCTCTAATATGAGATGCTCTACACTGTGTTCTCACCAATACGAGATAACTCTATACCGTAAGTTCTCTTGCATGAAATGCTCTACACCGTGTGCTCACTAATACAAGATACTACACACCGTGAGCTCTCTAATATGAGATATTCTACACCGTGTTCTCACTAATACGAGACACTCTACACCGTGAGTTCTCTTGCATGAGATGCTCTACACCGTGTGCTCACTAATACGAGATACTCTATACCGTGAGCTCTCTAATGTGAGATGCTCTACACTGTGTTCTCACCAATACGAAATAACTCTATACCGTAAGTTCTCTTATATGAGATGCTCTACACTGTGTGCTCACTAATACGAGATACTACACACCGTGAGCTCTCTAATATGAGATATTCTACACTGTGTTCTCACTAATACGAGACACTCTATACCGTGAGCTCTCTTGCATGAGATGCTCTACACCGTGTGCTCACTAATATGAGATAATCTATACCGTAAGCTCTCTAATACGAGATACTCTACATCGTGTGATCACTAATACGAGATACTCTATACAGTGAGCTCTCTACTATGAGATGCTCTACACTGTGTTCTCACCAATACGAGATAATCTATACCGTGAGTTCTGTAACGTGAGTTACTCTACACTGTTCTCACTAATATGAGATACTATATACCGTGAGCTTACTAGTTTGAGATAATCTAAACCGTGTGTTCACTAGTATGAGATAATCTACACCGTGTTCTCACTAATATGAGATACTCTACACCGCGTGCTCACTAATATGAGATGCTCTACACTGTGTGTTCACTAACATGAGATACTCTACATCGTGAGCTACTAATATGAGATACACTGCACTGTGTGCTCACTAACCTTACTTAATCGTGTCTGCTGAAAGTAAAGGCCACGTTGCAACAACAAACGTGACAGTAATCTCAACGTGATTATTGATAATGATCACAGGAGATGATTACTGTGGTGAATGCAATATCAACACGAAATTTCTTTCTTTTAAAAATTAATGGCTTTCCTTTTTAGTTAATCTAACATGTGTGAAGAATTACTGTTACATCAAAAATTTACGAGCTTCAAAGAAAGGGCTGCCACTTAAATGTCCATGGCATCGATAAGAAAAATATTCAAGTACTGTTACAATATGATGTGGGTGGCTGCACTTCTTATACATTTGTAGATAAATATTAAATATTTGTGTTACAGATCTAATAGCACCAGGAGCAGCTGCAGTTAGGTGTAACAGCATTCTTCTAAAAACTGAAAAGTGGCCAATCAAAAATAAGACAAAACGGTTCCCACGTTACAAAATCCATCTCAAGCTGTAAAACAATTGCAGCAATGCATCAAACTGTGCTTTGAGCATGGACTTGGAAACCAGGATTCCCCTACTTGCATTGTGTCGTGTTCTCAAATATTCAGGAAGGGATATTACAATATTACAATACTGAAGTGGTCCTTGTAAACACTATAGACCCAAACAGGTTTGGAGGTATTGCTCCACTTATTCTTATCGTCGGCACTGATGGAACGAGGGGTTTGCTTCATGCCCTGACCGCGTTGCTTTACTCCTCATGAGAAACGCCCAGTAGGCTCTTCAGTGGATGGTAAGCTGTGTGGGCTCCATAGCTGGTGTGGACGATTTGGAGAAAAGTCAGTTGCCCATGACGAGAACAGAATAACGAACGACTCCTCTGCCGTCCAGGCAGTAAGTAGCCTAGTCACTATACTTACAGCTCTATCCCGGCTGTATTAAATTCAAAGGTGTCTTAAAGAAAAAAAAATTCTAAGTCGCGACACGCATTTGACTTCCTCACGGCCGGATAACTGTGAAGGCAGTTCTCGTATGTGCCTTCAGCTGCCGTGCAGGGTGGGAAGATATCTTGACCAGATGATCGGCGACAAGACACGAAGACTCACGCTTAGGTGCGACGTGTCAAGTGAAATTTTACGATGAAACAGTAAGTCACGCAGTCACGCTTGGTCACGCGAATCCAGGATTTTAATTGAAGTCGCCGTAGGTCGTGCTTTGTCGGTTTCTTTAGGTTAGGCGAATTTTGGTCAGTCAATCTTATGTTGTAAGTTAATTTCCCACCTTGCTCAGAACGACATAGGCTCCAACCTGCATCCTGTTTAGCGGGTACCAAGGTCTTTGCGGAGAGAAAACTGGCTGGTGACGAAACTGATCTTTGATCTTCTTAATATGAAGAAACGAATGGGGTTTTACTGACACGTCAAAATTACGATTAATGTGAGAGCCAGGACACAGGACAGCAATCATTCGAACTACGTAAGAGTAAAAGTAAAAGTGTTTATCCTCTCCACGCCAAGAAGGTGTATAGAGGGAGTAGAGGGACAGCTCCAATTGTTCTTAACGTCAGCACCAGATGTGAGTGTTTGGACGACTTATCCCTGGGCACAGACCCGTGTCCACCGAACAATGAGGGTGCGTGGACTCCAGTGCTGATCTGGACGTTTTGGAACGGCGACAAATATATATATTTTTTCCGCTATTCAGTTTTGAACCCCCGACCGCCCAGCCCGCAGTCTAATCATTGTTATTTTTTAGCTGTTTAATATTTCAAATAATAATTATTTTTTACTTTTTATTACATTTTATTCTCGTTTATTACCTATATTTTATTCTTATTAATTAATTAATTATGGTTATTTATTTAACGACTGTATCAGCAAATTTCACGTCACATAACGCTGCAAGGTGAAAGAGTGAATGATCGATAAGATACGAAATGAAGTGCTGTGGCCCAATTTATAGTGCTACGCCGGGATTTGCCTGGAATGGCTGCTGAAAACCACCACAATTCTAAAGAGAAATGTATGTGCTCGGCCCGAGACACTCCTGGACGCAGCAACCGGAAATAAAATTCTTACACATAAATTGAGCGTACACTCTACAATTTTGTGACAACGCTTACAAACTTTCTCTTTTGAGTGTGTTAATAGTTTAATGGGAGATCCTCGATTTTCAAGGCCCTCACTTCCGGTGGGGTCTGCGATTTGTAACTTGCAGCAACTCTGACGGGAGGTAAAACTAGTTAAGCTGACTAATCCGCAGTTCGTCTGTTGAGTACGGACTCCGAACAACTGGCATTTACTAACTTTCCCGGAGCGAGGGCTTGATGCATGCTAACCCCTCGCGGTCTTTACGAATGAACGGCCGTCATTATCGGGACTTGACACACTCAACTTGCAGGAAATTTCACACTTCAGGGGGACGAAAGCTCTCACTTTACCCTCAATAGTTACACAGATATTTCGTTATAAAATTCTGAATCTAACGACGAAATGAAGATTATTATTTGAATCCTTTCAAACATCCTCTATATATACTTTGCTTCTTGTTTATTGAGCACTTCGTTTTAATCTAGAAAACAAAAAGAAGAAATTTGTAATCTATGTCAAGAAGGGTAAACAAATATTTGGAAGTGTTTAATTGTATCAACACCAAAATTTTGGATAGAGTTCTTAAATTCAGTCACAGAGATATTCACCCAGACTTCACGGACAAGTACAATTTTATTTAAAGCCGGGTTCAGATAAGTAACACTGTGCTTTAATCCTCTGGAGCGGAGTGATTATTGCATGTCTCACCAGGTTTAACATTACGAAAATTCCACCATTTGTACACAGATTGTGTTTGTGTGTTTTTGTACGGACCCCTGAAAAAAGACCTATTATTTCCTAACGAGTATTAATTGACTCCTTTTAATCTGAGTAGAAGAGAGTTTACAGCGCGACACGAGCTGAATTTTTTACATAAAAAGGTTAATTTTCTTCTTTAGACGCTTGAAGACAGTGTCTCTTTAAGACCGTCGACCATAATGAGCACGTTATTTAAGTAGATTTATGGAGGCGAAAAATTTTGTAACAAACATAAAAAAACCGAAACAAATTTTATTTCCACTATACTATTTCGGCAATATCAAGAATTCTATAAATGATAAACAGCAACTTTTCCCTTTTTATTTTACCTTTTAACGCCCTTATTTGAGACTGATATTTAAATAAATAAATATATATATATATATATTGGGTGGCGTTACAAAAGTATATCGAGAGTAACGTTCTCTTCATTTACTGTAGAATACTTAAGGCAAACAATTCCACACATAACCAAAAATAGTTATTATTTTTTCATACTCCTTCTATAAATTTCGTTCCCTATAGGCCATCCTGAGGGAGGCAACTTATAAAGGAATGCATTGCACGGAATATGGCTAGGCTTCATTTTTTCTTCTCATTTGTCCGTTCATTTGTCAATATGTCTGTGACCTATTTAGAGCAACTAAATGGTCGAATATATTTTTAAAAATCTTCATGGGGCAATTCTTCTAAATTTTATACAGAAATTAAAATTTTAGCTACCTTGAACCACTTTACCCTTTAAGCCATCAATAAGCTCTTTCCTTATACCTTACTCTACTCATCGAATCTTAATTTATTACATTAAATTTTTCTGAGAAATTGCAATTATGTTGTTGAGAATATCGTCTACTATTTCACTGCGCCATTTTTAGTAGCGTTACATGTCCTTCCTATAATTTCTTACCACGTCCCACAATCTGATCTATTCTATATGTATTGCTACAGTCTGAAACAGATACATAACCTGACTCTATCTGCAGGCGAGAGATTTGCTCAAACAGTAATGATGAAACAGTGACAAGGATTGCATTTTGGATATGACGTCACATTATCTACTGTACGAGTGACGTAACGCAAAACACAGCTTTCGATATAATTGTTAGAATGAAAGAATAAATTGCGGATAAACTGTGATATTTTATATCTTACGTGACCTAATTCATTGCGACCATTAAATTGTCATTTAAACAATAAACTTAATTTGCGGGAAGCTGCCATCAGCGTTGTGGCGATTTGGGGCAATGAACTTGGCGGTCTGGTCGTGGAGTTAGATGAGGTAAGTAGGAGTGTTTATCATGATTCTTAAGTCACAGCATGACTGTTGACGCGGTGAACAATGTCGAAACAAGCAAAGAGTTGGAACGTACAGCAATTTCATTCTGAAGCACGCAGAATAGTAATAAGTTCCTTCTGTAGTTTACTTTTACCACGACACACACGGACAGACTTTAAAACACCCACCCTGTTACATCACAACCAAAGAGTTATGCACTGGGATCATAGTTGAATGACTTGTTTTGGTTAATGACATTTTCTGTATACCCACAGCTCGAACGTTTTGGAAGATTCTGAATAGTTAATTGGAAAAAAAGCGCATTATTTGAAGGTGCTACACTACGATTTGTCCGAAGATGCTAAAGGAGATTACTAAAACAATCACGTTAGGTCAGCACGCATTTTTATTTTATTAATTTTACGCTAGGCATTCATTGCGAATAACTGAATATTTTCCGTCTTCAAAAGATTTTTAGGCGCGTTCGCAAGCCTGCGAAAAGCGTCTATTAGCTTCGTCATGTTTGTTCGTCTCTTTGTCCATCCCCAAGCAACAACTCGACTCCCAATGGACGGATTTTCATGAAATTGTTTGAGTATTTTTCGAAAATCTTATGAAAAGTTTCAAGTCTCATTAAAATCTGACAAGAAAAAGGGGCACTTTACATGAAGACCTACGCACATTTATGATCTCATCTTATTCAGGGCTTCTTAGAATAAGAAATACTTCAAAAAGATGTTGCACAGGAAATCAAAACACACATTTCATGTTCTGTAACTTTTCTTCTAAAATATTTCCGATGCGATAACGTGGAAACATACTGTACAGCCGGGCAGTCTACAGATGACAATATGGTGCATGCGCATTGCATGCCGGTTACCTAAAGCTACAAACACACAATCAGGATATGTAAAAATTATTTCTTCTCCACTCCAATAATGACTGCAGGAACGCGCCTCAACGTTATGTTATACGTACACCGCAAGACTTGTTAACATTTACAGTTAACATTATCACATCGGATATAGTTACATGTTCCGACCATGGTGTCCATCATCAGGCCGTATAATTATCACAGAAATGTAAAACAGTTACAAACTGCATCGTCTTGTTGAGATCTCAAATCGCATGTTACAAGTTATTGAAAATTAAAATAAAATTAATATATTTTCTATAATCAGTTAAAATACCCACGTCCAGCAGATTTTTCTCTTTTGTCTTTGTTTTGTTGGTGGGTGGTATGCTGAGATTATGCGACGGAAGACGTAGCTTCTTTTAATACCACAAAATACTTAGGGCCTTGTGGAACCACTAATGTTAATACAGTAATAGAATTAAATATTGTTAAAGTCGCTTGCAACTTACTGTTTTGGTTTGGAGAAGTGGATCTCCAAACAATTCTGCCCGACATATTTATATGTTATGAAAGTATGCCGCGATTTGGGAATCGGTAAGTATTTAATTACACAGCTGGTAAAATATATGTAGTATTAGCGTTGAAATATTGCAATGCCGGTCACAGTGGCCGCACGGTCTAAGGCGTGGGTCTGCGGTCGCTCGCCTGTTGTAATTGTGGGTTCGAATAAGGCCAGGTCCGTTGTGTTATTTTTAGTCAGGTAGAGGTCTCTGCGACGAGCTGATCACTCGTCAAGAGGAGTCCTGCCGACTGTGGTGGGTCGTTGTGTGTCATCTAGAAACCACAAGAATGAGGAGGCCCTGGCCCTCGTTGGGCCGCAGCGCCACACGGGGAAAAAAAAACTACAATATAGAATGGCTTGACAGTTCCGTAGCATGAATAAGAAATTCTGACCACTACAATACGAAAAGAAAACGCTCAGACAGTAGGACCAGTTAAGAGCCACATCATTTGTCCTTTGTTACGAAAACATCTCCAACGCAATAAGAAAAAAATTTGTTAACTGGTACACTGTTACTTAATATTACCGATTTATTAACCGATACAATGTATCAGTGCATTTCTAAACTGAATCCGGCAAGTCACAGAAACCACAACCCAGGCTGCCCACATCGGAAATCGATTTGCGGTCATCTTGAATACAATGCTCTAGAATAGAACTTTGTTTCACACTATGGATCGGAATTGTTCACAAAGAGGAGTGACGCATTTACCTCAATGACATCGAGTTCAATACCTGGAATACGGATGCACGTATGTTAGGAAATAAACGGGGGCGTTGCGGTATTGAAGCAGAAGAGGCATAAAGTCGGAGGAATATTTAGCGAATTACAAATTACGTACTAAATAAATCCTAATTTATACATATATGCTGGTATCGTTAAGGTACTGCAATATGGAAGGTCATGAGGTACTGACTGCACTGGTAAAAATAAGAAATGCCTACGTAGATTTTGTTGCAGCATGTCACGGGCGTCGACGACAGGGAAGCCAGAGTAGGAGATGACGCAGAAAAGTAAAGCAGGTGGATCCTGAATGACATCTTCGTCTTCCTGGGATCTTAAGAATCGTAAATTGATAGTTACCGACATTTCGAAACATCCATCGTTCCATAGCAAAGGGTCTTGGGCTCTTGGTAGCTGAAGATGCAGCAGATTGGTCGTTCCGAAACGTCGGTAACTAACTACCAATCGCTACTTAACTTCCCAGAAGAGTTAAGATTTCATGTACTGCGTGGCGGAAGTCTGAAATCACGACGCTTGGATTGTTCGGGTTGGTGGCTGATGGAAACACTTCATTATCACAATTAAAGGAGTATTGTACTTAATGGTGCATTTGATAGTTTATTCGACGATGATGCCATTAACTGGAACTTCAGAGAGTTTGATGTTGGACGATAGTGAGAAACGGATTGAAAACTACCTGAAAGTTAGCGGTTGCGGGTCAATGTAAGGTACCAACCCAGCACTTCCATAATCGGGCAGCATGTTTGTTAAACTCATACAGTGAACATCAATTTTACGTGTCTATATAAATGTACGAGTTTCTTCCCATATATCTACTTACTAAAATGGTGACTATCCATAATTGGTACATTGTGGCTGTAAGCAAATCAAGTCTTCCGTTCATTACTCAGGGTGTAAGAAGCACAGAGGAGAAAATTCCTTACTCTTTCAAACATCGATTCCTGTCCGTCCAACCTGTAGCAAGGGACAGAATAAAGGAAAGCAGAAGTCAGTAAATGATGCATGCATTATGCAAATGGTGATATCAATGTACATTGCAGCATCTCTGAAAAGACTCTGCAAAACTTCTGTTCCTCTTACTCCAGTACGCAAAAAAATTGTGAGAATTCAATGGCGAATATAAGACCGTGCAGAGATCTTTATGTTGGTGTTTGATCACTGTGTAATTAATCACAAACTTGTCACACGTGTCGACTGCTACAAATGAGCCAGCACTGAGGGTAACGTCAGTTACTGTGAGAGGTGTTACATGAATATATACTTGAGGGCTGTGGGTGTTACTTGAATGTACAATGGAAGAAATATTCAAGAAAAGGAAAGAAAGTCACTCTTACGTCTAAAACACATGCTTCGTGCTCATTTGATTTGATGTTCTGCAACAGTCTACTTAATATCTACAAATAATTAATGCTACAACTAGTGGGATTTTTAATATCGTGCAAATCACAATACTGTAAATTGTGCGATATTCCAAATAGGAGCATAGGATCAAAATTTTTCACATCAGTGGGGCCAGTCTTCAAATGATATTGCAGTTAATAGGGATCGTTCTGATTCTTCAGCTGACTATGTTACGGTTCCGTAACTCCCCCCCCCCCCGCCATGCAGTCCTGGAGGTTGAGGCTCTCAGAATTTCTACACAATCGGTACGTAAAGATGGCAAAGTTGTCAGTCCTACGCATCCACAGCCCTTACCTCGCAGGAGATATTCCTGATACTCATTTCTGTAAGAGGCTGAGCCGAACCCATGGCCATTATACAGCTAGAAAAGAGTTAAGTCAATGAAACATCCCAATGACTCCAAAGGGAATCAAACTCGCGACCTTCCGGCTTGTAGTGCAGTGCCTCGACCAGCCGCGCTATCGGTTGCGGTTCTGTTGCAACTGATAAAGTTATGTAGCATGAAATTAGAGGTTGCATGCTGGTTATCTCTGTTCACTAGAATAGAAGGGGTGGGAACTCCTCAGGCCGTGCGTCGCGACCAGTAATGATCTATTGTGCATTGCCATCACTTATCCAGTACATATCCTCTACCCTGAATACAACGAATTAGTTTGATGACGGATCGTACGGCCGTCTGGACATAACTTTAGCAGACGGAATCCAGTACGATATTATCCGAGAGTGGCAAAATTTAGATGAATTGGGAATCATGGCACGTGTTTTCGAAAGCAGTCCTAGCTTATTTAAGGTTGCATGTGGAATTTGCAAAACTGTGAAAAAGTAAGTAAATTCTTGCAAGAAGAGATGGCCTTAGAGAAGGGAACAGAAATCGGCCATCTGAAATACGGAGAATTTATGCGTTAGAAGACCTTCGTATGAAGACTGACGAAAGCGTATATTCTACGTGTGAATAGGACTAATTCTTATAAAGAGCAGTGTCACTGAAATTTTGGTATTTTATTTATTTTGTCCCATACGTATACACACACACACACACACACACACATATATATATATATATATATATATATACGCATAGGTATTTGCCAAAACGTGACTGGAAATGTCTGTAGGTTGCCCCTTGAAATACTGAAATTCGTAATTAATGTAAAAAGTTTTTAAACATGCATTCCAGGCAGCTATTTTTATATGTACAGCCATAGTACTGCAAGGCAATCACGTGATGCAATAACCTGTTGCAAAATTACCAAACAACGACGTTAATTGGTCAGTTTTTTAATCTAAACCGACTTTGGTTGCTTAGTAAACGGACGTAGAGTAACCGAGACAAATGGATAGAAGGATTTTATAATTTCCTACATAAATGATAGAAACACAAAAGAAGATTAATTCTAAAACGTCTCTAGTCATTTTGATAAAATTCACTCGTCAGTATGGAAGATTTAATAATGCAAAAACAAATGAAATATGTATAAGAAACAGAGAAAACGCTAAACCCAGTGTGTTAAAATATTTTCTGCAGCAAAGCAAGCACAACTTCTAGTTGGAGGAAAAACTGGGCTAGATAAGCAGCTTGAAACACAAATACTCCATTTAGGTTTGAAGCGGTCCTGCAAATCCGCGTGTATACTTTAATAATTGAAACATCCGTGGAGAAGTGAGACGAGTCATTTTGCTAGAGCAACTGAATTGTAGGCAATGTAAGATGACAGATAATTTTCACTAAAAAAATTTCTCTTTTGAGCTAGTGGTAGCTAAGTTAATGACGAAATTACGAACATTATTTAGGACCCAAGAGTTCATTAATTTTTGTTTTAGAAGTTGCCGCTACTGGAATCTGTTCCGATCCAATTTTGAATATATCTACTTCTTCGGGAAGTATTATGTTCCCTGCCCTAATCACTCTTTATTCAATCACCCTAATCATACATGGCCGATTCCAGTGGCGGCGCGGTCTAAGGCGTGAGTCTGCGGCCGCTCGCTTGCTGGGATTGTGGGTTCGAATCTCGCCGGTGACCAGAATGTCTGTCTGTTGTAATTGTTGTGTGTTGTCAGGTAGAGGTCTCTGCGTCGGGCTGATCACTCGTCCAGAGGAGTCCTACCGAGTGCGGTGTGTCTGAATGTGATCATAAATCCTCGATAATAAGGAGGCTTTGGCCCACTTGGGGTGTTGCGCCATGGTAACAAAATCATACATGATCAATAGTGCCTGTGGGCTCAGGCCCATAGCAATATTGTCAGATTTATCGTACGAAATATTAATAAGCCTCTTTTGTTTCCCCCCTTTAAACCGAAATATTCTTTTCAGTATCCTGTTTTTATAATTATTTCTTCAAACGTGTTCGAAACCAAGTTTTACACCCACATAAGACACAAAGGGAAGACATAAGCCTTTATATTTCAGTTGGTAGGTATTAGAATTGTAAATGAGAAAATAAGATATTCCTTACTAAATGTAAGAGTAATTTAAAGAATATCAATAAGCTCTTAATTTATTCTTGCACGCAATTTTGAATTTCAATATCATTCCCTAATATTTAGAAATTGTCACAATTTGGGTGATTGTTTTACTGTGTTTACATCATGCTTTCGTTTCGCGTGGCAAAACAGAAACTTGAACACACATTTATTTTTCCGGCAGTTTCCTCTTGACGTTGTTCAATGTACTCTCTGCACCGCATTTCCTCTCTCTTTAAACGATCTAATTCATTAGACAGACGATGTTTTGACGTAAGATTATCACACTCAAATTAAGGGATTTCTGATTCTCTTGGATTTTCCTATATGGAAGCAAATAAAGCATAACTAACATAAGAATCCTTTTTAATTTACGCCCTTCTAAATAGAAAATACATCATACAAGCATTAAACAATACGAAGATTTTTTAAATACATTTTAATTATTCTAACTAATTGTACAGATGTTCCAAATCCAACGAAAATGCTTGAAAGTAATTGTGACATTTGCCGTGCTTACGGCGATGATTGTCAAGACTACGATCTCTTGAGATGTGACGTCGTATCTTTGATAGACAGCACGAACGTTTCGGAGGAAACTGCAGTATATATCTTTTCTTAAGATAGATGCATGCATAATGTTCCGAAACTGCAGTATATATCTTTTCTTAAGATAGATGCATGCATAATGTTCCGAAACTGCAGTATATATCTTTTC
>Ga0131853_10011403_pt1 | contig 16268 bp, 11 predicted proteins | sample TergutLab28metaG_FD_92764 | JGI IMG/M metagenome (GOLD analysis project Ga0131853, IMG submission 92764) | Labiotermes labralis P1 segment gut microbial communities from Petit-Saut dam, French Guiana - Lab288 P1 (version 2) (version 2) | ecosystem: Host-associated > Arthropoda: Insects >...
ATACTTCACATAATCTTCGATGCGGAGGATATTTTTTTTGGAGCGACCGCCGATTAAAATCGTTGGACGAATTCCGTTTTGATTCAGAATTTTTGCCAAATATAACAGGGGGGCGGCGCCGCAGCCACCACCAACCAAGAGGATTGACGATTTACGATTTACGATTGACGATTTATCACTGATATTTGGCGCAGCATAATTGTCAATTGTCAATTGTCCATTGTCCATTGAAAAGCCGTTTCCGAGTGGAAACATAACATCCACCGAATCGTGGTGTGTGAGTTTGGAAAGTTGTTCAGTACCTTTACCGACTTTTTGAATAAAAAATTTGATAAAATTATGCGAAAGATCGACATCGTGAATGGAGAATGGTCGGCGTAAAAATATGCCGTCTATTAAAATACTTGCAAATTGTCCTGGTTTTATGTCCTGTAGGGGCGAATAATTATTCGCCTTTACATTCGCCCTTACATCGTCATTCATATCCAATCCCAAAGTTAATAAAAAAACATCCGGCGAAAGCGGACGATTTTCAATTACATGGAGACGACGACTAACCTTCTTCATTGGTAGGTTTTTCGGATGGTTCGGAAGTTTGTTCGTCAAGCGAAATCAGATTTTTTGCCGCTAAAAGATTGTACCAAGCAATCACTTTTTTGATGTCGGAAACATACACACGACCTTGATCCCAATCCGGAAGTACTTCGGAAAAATAGGTTTTGAGCGCGTTGTTGTCGGCTTTTGGAGAAACACTTGCTTCGCCTCCGTTTTCCTTGCGAAAGATATTTTGAAGCACTTGTTTTAAAGGAATATCTTCTCCGTTAGTAAACATACCGATTTCTTCCAACGAAGAAATTTTGTCGGAAACAAATACCGGCAGGCGTTTTCCGTCGATAAGCGATTCCACGATGGCTCCGCTTTTCGATTGAGAAAGCATTTTAAAAACGCCGGGTTTTCCGGGGATGGAGTAGTATTCGCTGAGATCCATAAGAAATTAGGAATTAAGAATTAGAAATTAGGAATAGATTTTATGCCAATTTGGCGCAGCTTAATTCCTAATTCCTAATTCGTAATTATTTTAGAATTCGTCGGAAACAGTAAGTTTTTTACGTCCTTTAGCACGGCGGCGCGCCAATACGGCACGACCGTTTGCCGTTGCCATGCGTTCGCGGAAGCCGTGTTTGTTTTTGCGTTTTCTAACCGAGGGTTGAAATGTACGTTTGCTCATGATATTAATGCGTTAAATCTATAAATTTTCCAAAAAAGGACTGCAAAGATACGAAAAAAAAATGAAACTACCAAATTTATGGGCAACAACCGTAATTAACATCATTTGACATCTAAGAGATCGATTTCCAAAATTACAGGCTGAAATTTGGCTGCAAAATAAGTTCCCTCGTGTCCGAAAACTGCTCCGGACGGCATAAACAAACGGAGTTTAGAACCGACAGTTTGTCCGACCAATGCATTATCCAAAGCAAGCATCCATTGATTTTCTCCGATTCTGATTTCTTGAGGTTTGTAATGGCGCTGCGGGAAAGCGATACCGGCATGATAAGAAATTTCTTCATCGCTTGAATCCCAAATTCTTCCGTCCAACATTCGACCGGTATAGTCAAACACGGCGATTTTTCCTTTGGTAACCGGCACACCGGTGCCTTTTCGGAGAACAACCACGTAAACGCCATCGCTGTTAGGTTCTACGGAGATATTTCTTCCGCGAACAAAATTTCGAAGTTGTTGATGTTCCTTGAAAATTTGAGTTTCAAAATCAGATCGGACAATAGAATCGATTTGGATTTGATGCAGATACATCGCAGAATCAAAAGGTTGAAGACTATCAAGTCGAACCGTAATTCGGAGGTACTCGCAAAGATGGTGTTCAAACCCTTTGTGATATGCGTTTCCCCAATGTTTAAGTACAGAATCGGCAGGAATGATAAACGATGCACTATCGCCAACTCTCATCATCAATAGCCCTTCAGACAAGTCGCCTAAAAATCTCGGAGATTTAAGTTCGTGAATGATGGAGTCCGGCACCCCTAATTGAATAATACGTTCATCACACCAATACATTTTCATCACACAAAAAAGCCTGTCGTTTAATGCAGTTTTTTCTTTGTCGCCATGGATGTGAAACTTGTAGTAAAGCCCTGAATCCGTTCGCGAATAACCTTTAAAAAACGTTTGATCAAAATTTCGATTTTTACAAGCTGCAAAACTTAATAAAACCATTCCGACGATAAAAATGTTCAATGTTTTCATACGAATAAATTATTTATCGTTTGTCCAATCAAAATCTACCTGAATCAAAGGTCCTTTCACAGCTTTTTGGTAGTTGTAGATACTGACTTTGGTTTTTCCTTTAACTAATTCCGGAACGTTGAACGATCGAATAAACGTGTTATAAAAACTTGGATTTCGTTGTGGCAACAAAAACGGTTTGCTTACGTTTCCATCCGAATCCATATATGAAAAATACGGCAACGAAATTAAGCCATCGCGAACTTTGCTTGAAAACACGATCCAGCGAGAATTGGACGACCACGAATGATAACTTTCCGAATCCGGGCTGTTAAAAATTGTGATAGGTTGCCACTCCATAGTTTGCAAATCCAAAAGAAACAAATCCGAATCTTGTCTCCAAACCGAATTAGTGCCCCGATTGGTCATGCAAAAAATCAAAAACCGACCATCCGGAGAAATTTTGGGTAACGATGCACTTTTATCTAAATTTTTGGCATCTACAACCAACTCGATTTCGCCGAATGCAAGTGTATTTTCATCAAATGGAATTCGCATCAAATCGAACTGAAGGGCTAAGAATTTTTCAACGTTATGAACGGTGTCAAAACCGTCTATGGCGTGGCTTTGGCAGAAATAGAGATAACGTCCGTCGGGCGACCAAGCCGGATACGTTTGTTGTATCGGATCCGGTGATTTTAATTTTGGTGATGTCAACATTGTGTTGGACGAAAGATCTAAAAGCGCAAGGTTAGCATCAAGATCATAGACCAAAGATCGTTTTGTCATGTTGGTGTTAAAATACAAAGTCGGCATCAGTGTTGCAAATGCAATAAATCGTCCGGAGGGGTGCCAAGCCGGATAAACTGCCGGATGTCCGAGTTCTGAAGTTCGAGTATTTAATCGTCGAAATTCGCCGTCCTTGTATATAACGGTTCCCGGATTTATGGCACGAAAATGCACTACAAATTCATCCGGATTTCCTTGGTTTGTGATATGGCAATTCAGACAAGATCCGTCTGTCAACGAATTATTGATAATGTCCGAAACTCTGAATGATTCTAAATGTCGCTCTTGAATGTTTAAAAGCGAATAGCCATCGTAACTTGGCGGAACCAAACGATACGTCAGATACGGATCAATAGAATCCGCAGAAATCAAATTTGTAACAATTGGAAATTTTTCCCAATTACCGTTTAATTTACGATAGATGTGAAGTTCGTAGGATTTGCCATTCATCAACCGGCGCCATTTTCGAATGGGAATAACCACGTTTTTATCCGTAGAAATTGAAAAAGGCTTGCCGATTTCGCCGACAAAGCGAACGAAAAAGCGCTCCCCTTCGCTCTCAATTCGGAAATTCAAGGGCGCAATATTCGGCGGAACGGTAATATCGGTATAATCGGGAAAAACAACGGCATGTTGTTCGATAACGGGCGCTTTCGAAACATTCGGAGACGAACAGTTTTGAAATAAAACAATCGAACCCGGCAGGAGTAAAAAAGCCTTGACAAAAAATTTAATTTTAGACGGCATAGCTGAATGATTGATCGACTCCTTCCGGAGGAGGAGTCTGGATAAATAAAACATGAAACCAATAGGTATCGCCGAAAGCATCTTCAAATTCGCGGAAAGTAATCTGTCCGTTTTGGAAGCGATTCATCCAATGGAAAAAATTATCTATACGGGCAATAGTTTCCTGACGAATTCTTAATCCTCCGAATTTTTGAGTGAGCAAGTATTCGCGCGGGTCAATGTTCACGTTTTCCACATTAGAAATAACATGAACAATGATGGCTTCTTCGATATGACGAGGAATATAACGATACCTGAAATTTTCAAGGAGAAATTCGATAGTTGGCATGATATCCGTATGTTGTTTGGCAGAAAGCGCCATAGCAACCACATATTCGCCGGCACGCTGATTTTGAGTGTTAGACAACCAAAGGTTCAAAATGTTAAGATCGATATTTCGAGAAACGGTAAAATCTTCTTTAGGCAAAAGTTTGCGGCGTTGAACAAAAAACGGATCATGGTTGAGTTTTGCCGTATCCTCGAGAAGTTCGCGAAAATATCGTACCTGTTTTCTAAAAAAGAGCGATCCGCTGAGCGTATTGTTTACTTGAATGGCAGGGCGGTAATCGCCGGCGATCAGACTGCTTTCAATTAGGCGTTTGAGTGAAAACACGGTTTCGCCGCCAAAAGCAATTCGATTGTAGGTCGAACGGATGGCTTCCGATTGAAGCCCTATATCTGAGAAAAAATTGTATATCCCCGAGTGTGACATATCAAAAAATCCCAAGTTTTGAGAAAATAAAATTCCAAATCCTTCGTATCTGGTGTACGAGAAAAAATCTTCCAGAAGCCGGCCCGTATGAACTAATGCAAACTTTGTATTGTCGATCACCCAAGCATAGAAAAACCCTTTATCATTGCCGATTTCAGTCAGGTACAAATACTTGTCGCAAGCCTCCAAAACGCCTTCCCAATCGCGATGCTCAACTTTGTTTTCGATGCGGCAAAACAGATTAAAAAGTTTGACTTCTTGGTTGGTTGCAAGTACAAAAGAACATCCGAAAATCGTGAGGGCAAGCAGCGGATAAACAATCCAACTTTTGAATAAATTCTTAAAATTTGGAAACAATTGTGCCGCCAATACGACAAGCCAAGGCAAAGCGGCAAACAACATAGCGCCAAAAGTTTTCCAGCTGTTTATAGAAAACGGCACAGCCGTCAAAATAGTAAGATAATTTCGAGTGAAAATGGTATGCTGCCAAATGTAAGGAGGTAAAAAAACAGACCCTAAAACAACTGAAAAAACAAGCAACCACACGGAAATTTTATCAAGTGTTTTCCATTCGTAAAGCAACATCAAGATTGCGAATCCGACACTCCATATTCCTACAAGAAACGGCAGAATCCAAAGCGCCAAAAGTCCGAAAACAATCCGAATCGGCGTGTGTTTAATGTTTAAATATCCGGCAATCGCACCGTAAAAAAACGGCAAAACGGCCAAAAGCATAAATCGTCCGTAAGACAACAGAAAAAACAAATACACCGTAGTACCTAAAATCGGAATCAAAGCCAGATATTGTGCAGCAACACCGGAAAAATTACATTTAACCAACAAACCTTTGATGAGGACATAATTCAGCGCCGAGAGCCCAACCATGACCAATGCACCCAACCACGGAACAATTAAAAACTGTTGAGTAAAACGATTAATGTACAAAAAACCATTTGGGATATTGCGGTTAGAAATGTTCCAAGTTTCCTGAATATATTCCGCACTGTAGCGAAACACAGAATGCATGCCTTCCCAGTAAAGCCGGTCTTTTCCGAACGAAATCCAAAACGCATAAAGCAACCCCAATACAACAACGCCAATTAGCTGATGTATTGATCGGGCATCAAAATTGAGCTTAAGTTTCATGCTTATCAATCTCGTTTGAAACCCTCAAAACTATTGGCAACCGATAGATCGCATCATACCGATGACTACAGGCTCCTCGCCAAGAGCATTCGCTTGTTTCAAAGTTTCACAAGCCTCAGCAGTTCGCCCCAAACTTAGCAAAATTCGAGATTTAGTAACGAAAAGAAAGGTGTTTCTCGGATGTACGGCAATATCTTTGTTAAGGTACAACAACGCATTGTTGGGGTCATTCAAAAAGTCAAAATAAAGTGAAGGCAACCAACCGTAGACAAACGACGAATTTTGTACCGCACCGGTTTGAATGAAAGCATTAAAATTGTCCACAGCTAATTTTGCGAAAATAGTTGCACTGTCTTGAGTGAAAAGTCTGGAAGACACCTTTTCTTGGTAAATCATACCTTTTCCTAGAAAGTAGTGAGCACTTACCAAAGGATCCGGAGTAAAAACGTTTGGCTGCACGTCCGGTTGTTCGCCCGACTGAACCTCCGGCACCGCAGGAGATTCTGCTTCGGCACTTGGATTTACAAATACAGCTAAGGTTTCAATGGTGTCAAGAGCGCGCTGCCACTGAATTTGCCGCTCTTCTTTGGTCGGCTGTGTAACGTTGAAAGGATTTGAAACCACAGAAGCGTAAAGGATATTTTGTACTGCGCCAAATGCGTTTTTTGCAGCAATGCCGGAAGCATCGTTTCGTGTGGGAAGAGCTATCAGACCGCGTTCACCGACTAATGCATCCGAAGTTTGTTGAGGTTGCTGCCTAGAGCCCCGTTGTGCAAAAGTTGAGGAGGAAAGACAACTGATTAAAACAAGAGTTACAATAATTTTCATCATGGCAGATTATTTTTTTTGGTTTGTATTCTTTTGGTTACTTTGAAGAGTCGTTTGGACAGACCGAAGGTACATCTCTTAAGCGGATAGGCTCGCTTGTAGCGGATGCAAATCCACCACCACCACGGGTTGGCGCCAGTGAAAGATTCGGATTTAAAGATGCGTTTTCAGGCATATCCACCAGCCAGTTGCCGTCAATTCTGCTCAAATTCAATCGGCGTTCAACATCGTCAACCGTGTAAAACACAACTGCCCTGGTTTTTCTTACATCAATGCGATCAATTCTGAAACTGCGAAAACGTTCATTAGCCAAATTAGGGTTCAAGTGGAACATCATGGCACGCGTATCAATGTTTTCGTGTGTAAGTCTTGTGGAAACTGCTTTGGCCGCTTCAAAATCGCTACTGATATAGTAACTCTGCAAAAATGTACGAGCCGTGCGCTTGACAGAGCGTTGTTCGCCGCAGGACATCAAAGCAAGAAACAACATAACAAGGCTGATTCCGCAAAAAAAAGACAAAGATTTTTTCATACACTCTGCTGTTTTAATAGAGTTAAACCACAACAAAGTTAAACATTTTTTTTAACATGACCAAATTAAATGCTAAAAAATGTTAACATAAAGGTGTTAAGATAGCAATTTTGGCATTAAAAAACCTTATATTTAGATGATAGTTAGGGTGGTAGCAGTTTTAATTTTTGACTTCTGTTTTTAAAATAGACAACGTCTAAATTACGACATTAAACAATAGATTTTCAGTATAAATAAAACAAATTGTTAAAAAGTTGTTGAAAACATTTGGTCAATTCAAAAAAAAGTCGTACCTTTGTAGCGTAACATGGTGTATATAAACGGAATTACAGAAACAAAAAAACAAAAAATTAACACATAAAAATCATACCTTATGAAAAGACTCTTACTCTATTTTCTTTTGACAACAACCTTTTGCCTCCTCCACGTAGGAGACGCGTTGGCAAATAATGTACGGATTCCCGAGCAACCTAAATTTCATTCAAGAGATGTTCACGGTGCAGGAACTGTTTACATTGAATTCCCATTGAGATGGGAGAACTCGTGGCGATCTAATCGCCCGAAGAACCACGATGCTGTTTGGCTTTATGTGAAATGTTGGGATGGTGCCGAATGGCGACATGCCTATCTGCATGATGACTCTACTCGCCACCACTTCGGACGTGGAGCAGGCGTGAATCATCAACGAATTAAAGACGGCAGTAGCCTCGGTGTTCAAACACAGTATGCTGACTTCCCTGACCTCATGGAATTGGAACTTGGCAGATCAAGTGTGCAACTCATGGGTGTTGACGAAAACGAAGAACGTGTAACGGGTGTAGTCGGCGTATTCGTTTATCGCAGAGGAAACGGAAGAGGAACGGTTGAACTGAACTCCGTAAACTTGTTTTGGAACTACAGAGCGCAAGGCTTTGAGCTGGACGATGAGCTTGCTGTAAAAGTATTCGCCATAGAGATGGTGTATATCCCGGAAGGATACTTCTATCTGGGAGGAAGCGGAGCGGATGCTACACAAGAATGGGGATCATTTACAGCCAACGAAAACCGTCATGGATTTCCATTTCGAGTGAACTCGGAAGATCAAATCCGATTGGTAGGCGATGCGGACGAAAACAACCTTTGGACTACACAGGTTGCAGCAGCACACCACTCCGGTGCAGGAATTATTCCGGCTGCGTTTCCGAAAGGATTCAAAGCCTTCTACATTATGAAGTATGAAATGACCCAAGAGGCTTATGCAGACTTTTTGAACACCTTGGATTTTGCTCGACAAGATGCACACACCGGATCAAGGGATGCAAGCGGTAATATGACAAGCCGACTCAATAGCGCTTTGGTTGGTCATAATCCATGGAACAATACAGATAATCCGTTGATCGTATACCGTAACCACCTTGTGGTAACAAAGATAGGGGAAGCCTATGAATTTGGTACGAATGCGCGCTGGAATGCTCAAAGAAACCGAACAGGATCTCCGGGAACTCCCGGAACCGTTGGAGCTAACTTTAGTGGAGTAGATGAACGTCCGCGAATAGATGGAGGACCCGGAAACGAAACTCGTAGTATCGACGGACAAGACCTGCCTATCAATTTTGTGTCGTGGTATAACCTTTTGGGTTTTGCTGATTTTGCAGGATTGCGTCCGATGACGGAATTAGAATTTGAAAAAGCGAGTCGCGGACCGCTTTGGCCGGTTGCCGGAGAGTTTGCATGGGGTAACGTGTTTTTACAAACAGCCCACTGCACATGGTCAAATACATGGTGGGGCGGTATTACACCTAACACAGCGATTATACAAAACTTCAACACCGGAGATGAACGTTTCTCTCCAATCTACAATACGGCAGCAATCTATTCTTTGCAATATGCCGGTAACTGGGGAGTCATTAATGCATGGAGAACCGTTTACCGCGTGGGTGCTATGGCAGACTCTACAACGAATCGTCAAGCATCCGGAGCAACCTATTGGGGTGTAATGAACATGACCGACAACGTAAACGAAATGGTAGTTAATGCAACATTTGCTGCAGGGCAACAATTCGACGGCAGACATGGTGATGGTGTTTTGAAATCTAACGGAGACCCATGCGCAACTCATAGATGGCCAACAGCAACCGGCTCGTTTTATGCAAGAGGATGGGTATTCGCTCAATCTCGAGGTCAAGGTAACCAAGGAACTACAGCATGGAACACGAATGCTTGGGCTTGGACTTGGTGGGGATGGCTCGGACTCAATGTTGATGCAGGGCGCACCAGCAACCGTTCGGGTGTAACCAGATTAGTTCATTTCCAAAACAACAATCCAGCCGGTAATTTTGATGGAGGTATTCGCTTGGTACGTACGCAGAACTATTTAAGACCGGGTTCCGTAACCGTAACATCGGATCCGGAGGAAGATGAAGGCGCTTAAAACCTAATGATGAGTTATGGATTACAAGTTGTGGTAAAACATAACCGTAATTCATAACTCACACCCATAACCGTAACTCTTAACTAAATTACCAGTCTATCGAAAACACCATTATGAGATTTCCTGTTGTTTATAGATTTTTTATTACCCTTACGGTAGTACTGTTGCTGTACAGTGATGTGCAGGCTAACAATATAGTCGTTAGTGATGGACCTCATTTTCGTAAGGTAATCGGTCAGCCTTATGCCGAAATTCAATTCGGTCTGATGTGGGAACATTCGTGGCATTTCAAACACAAAAATCGTCATAACATTACGAATTGGGATGCAGCCTGGGTGTTTGTTAAATACTCGGCTAATAATGAGCCTTGGCGTCATGTTTATTTGGATAGTGAGATTAATAATCATCGCATTATTGAAGCAAGTGATTCGGTGGTTATGAAAATTGGCACCTCTATGGTTGGTGGCACGGAACGTGCGATGGGTGTATTTGTTCATAGAGACACTGCCGGAAACGGTATTATTGAAGTAAGGAAAGCGATTTTGCGTTGGAATTTTGAAGATCAAGGTGTAACCCTTACAGCAGAAGATACAATCAAACTACGCATGTTTGCTATCGAAATGGTGTATATTCCGGAAGGTCCGTTTTATTTTGGAGATTGTGCATTTACAACACATTTAGATGCCAAAAACCGCTATGTTTCGGCGTTTAATCAGAATGGAAATATCGTTGATGCCACAGCAGTCAATTGTGCAACCGGTATTGCGCCGATCTCACCGCTTGTTTCCGAGGATCCGAGTTTACGATTTCGAGGAGCGGCTATGCAGCCGGATTTCCCGAAAGGATTTAAGGGGATTTATGTGATGAAGCACAACATTTCTCAACACGCCTACGTGGACTTTCTCAACACATTAACCTATACACAGCAGGCGCAGCGCACGTGGAACAACAATCCGGCTGCGCCAATGAACACGTTTGTTATGGGACCGAATGCAGGAACGACAGGAACTACACACCGCAATTATATTCGAATTCGAATTCCGGGTGCTGCTGCCGATCAAATATCGGCTATGTACGGACACAGCATTGGCGGAGGGTTTACATCTTGGGATAGAGATTCGAACGGCGGAAATGTTGCTTGTAATTTCATGAATATCTTTGACGGTTTAGCGTATGCCGATTGGGCGGGTTTGAGACCGATGACCGAGATGGAATTTGAAAAAATTACTCGAGGACCGATTGCCCCTTTCACAGGTGAATATGCTTGGGGCGCACGATTTGTCGAAGAAGGACATTCCATGCAATTTGCATTTACCGGTCGTGAATTTATGGTAGGAAATTTTCGATCTATAAACGGAGCCCCGATTCGAGTGGGGTCTTTTGCTCACTATTGGACGACCAGAGAAGAATCCGGCGGAGCCTACTACGGTCCGATGAATATGAGCGACAACGTTTGGGAGCGAGTGATATCACTGGCTGTGGGGTCAACATTTTTTGACGGCAGACACGGTGACGGCGAATTGGATGCGAACGGTTTTGCAGATGTTCAAAACTGGCCTTCACCAACTAATTTCAGAGGTTGGGGTACACGAGGCAATCAAATATCAAACCGAACGCATGCGGAAACCTTGGGACCGGAAACAACTGCAGCTCAAAGACCGACAACGCTTTCGCACTACGGATTCAGAGCAGTGAGAACGGCACCATAACAAACAAAAAAAAACATAAACAGATTCCTCGCTGACGCTCGGGATGACAAATAAAAATAACAAAAAAACACGCAATATTATGAAAAAGTTTGCAAAATTAATGGTAATTCTGATGTTCGGCTTGTTTGCCGGAACGGCTTGGTCGAGCAACATTCAGATTTTTGAAACGCCGACAATCGAAGACGCCCCTCTTGCAGGACACAAACTGATCAAGTTTAGTCTCTCTTGGGAATACTCTTGGCGTACAATTGATCCGAACAACTGGGATGCAGCCTGGGTGTTCGTAAAATATCGTAGAGGCTCCGAACATTGGGACCACATGTACTTGGATCCTACCTTTGCGCCTACTGTTGAAAACAACAACGGTGTTGCGATGACGCACGAATACGGTAGAAGTTATATCCCTCAATTTGATGAGCAACGGGCTGTTGGTGTGTTTTTGTTCCGTAGAGAGAACGGTCGTGGTCACATCAGGTGGGAGACGATTACGTTGCGTTGGGACTACAGAGGTACAGGTATTTACAACCCTATGAATGCTGCAACCGGTTCAAACATCACGGCAACCGATGAAATCACGATTCGTGTGTTTGCTATCGAAATGGTTTATGTTCGAGAAGGCGCATTCTTCTTAGGTTCGGGCAATAATCTTGCTGCTAATGGCGAATTTGTCAGAGCCGACAGAGCGAGCACCATAGCAGAGCCATTTTTGGTAACCAGCGAAGACGCAATTTCGATTAGAGCTCGTCCGGGTGTTGCAGGATTTGTTGATGATAATGGCGTGTTGAATAACCATGCCGGTCCGGTTCGTCCGGGAGGGTTGTCAACAGCATCTAACGCATTCACCGGAAACCCGTCAACAGCGGCTCCTCAGGCAAACTCCATCGGTCTTATTGGAGAAGACGAAAATGGTATTCCTGGGGCATTTCCGAAAGGATATAGAGCGTTTTATTCTATGAAATACGAAATTTCGCAAGGTGCATACGTTGATTTTTTGAATACCCTGAGAGTGGATCAGCAAGTGCAAAGAATAACCACTTGCGTAGCGAATGTTTATCTTTCGGCTGCTACGGTTGCCAATACGCGATTGGGATGTAAGAGTAATGCTTCGGATCGTGTTTGGATCAAAGTGATGAAACAAGGTATTATAGAATTTGGTATGGATCATAACCAAAACAATATCTTAAACGAAGCGGATGATGGAGAAGGCATTGCTATGCCGTTAAATACAAACGATTTGATGGCTTATTTGGATTTTGCCGGTTTGCGTCCGATGACCGAATTGGAATATGAAAAAGCCTGCCGCGGTCCGAACGATCCGGTTTTGAACGAATTTGCTTGGGGAAGCACGTTCTGGAGTGCTGCTCCGGCCGGTTGGGCTGCAGGAACAGCAAATAGAGCCGATGAGCGTCCATCTACACCATTTACGAATTCTTTTAACACCGGAGCCCAAGCTTCGGTAAGTCGAAACGGTGTTTTTGCCAACGATAGCAGCGGACGCATGATGTCTGGCGCAACCTATTGGGGCATTATGGAAATGAGTACTAATTTAAGAGATTTTACCATCAGTGTAACTAATGCTGCCGGTCGTGGTTTTACGGGCGAACACGGCGATGGTCGTATCACGCCAAACGGAAGTCAGGATGTAGTCGGATGGCCTAATTATTTCGGATGGGGTTGGAGAGGAAGTTATACGCTTGTTCCTTCAGTTGGGTCTGAACATACGGTTTCAAACCGTATAACCGGTTGGTGGAACAGTGGCGTTGTAGTTAACAACAATATGGCCGGTGCCGGTAACAGCTGGGCTGCCGGCGGACGTGGTGTTCGAACAGCGCACACTGGTGCAGGTGGTCCTAACAGCAGTGGCAGCTAAATTTATTCTGAACAAAACGAGAAAACAGTTAACCAACGGATGTCTTACCGCGTTCGATATGACAAAAGGAAAATAAAAAAAAAACAAATATGAAAACAATGCAAAAAATAATAGTTACTGTGATTTTGGTACTTGGTAGTACATCGCTTTTGGCGAGCAATCTCCAAATTACCAGAGGTCCGGAAATTATCGGCGTTACTGCCGATAGAGTTATCGTGGAGTTTGACATGAGTTGGGAAAACTCGTGGAGGTTAAATCATCCGAACAACTGGGATGCAGCTTGGGTGTTTATGAAGTATCGGATTGATGCTCAAAATTTCAAACATGCCAATTTGCATGCCACGGCAGGTATTGCTACCAGACCGGGGAATACGCCTAATATCGTGGAATACGGCACGTCCCGCAGACCCGATGGCACGGAAGTGAATGTTGGTGTATTCATCTATCGTAGTCAAGATCATACCTGGGGCGATATGGTTTTAAATCAAGTGCGCTTAAATTGGGATATCAGAGGAACCGGTATTACGGAAGAAACGGTGCTTTCGGTGCGGGTGTTTGCTATTGAGATGGTGTATGTACCTGAAGGAGCATTCCAAATTGGCGACGAATGGTCGTACGACTATTTCGTTATGTGGGGAGACACTCTGATGAATTCGACCTTCACGCCATGGGCAGGAACAGCTGCTGCCGCCAATTCGTTTACAAATCAACCAAATCTCATTCCGAGATTTACAAGCAACACGACAGTTGAAACGGGCGCAACAGGCTTTGTGGCTTCTGCAAGCAACATCAATGGGGTAAATGTGCCATGGTTTGCATTTGATCGAAATGTTTCGTCGGGCAGCCATTGGCATACCACTCAAGTAGAAACGTGGCACTGGCTGCAAGTCGAAATTCCGAGTCCTGTAAGAGCTACGTGGGGTATTTTCAGTACCCACTCGGCTGCTATGGGAAATTACGGAATACGAGGGTTCTATATTGACGGCTCTAACGATGGAGTAGGCTGGACCCGCATTCACGGAGATCGAGAATACGTTTATCCATCAACAACTGTGTATAAATTCGGAAGAAATAACTTTACAAACATTCCTATTGCTTTCGATCAGCCCGGAAACTACCGCTTTTACCGGTTCCATTTTTATGCTCCTTTTGTTGTGGTATACGATATTCAGTTATTTGGAGCAGGTGAAGAACGTATCAACCGTATCACTTCGGAAAGTCAACCATCTGTGTATTTTGCCGGACTGAATAACGCTGCCTATCCGGCAATTAATACCACTCCGGCTTTACCAGCTAATCTTCAGCCGATTGCTCCCGGATTTCCGAAAGGTTTTCAAGCGTTTTATGTAATGAAACACGAAGTAACACAAGCAGCTTGGGTTGATTTTTTGAACTGTTTAACCTGGGATCAGCAACATAGAATTGCATCGAATCCCGGAGCAGCTCCGAATGCAGCCTTAAATAATATCACGCCGTTTTCGGTAGTAGGAACAAATCTTTTACAACCTTGGTATGGTGCTAACACGACTAATGGAGGTGCCGGTGCTCTTCATCGTATGAATATCCGTATTCGCGAACGCGGTATGGACGGTCCTGCCGTGTTTGGAGTTGGTCAATGGGTTACAACCAGCGTGGAGCAAGAAGACGAAGAAGGAAACATGGTTATGGTGCCATGGAGCGGTTGGCATTGGGATCACGAAATTCATGGCGGAAATATCCCGATGTTCAACTTGGCTTGGACGGATATTACAGCTTATTTGGATTGGGCGGGGTTACGTCCGATGACCGAATTGGAATATGAAAAAGCAGCTCGCGGTAACCAACCGCGCGTTCGTGAAGAATATGCTTGGGGGCAGCCTTTCTTGCCTTCTCGTGCTGCCAGCGTGACCGATAGAAATTTACCCACGGAAGCACCACTTCCGCTGGTTGCTAATTATGCTCACGTAGATCCGGCTGCTGCAGCACACACCGCAGCTATTGCAGCGTATTGGCCTGTTCGTGCAGGAAGTTTTGCACGTGAAACAACCACTCGTGCTGAAGCAGGAGCTTCATTTTGGGGAATTTTGAACCTTTCGGATAATGTTCCGGAACGCGTTATTACTGTTTCTACAGCACAAGGGCGTGCATTTACAGGCGAACATGGCGATGGAGAAATAACAGCGATGGGATTTTCAAATGTACCAAATTGGCCTTCGCAAGATGTTGCTATAGGATCTAACAATAGACTCGCTCTCGGAACAGGTTACAGAGGTATCGCTGTTTCAAATGCAACCCAAATACAATTCATCCAGCCGGTTAGTTCTCGCGTAGGTGCAGAAGCTCCTGTTACCGGCACATGGCCGGAGGTTAGTCAAAATAACAGAGATTTATGGACCGGTGCACGTGGTGTTAGAACTGCACCAAAACCTTAATTTGGAATTAAGAACATTTGGTCATGCTTAGATATTTCCGAATAATCGCCACATTAATCGCAATGGCAGGCATTTACACAGGTTTTGCCAGCGGGTTATGTGTTGAAAACGTTCAGTTGACTCGGGACGCTACCAAACTTATTGTGTCGTTCGATCTAAGCTGGGACAATTCGTGGAACAACCGACATACTAAAAACCACGATGGAGCTTGGATATTTGCCAAATATCGTTTGGATGATGGCGACTGGAAGCCGATTTATTTCGATCGAACCGGTCATATTATCGTAGAACGAAATTTAGGTCTTGCAAACACCGGATTTGAACTCGGTCTTTCAAATGCAATTAACCTTTCCGCAGAACGTGTAACTGAGGAAGTTGTAGGATTCTTTATCTATCACACCAAAGATACGTCAAAATATAGAACCAACTTTGAAAACACACAGTTGGTATTTGATATTAAAAAACATGGAATTTCTGATGAAAACACGGTAGCTATCCGCGTGTTTGGTATTGAAATGGTGTATGTGCCGAGAGGTGAGTTTGATTTGGGCGATAATGCCACTGCACATCGCTTTGTTAAACATGATTCGGTGCTTTACCTTACCGACAACAACACCTTCAACTGGCACGATACCGTGCCGACTCCGTTCAATAGCGAAAATTCGCTGTTTCCTGTAACTAATCCGGTGGATAACGTACCCGGAATTATGGTTCCGGGCGTTGGAGCAGTCCGTGCAAGTAATGTGGATGGTGGGGATTCGCTTAGAGGACCTTGGGTTCCGTTCGGGATGGCTTCGGTTGGAAATAATCTTGCTGATGAAGCTTTTTGGC
>Ga0131853_10011404_pt1 | contig 16266 bp, 13 predicted proteins | sample TergutLab28metaG_FD_92764 | JGI IMG/M metagenome (GOLD analysis project Ga0131853, IMG submission 92764) | Labiotermes labralis P1 segment gut microbial communities from Petit-Saut dam, French Guiana - Lab288 P1 (version 2) (version 2) | ecosystem: Host-associated > Arthropoda: Insects >...
ACAGACACTATAACATGACCCGCATAAAAAGCACAAATACGAAGCCTGAAGAAATCGTCCGAAAATTTTTATTTTCAAAAGGATTTCGATACAGGAAGAATGTCAATCATTTGCCTGGCAAGCCTGACATTGTGCTTCCCAAATATCGGACGGTGATCTTTGTTCATGGCTGCTTTTGGCATGGTCATATAGGCTGTCCAGATTTTGTCTTACCCAAGTCCAACCAGGATTATTGGATTCCAAAGCTGGAGGGGAATCGCCAACGGGATTCTAAGCATATTTTACATCTCGAAGAAATGGGGTGGCGGATACTAATCATATGGGAATGCGAATTGAAGGTGCCGTCCCGGCAAGGGGCACTTGAAAATCTTGCTTTCCAAGTCCTGGATAAAGTTTAGAACATTAAGGCAAGGCGGGGGCTTTAATATCCTTACATAGACAGCACCAGCCCTTGTGAACTGGGGTTGTACTCATGTCTCCAACAAAATGTTGCGGTGCGCCCTATGCGTTGATTATTTTTTGGCTTTACAGAACGGCTACTCCCGCAACCAACGGGAGTGTTCTTACCGTACTTGAGGTAGGAACACTCCTTTTTTATGCAGCGTGTTGCTCTCTCTAAAAAGCATCATTTTTTGACGCATGATGTTAAAGTTGCATGTAATATTAGGCATACAACTTCCTCTTACTTCACAAGGAGTTATGCTCCAACAGGTGGGTACTATCTGTAATTATGTGGTTACAATGTTTACACCAACCTAAACTTACACAAATGTCAACATTTGTCATCTATGAGATTTGCCTCGCACAAAATAAATTAGTGTCTGTCATCAGGGTACTGGACTTCAGACAAGAATCGTGGTAAAATCTTGAAAAAACTCCGTAACCGTTACTCTGCACATGAGGGAGAGCAAAATGACAGCAACAGAAAAATGGAATATGCTTGTTGAACACCACAATAAATATCTTGGTGTGGAAGAACGTACTGTTCAAAGCATTTGGGAAAAGATTTTTGTTGAAATCTTTGGTTATAGCAGTTTGGCGGGCGAAATCGAAAGCCAAAGACCTATCCAAATTGGTTCAGCCTATAGACCGGCAGCCGATATCATTATAAGAGATGACCGTACAGATTTATTTGTTGTTGAATTAAAGCGACACGATTCACTTTTTAACAAAAAGGATGAAGGGCAACTACTGAGTTATCTTAAGTTATTGCGTAATAGCACGGGCATTTTGATTTGTAACAAGATTTACGTTTATACTTACGATGCAAACAAAACAGATGACGAACAGAAAAAAGCCGAAATCGAATTTAAGCAGAACAGTCCGGATGGCATTAAATTCATTGAGTTGTTTAACAAAGCCACGTTTCAGGAAAAGGCCGTCAAAAAATTTGTTAATCAAAAAATCGAATCGGCTAAGAACATAGGGCGTATAGGAGACGAGATTACATCAGAATTAGTTATAGATTTGTTGAGAAGTTACTTTGCCGATAAATATTGTGCGGCAGAATCTGAGCAAGCAATTGAGGAGTTCAATGTAACTATAACGCCGAAGAAAATAGTCGTTGCAACTCCAATAAACTCTTTACCACTATTGAATCCTTTGGTAGACAAAAAGGAAAACCTGTTAACAAGAGCTGGGGCAGTTGAACTTTGCAGTTCAAACGGATTAGATGTTGTTGGAAACTTTACACTAGCGAGACGAAACAAATCAGGCCCTTATTTTTGGGCTAATCCATCAATTACATATTTGTTAAAGGATTGGTGGTTACTCTTGAACGATCACAGGAAAAATGAATTACATGTTTTTAAAATTCCTGCAAATTCAATAGTGGCAAACAAGGTAAAGCGTCGTAATGATAAGCCCAACCTCATGGATATGCAGATTCGTTGTGATGACAACTCATTCCAGGACACCCGAAGCAAGACCAGGTTCATAGATTGGTTCTTGAAAACAATAAAATATTAATTACCTTCACTTCATGATGCAAATGAAGCCTATCGCCCTTGCTGAACTTACTGGAAATACTAGATTTTTTGTAAAATCCTGTATCACTACTCCGACCATAGAAAAAAACTGCTTCGGCTTATGATGGGAAGGGCATTAAAATCCTCTTATGACATTCGTGTCAGCCCCCTATTATCTCGCCCCCACAAACACACCAAGCCCGGACAAAACCCACGTTTTGTCCGGGCTTCAACTCATTAAGCTTCCCCTACAGTACAACCAACACATCCCCGCTCTGCACCGTAGCCCCCGCTTCCACACAGACCGCACTAACTACTCCGTCGCAAAACGCAATAACATCATTTTCCATTTTCATCGCTTCCAACACCAACAATACATCCCCGGCCTTTACGACTTGCCCCGCCTCCACATTGACGCAGGCCACCACGCCGGGCAAGGGACTCTTTACCGTCCTGTTGTCCCCGAGTTCTGCGGATGCCGGGATGGGAGGGAGGTCGGGCGGCGGAACAGGCGCGGGAAGCGCGGCAACTTCCGCGACATCCACCTTGAAGATTTCCCCGTCTACCGTAACTTGATATCTTTTCATTACTGCCCTCCCGATGTTCGTAATACGATTTCTGGTTAGAGATAGCCCCGTGCTTTCCCCGCTTTCAACGGGGGAAATACAAGAAATAGCCGTAAAGCACAGATCGTCCGCCGATCGGCCGTCTGCCGCACTAACCGCCGCCATGATGCCGGCAGCGGTTTTCGCGCTCAGGCCGCCTGCCGATATAGTGTTGATTTTCAAGTCGGACATGCACACATCCCTCCCCTAAAGCGGCACATTGCCGTGTTTTTTTACAGGCCGTGCTTCTTTTTTGCCCGCCAGCGCGTCTAAAGATTTGATTAAATAGCCGCGTGTCTGCTCCGGCTCAATGACCATATCGACCAAGCCGCGGGCCGCCGCACAGTAGGGGTTGGAAAACTTCTCTTCGTACTCGTCGATTTTTTCCCGACGTTTGCCCTCGGGGTCTTCGGCGGCTTCGATGTCTTTGCGGAACACAATGTTAGCCGCGCCCTGCGCACCCATTACGGCAATTTGCGCCGTGGGCCAAGCAATCGTAATATCAGCCCCTAGTGACTTGGAGCACATGGCCAGATACGCGCCGCCGTAAGCCTTTCGCGTAATCACCGTCAGCTTAGGGACGGACGCTTCCGAATAGGCGTACAACAGCTTTGCCCCGTGACGGATAATACCCTCGTGTTCTTGGGTCACGCCGGGCAGATAGCCGGGCGTATCGACAAAGGTGAGCAAGGGGATACCAAAGGCATCACAAAAGCGCACAAAGCGGCCGGCCTTATCCGAAGAGTTGATGTCAAGGCACCCGGCCATAACTTTGGGCTGACTCGCAATCACACCTACGCCGACACCGCCGAGGCGGATGAAACCCGTCAATATATTCTGCGCATAATGCGCCTGTGTCTCAAAGAACACACCCGCGTCGGCAATTGCGCGAATCACATCGCACATATCATAGGCCTTCTTCGGGTTCTCGGGAACCACACTACCCAAGCATTCATCCGCCCGCTCTGTCGGGTCGGCACAGGCAAACACCGGAGGACGTGCCTGATTATTGGACGGCAAATAGCTGAGCAGGGCTTTGATTTGAGCAATACACTCGGCCTCATCCCTCGCGTAAAAATGGGCATTGCCGCTGACGCTGTTATGTGCCGCCGCACCGCCTAAAACCTCAGAGCTGACCTTTTCCCCGGTAACGGTCTCAATGACCTGCGGCCCGGTGATGAACATATGCGCCCCGTTGGTCATGAACACGAAATCGGTCAGGGCGGGGGAGTAGACCGCACCGCCCGCGCAGGGGCCCATGATTACCGAAATCTGCGGAATCACCCCGGAAGCCAAGGTGTTTCGCTTGAAAATCTCACCGTAGCCGTTTAATGCGTCCACGCCCTCTTGGATGCGCGCACCGCCGCTGTCATTGATACCGATAATCGGCGCGCCCGCTTTCATCGCCAAGTCCATGACCTTGCAAATTTTTGCGGCGTGCATTTCGCCCAAAGAGCCGCCCAGCACCGTAAAATCTTGCGCGAATAAGTAAACCGTGCGACCGTCAACGGTGCCGTATCCGCTTACCACGCCCTCGCCGGGCGCCTCGGTTTTGTCCATGCCGAACTCCGTACCGCGATGCGTGACAAATTGATCCAGCTCGACAAAACTGCCCTCGTCCGTCAGGGCGGCAATGCGTTCACGGGCGGTCATTTTGCCCGATTGATGCTGTTTTTCTATCCGCTTTTGGCCGCCGCCCGCAAGGACTTTCTCCCGCTTGGCGGCCAAAGTCTCCAGTTGCTTGTCTTTCGACATATTAAAATCCATTCCTTTCACTAGACCTGTCCACAAACTCTGGCGTGGACAGGTCTACTAACGTTCCCGGCACAAAAAGACCATAAAAAGGAATGGACTTTTTGTGCATCCATTGCGGTTCCCCGAAGGGGGGGGCAATTGGCACATTACAGGGATTAGCGTGATATTTTCACGCTAATCAGCCCCCTATGCTGTCCATATACGCTTCGGCTTCTTCCGCGCTGTAGCCCAACAGGTCGATGAGCACCTCCCGCGTATGGCTGCCGATTTCCGGGGCAGGGTCATGTGAGACTTCGTCGGCGGCCTCTACCGGGCTCATCTTCACGGGATTGCCGGCCAGCTTGATCTTGCCGACATCCGGCTGCTCCACTTCCACCAACATATTGCGCGCGGCAACTTGCGGGTCTTCAAACAGCTTGTCGATTGTATTGATTGGGCCGCAGGGCACATTTTTAGCCAAGAGCAGCTCCATCCAATGGGCGGTGGTGTTCGTCCGCAATGTTTGTGCAATGATGGGGGTGAGCGCGTCTATGTGTTCCGTGCGCAGGGCGTTTGTCAAAAACCGCTCGTCTTGCGGCAGCGATTCTAAGTCGAGCACCTCACAAAGGGCGCGGAACAGACGGTCGTTCCCGCAGGCCACAATGATATGGCCGTCTTTCGTCTCAAAGCCGTCAAACGGGGTGATTACCGGATGGCGAAGACCTATCGGCTGCGGAACGATGCCGTTTGCGGAATACTTGGCTATCGCATTTTCCAGCATCGCAATCTGGCTGTCCAACATCGCCACATCCACCTTTTGTCCCGTGCCGCTGGCCACCCGCTGATAGAGTGCCGAAACGGCACCGAACGCGGCGAACATCCCCGCCATAATATCCCCGACGGAAGCACCCACCCGCACCGGAGCCTCTCCCGGCGTACCTGTAATGCTGATGATGCCGCCCATGGCTTGGGCAATCAGGTCATAGGCCGCACGGGACGAATACGGCCCGCTGTGTCCGAAGCCGGACACAGCCACATAGATAAGCCGCGGGTTGATTTCCTTTAGGGTATCATACCCGAGCCCCATCCGTTCCATCGCCCCCGGTTTGAGGTTCTCCACCAAAATGTCCACTTCGGCAGCCAGACGTTTGAACGCCTCTTTCCCCTGCTCGCTTCTGGTGTCGCAGACGATGCTCTTTTTCCCGCGGTTCAGGCTCAGAAAATATGTGCTCATGCCGCCTACGTGCGGGCCGAATGTGCGGCTGTCATCGCCTTGGGGCTTTTCCACTTTGTAAATTTCCGCACCCATATTGCCCAGCATCATCGAACAATAGGGACCCGCAAGAACGCTTGTAAAATCCAGCACCTTGATGCCTTGTAATGCTTTTTCCGACATGACTGCCTCCTTCGCGTATTTCCCCCGCCTGCGGGCGGGGGAATATATGCACAATGCAACCTTAGGAGGTTGCTCTCCCTAGCGGTCTTTCAAGCCCGCCAACAGGCTTGCGATTTTGTCTTGGTTTGCAGCCGGCGGTTTCCAGTTGACCTGTGCGCACTCGACCCGCTGCGCCTTTAAATCGTCATAAAAACGCTCCAATCCGAGGTTGATTGCCGCCATATCTTGGTTTAACAGCTCTGTAATTTTACTCATACTCAGCCACCTGCCTTTTTCGCTTCGAGCAACTTTTGCGCAAAACGCACCGCCTGTGCGTTGGACGGGAATACGACTACGCCGCTTTCGCGCAGAAGAGACTCACTTTTCTCCAAGCCCTGTCTGTCGCCCTCTGTGCCGCAGACAAAGCCAACGAACACAATCTCCCGCTGCTCCGCCGCGTACTGCGTCCGCGCTTTTTGAATCGCGCTGACCATCTCACCCGCGATGTTCTCGTGGGCACCATAGCCCAGAACAACATCAAACAGAATAATCCCCACAGTCGGGTCGGCGGCTTCTTTTAAGATAGCCTCCTGACGGCTGGTAGCATCAATCATCGGATGCGGCTTCCCGACGGTAAATTCGTCTTCCCCGAAGTCGATGATGGTATTTTCCCGGCTGACAGCGGCGTTCTCCAGCTTGTATTCCGACTTGAGCGGAATGTTGGAATAGCAATCCATCCCCTCTGCCGCCAACAGCAACAAAGCCTCATAGGCCAGCGTACCCCCGGAGTATAAGCCGCGCAGATACGGTTGTGTTTCGCCGAGTTTCGCCGCCTGCGCTTCTACTGTCCGATCGATTTCCGCAAGCGGGGCGGTAAAGCCGACGAAGTCTTCCGGCTCTTTCCCCTCCGCCAGCAAAACGGCCTTGCAGGCGGTATCTTCCAGCGATTTCCCGAAAGTGAAGTCGGCATCTTCCATCTCGTCACTACCCAAGAAATGGACGACAACTTTTTTCGGCACCGTGCGCAGTTTGTCGAATATCTTCGCCGTAATTTCCGCGGCGGGCGGTTTGGAAATGATGACCAGAACCTCTGTGCCCTCGTCTTTTCCAAGCGCGTCAATGGCGTCTAACATCATAATGCCGCCGATTTCCGCCTTTAAATCCCGCCCGCCGGTACCAATCGCGTGGGAAACCCCGCCGCCAAACTTGTCAATCAAGGTGGACACTTCCTGAATGCCCGTCCCCGATGCGCCGACGATTCCGATTTTGCCGCGTCTCACCGCGTTGGCAAAGCAGAGTGCAGTACCGCCCAAGATGGCCGTGCCGCAATCCGGCCCCATGACCAACAGACCTTTTTCGTGTGCCTTTTGTTTGAGACGCAATTCATCGGCAAGACTCACGCCGTCACTAAACAACATGACGTGCAGACCCTCATCCAATGCTTTTTCCGCCTCGGCGGCGGCGTACTGCCCGGGCAGGGAGATGACGGCAATATTCGCCTGCGGCAGATTCCGCACCGCCGATGCCGTTGTAGGCGGACGATAGTCGCCCGTCTCGCTGCTGCTTTTCTTTTTGAGCAAGGTTTCGAGTGTCTGTGTGACCTCTGTAAAAACCGCCGCATCGTGCGCCTGTACTGCGAGGAAAAAATCATTTGCCTCCAACGCCCGAATGTCGGACGTCATAAGGCCGAGGTTTTCCGCCAGTTCTTTGTTTAAGTCGGTTGCCATACCGGCAAGGACTTCGGCCGCGCCGTCTATCTCTTTGAGCTGATTGCTGATAATCATCAGGGTAACGGAATCGAAATAGGTATTTCGTTTCACATTGCAAAATGTCGGCATTTCCTGTCGCGCTCCTTTATGTAGGGAGATTGCAGAACCCCCCCAGCAAAAAATTTACTGTATTTCCACAACCATAGGCGGGGGAAATACACAGACTGTCAAAAAAGTATCTTCGCATCCTTCGTCCTTTTCGCCGCAGTCGAAAAAATACTTACATTTTTTGATTTACGACCCGAACTTGGGAAATTGCGCTTCGCTCATCTTGAGGATATCTTGGTAAACGTCTACGTTGCGGTCTTCCATGTGGTGGAAAATCATAGGCGTACTGCATCCGTAACTGATGTAACGCACGGGATCCGGATCCAGCTTCGCCCAAATGATCCCTTCCGCAGCAGTCCCGAGGGCCAGATGCTGCGCGACGGGACTGACGATCATGCTGTTACCGAAATAACAGGTGCCGTTCGCGTCTGTGCCGACCGCGTTGACAGCGAGCATATACACATGATTGTCATACGCCCTTGCCCGCGTGGTCAAATCCCAAATATCAAAACTGCGCAGAAGCGCGGACGGCCGCAGAATAATCTCCGCCCCCTGCATGGCAAGAGAACGGCTCAGTTCCGGGTAGTCGCCGTCAAAACAGACGATGGTGCCGATTTTCGCAAATGGCGTCTCGACAACCTTCACCTCGGTTCCGGGGTCGCACCAGCCTCTCTCGGGCGGGAAGAGATGCGTTTTCCGATAACAGCCCGCAACGGAGCCGTCAGGCGCGATTAAGGGTGCGGCGTTGTATACCTCGCCGCGTACTTTGCCGCGTTCATAGGTGGGGAACAACACATACACGCCGTGTTTCTTCGCCGCCTCGGCCACCATGTCTGTGTAGCGGCCGGGCACGGTATCCACCAAATCCCAGAGTTCCTCCCGCGAGAGTTTGGTCACAAAACCCGTGGTGATGGTCTCCGGGAACACAATCAAATCCGGCGAACAAAATTCCACGGCCTTGTCAATCCACGCAATGACCTTGCGCGTGTTTTCCAAGGGCTTGTTCGGCTCTATGGTAATTTGCACACCGGCAACAATACATTCTTTCATATGCACACTACTCCTTTTCCTGCCAAATTACAGGGCAGGACAACTTTCTACAAGGGCGTGTTCCTCCTCAAAAGAACACGCCCTTTTTGCAAAACATTACTCCGCCATCAAATAGTGGCGATTTCAGAGCGAGGATTTTTACCGCTAGGCAAGGCGGATTTTTGCAGGAATAATTGCTTTATTTCAAGAAAATCCAACGTAGTCTAGCGGTTAAAAGACCGCTATGAAATCGTTACTGTTTGATGGCGGAGTAATATATGTCCTGTGTATTGCTGATTAGTCGAGAATCGCCATGGCGCGGCAGAAAGCCGCTTCGCCGTCAACGAACTTCCACGGCACACAACTGATGGTACAGCGGCGGTTTTGCAGCTCGGGCGCGCTGATTTCGCCGCCCAGGTTTTCCACGTGGAAACAGTTATGCTTAAAGAGCGCGTTGTGGGTGAGCTGATAGTGGTTCTGCGGGAAGAGTGCGTCCACCGCTTCGGCACTGCCGAATTTCTCGATGGCTGCTGCGCGTACCTTATCGCACTGGCCGAACATGCCCTTGCCGAGGAAGCGGCCGATCGGCAGGTTCATCGGATGGTCGGTGGATACGCAGTCCATGCCCCAGAGCTTGATTTTCTTGTCAATCAGGTACTGAACCATGTCCGGGTGTGCGCCGGGGTGCATATGGATGTAACGCTCTTCATCCGCCTCGTCGCTCTCGCCGAACTGGAAGCGATGCCAGCCCGTATGCAGAATGAGAATATCCCCCTCACGCACATCGGCGCGGGATTCAATCATCTCCGGCGTGTAGACGGCGAGGTCATCCATCAGGTCACTCAAATCGACGATGACACCGGGGCCGTAGACCCACTCCAGCGGAATCTGGTCGATGGTCATCCCGTTGGTGAGGAAGTGACGCGGTGCATCCAGATGAGTGCCGATGTGGTTGGAGGTGGAGATGTATTGCGCGTTTACACCGTGCTCCACTTTGCGTTTGAAGTATTTCACCTCAAACGGGGGGTAGTAGGGCCAAAATGAGGTGTTCGCACTCAGCCCCTGAGACAGATCGTACAGTTTCTTTGCCATTGCTTTAAGTCCTCCTTCTTCGGTTACGGGCATGTTTTTATTGGAGTGTTGATTCAGAGAAGCAACACCGCTGACAAATTTTAGTGGGACTGCAAATACTCAGCCGCTTTGATAAAGCACTCCATCGGTGCCTGTACCAGTCCCGCGCCCACCTGGCCGATGCCGGGCTTTTTGTGGGCCATGCCGGTATTAATGCGCGGCGTGATACCCGTCTCCAGTACCCGAATCAGGTCGATGCCGGTGGGGGAGCCGCGGAAATCCAGCGCGGGGATTTTGAAAAATTCGTTCTCCGTTTCGGTGATTTCGTACATCTCCAGCGTAAAGTTCACGGAGTCTTTCACCGTGCCGCCCACAAACTTGACGATGGCAGGGGCGGCCGCCATGACAAAGCCCCCGATGCCGCAGGTTTCGGTAATCGTGCTGTCGCCGAGATCGGGGTTTGCATCCTCCTGCGTAAAGCCGGGGAAAAAGAGCCCGACGGGTGTATTGGCAGGTGCCACAAACCACTCGTCTCCCGTTCCGCTGAGGCGGATGCCGAAATCCGTGCCGTTGCGGCACATGGCCGTGAGGATGGTGGAACCCTCTATCCCGGCGGCGGCATCTGCCGTGGCTTTGCACATGGCCATGGTGATGTTGATTGTGAAATGTTCGGTGTTGTCGATGAACTTGAGCACCTCGCTCAAATCCTCTTTCGGGTAATCGCAAAGCGCGATGTAAGGCGCAATCGCCTTGGCGAACAGTGCCGTGCAGTTGCGGTTGCGGTTATGGCAGTCATCGCCCGACTGGATGGACTGCACCACCATGGTACGCCAGTCGATGGGGCCGGATAATTTGAGCGCGTCCCGCATTACGGGGTACAGCACCCTGCGCATCCAATGCAGGCGTTCAATCACCGCCTCGGAATTCGCGCCGAAGCGCAGACATTTGCCCAGTCCTTCGTTCATGTTGGTATAGGCAAAGTTGCCGAATTTCTTGTTCTCCAGGATAAAAACCGGCATAGACGGCGATATAATACCCGCCATCGGCCCCACGGCAGAGTGGTGATGGTTGGGGTCAAAGGTTATTTCGCCGCTTGCGGCCAGTACCTCAGCCTCTTCCTCCGTCTTTGCCCAGCCCTCGTACAAGATTGCACCGATTACGGCACCCTGCACGGGCCCGCACATTCTGTCCCAAGTGATGGGCGGTCCGGCGTGCAGAATCATCTTGTCCGTCATGCCCGGCAAAGTGTCTTTTGCGATACCGGCCCCTATGAGAAATACCTCCGACTCCTGCATCCGTCTGACCGCTTCCAGGTTTGCTTCTGCTCTTCCCATGATACACAGTCTCCTTTGTATTTTCTGTTTCCCCCGCCGTCGGCGGGGGAGAACACATCTCTATTTAGTTTGCCGCAAAGCCGCCCGGACTTTATCGGCGGATAAGGGGAGCTCATATATCTCCGTCCCCGTTGCATTCGCCACGGCATTCGCGATGACGGCCGTGATGGAAATGAGGGGATGTTCTCCGACCCCGCGTGCGCCGTACGGCCCGTCCAGCTGAGGCGTTTCGATGTAAGACACATCCAAATTGCCCGGCAAATCTTTGAAGGTGGGAATTTTATAGTCCGTCAGGTTGCGGGTGAGTAGGTTGCCCTCGGCATCATAGTACACGGCCTCGGACAAAGTGGTCCCCAGCCCCTGCAATACCCCGCCCACGACTTGGCCGTTGAGCATGGCTTCATTCATCACCCGCCCCACGTCCATGCAGCTGGCCATGTGCAACACTTCGACATCTCCGGTGCGCACATCCACTTCCACTTCCACCGCATGCGCGCCGTAGGTCCAGTCCAGAGCGGTTTTGCCCTGGCCTGTTTCGGGGTCAATATTCGTCAGCCCTTGGGCGATACATTTACCGCGCCCAATCATGGGGCCGCCGACCGCGTTGCCGTTTTCGTAGGTGTAGCCCATGCAAATCTGCGCGTAAGAGACCCGCTGATGCGGGTTCTGCTTGACATAGACGTGCTCATCCGCCAAGCCCAGCTCGTGTTTGCCTGCCCGCAGAACAACGCCGCCCATCTCCAAGAGCTGCGCTTCCAAATCGTCACAGGCATCACAGAGCGCGTTGCCGCAGAGTACGGTCATGCGGCTGGCTACCGTCTGCCAATCGTAGGGGGACATGTCCGTATTCACGCCGGGTGCCATACTGATTTTTTCAATGGGGATATGCAGCCGCTCGGACGCAATCTGCTGTAAGACGGTATAGGTGCCCTGTCCGAAATCCACACCGCCTACGGTGATATGTACCGTACCGTCTTCGTTCATGTGGATAATCGCCGATGACGCGCTCCACGTGGGCATGGCGGGCGATTTTTGCAAAACAGCCGCCGCCTTACCGCGATATTTGCCCGTTTTTTCCATCTCGGCCCGTTCTGCGGCGGTATAGTCCTCGCTGACCTTCAGCTTTTCGGCCACCACTTTCAGACATTGATCCACCCGACCCGTGTTTTCGGTAATCAGCTCACCCGTAATCGTCTCTTTGCCGGGCATAAGGAGATTTTTCAGGCGCAGTTCCACCGGATCCATTCCCAGCTCTTTGGCCAAAAGGTCACGCTGGCGTTCAATGCCGAAGAAGACCTCGGGATGACCGAAGCCGCGATAGGCCGTGCCGAATACATGGTTCGTGTACACGGTGACAGAGTCCGCTTTTACGTTTTCGATGTGGTAAGGGCCGCAAGCGGTCATTGCCCCGGCACGGCTGATATTCACGCCGTAATCGGCATAGGCACCGCCCACCCACAGGTACTCCACCTCTTCCGCGATGATTGTCCCGTCCCGCATCGCGCCGGTTTTCACCTTGGAAACCATACCCTGCCGACTCGGAAGCGTAGCACACTCTTCTTCGCGAGTGGGGATAAGCTTAACAGGACGGCCGCCGCAACGCTTGGAGAGCATTCCCACCAGAGGTTCCAAGTGGATGCCCGACTTGCCGCCGAACCCGCCGCCCACATAGGGCGCGATGACCTCCACCTTATTACGGGGCAGATTGAAGCTGTGGGCAAACAAATCCCGCACCGCAAACGGTGACTGCGTACTGGAATAGATTTTCACGTAATCCTCCGCGCCCCACTGTACAATGGTGCCGTGCGGCTCAAGCGGTACGTGGAATACTTGCGGCTGCTCGTATGTATGCTCAATCACTACATCGGCGCGGGCGAAAGCTTCGTCCACATCGCCGCGGCGTACTTTCGTCCGGTTCGCGATATTGCGCCCCGGCTCGGGGTGGAACACACCCTTGATGTAATCGTAAGATTCGGCCTGCTCATGTACTTGGGGCGCACCGGGCTGTATCGCCTCCTGCGCGTCAAATATAATGGGCAGGACTTCGTATTCTACCTCAATCAAACGGACGGCCTCTTCGGCAATCGCCTCGGTATCCGCCGCAACGGCGGCCACCGCCTCACCCCAATGGCGCACCTTATCCTGCGCCAAGGCCGAGCGGTCAACCATGTAGATGCCCACCATCGCATTATCATCTTTGCCCGTCAACACGGCACGGACGCCCGGCAATGCTTTGGCTTTTTCCGTATTAATACGCAGAATGCGCGCGTGCGCGTGCGGGCTGGCGAGCATTTTGGCGTAGAGCATCCCGTTCAGCTTGATATCCGCCAGATACTCCGCCCGTCCCGTCACTTTTTGTACGCCGTCGTGGCGTATGACGCTTTTTCCGATATGGCTCATTGCGCACCTCCCGCTATCTGCTCAATAGCTCGGATAATCGGCTCGTACCCCGTGCAACGGCACAGATTCCCCTCCATCGCGTGGACGATCTCATCCCGTGTCGGTGTCGGATTCTCGTCGAGCAAAGCCCGCGCCGACATAATCATGCCCGGCGTACAGAAACCGCACTGCAAAGCGTGGCAATCAATAAACGCCTGCTGCAAGGGGGAGAGTACACCGTCCTTGGCCTCGCCTTCTATCGTCTCTATCACCGCGCCGTCGGCCTCCATAGCCAACACCATGCAGGCGTTGATGGGCTTGCCGTTGTAAATCACCGTACAGGCCCCGCACTCCCCTGCGGCACAGCCCTCTTTTGTGCCGGTTAAGTGCAGATGCTCCCGCAAGAGAGTGAGCAGGGTGATGTCTTCCGGGCAGAAGACCTTATAGGCTCCGCCGTTTACCGTCAACTGTATGGCCTTCATACGCGCACCTCCTCAATGGCATCTAATACGGCTTCCGTCAAATAGCGCGCCATCTCCTGCCGATGTTCCTTTGAGGCTCGCACATCGCCAATCGGGGCGATGCCGTTCATGGCTGCGTCTAATATCTCTGCACGGCTCTGCGTGTTTGTATCAAACACATCAAGGCAAATCGGCGTGGGGCCGCAGGCACCGAAAGCCAGCGTCAGCGCGCCGTCAGCTCCCAAGAGCCCCGCCACGCCCACCTGCGCCAAATCATGTCCGCGGATGCGCTTCTTTTTGCGATAGGCACTCTTGCCCGCCGCGCGCGGGAAGACGGTTTTAACCACCATTTCATCCGAGGCTAAAACATGCCGCTTCGGCCCCATGAAGAACTCGCGCAGGGGAATCCGCCGCCCGCCGTCGGGGCGTATGGTCTCCACCCAAGCATCCAGCACCAGACAGGCAGGGAGCATGTCTCCGCCCGGAGACGCGTTACAGATGTTGCCCGCCAAAGTAGCCCGGTTTCTGAGCAAAATATTGGCAAGCTCCTCCCCGGCTTCATAGAGCGCGTGATAAGGGCCGGAAAGATAGCCCGAGCGCAACATCTCGTCCACCGTCACCGCGGCACCGATTTCCAAGACATCTTCCGTCTGCCGGATTTGGGTCAGCGCGGGAATTTGCTTGACATCCATCACGGCATCCGGGGTGACAAGCCCTTCGCGCAGGCCGATGATTAAATCCGTACCCCCCGCTAGGAGCTTGAGATTCGGGCGGCTTTCTAAAAAGCCCCGCGCATCTTCTAAGGTTTTAGGTGCTAAAAACGCATACACGGGCATCCCCTCCTGTCTGTCACATATCCATATTTATTTTCGTATTTTCCACCGCCGCAGACGGGGAAAAATCATAGTTTTTATTTTAACATGCCTTTTTGAGTTTTGCAAGAGAATTCCGTACTTCTTCTCCGCTTTTGAACGTTCCATTTTTTGTGCGGAATAAAAGCTTCGTGCGTGCGCGGTTCGCATTGTTATGTGGCCGCCCCTATACCACTCCCTGCCGCCGTACCCCTCAAAGCAAAACCTATACGCCCCGTCACCGCCGCATTGCACAAAAACACCCATCTCCCCCCCCACTTCATGGCCATTTTGCATTGACAACCTGTGACCAATGTGTTAACATTTACCCAAAGAAACCACAGAAAGGCAGGAATCAACAAACGGAGCGAAAGGACGGGTGATTTTATGATTGTGCGATAGCCGATTTCGACAAAAATATATTGGCAACCCCTGCGCACTTATGATAAAATAGGAAGGGAATGAAAAGGTATGAAACGCTTTTTAGCCATGCTGCTCGTACTTGCCCTGCTTTTTTCCTTGGTTGTCCCTGCGGCGGGTACATTATCGCGCGATGATGAGATTACACGTAACCCTGAGAGTTCCGTTTATTTGGAACACTTCGACTATGTAGAGAGTTCCGAAACACAAGACTTCACAGGCGAGTTCTCTGACGGCAGAAACGTACTGCCGATGAACTTGAGCACACACACAACACGGGGGCGAGCCGTTACCATATTCCTGATGACCGCACGGTGGGACTTGTTTCAAAACGGCAATCTCCCTGCGCACCGTTTCACGGATGTCCATGAATCACGCTGGGACTTTCTCCCTATCATTTGGGGTTCCGGCATAGGTTGGGTAAACGGCATCGGAGACGGGCGGTTCGACCCGGACCGCTATATGACACGGGAAGAATTCGTAACCATGCTCGGGCGCGGGATTAACCCGCCAAACAGCAACATTCAACTCCCCTTCAGCGATGCAAACCTGATTTCTTGGTGGGCGGTGCAACATGTGCAAAACGCCGTGGCACAGGGCTGGCTGTTTGGCTTCCCGGACGGTACATTCCGGCCCCAAGATCCTATTTCAAGGCATGATGCCATCGTCTTAGCCGGCAGAGCCAGCCGCAAGTCGCCGACCCCGTGCCCAACACGATTACTTGGCTCACCAATGGCGGCACAACAGTACCGAATTGGCAGCGCATTCCGGGGATGGCTTTAGGCCCCCTGCCTGCATCGACCAGTCCGAACGGCACATTTGTTCAATGGACGAGATACGGCAGCCCGATTAGCGAAAACACAACCATGACGGGCACAATGGAGTATGTTTCTCATTGGATTGCAGATGTCAGTTGGGACGCAAACCACGGCGTGGGCGGTGTGACTTGGCGCGATGAACCGCTCGTGGCACGTCAGCAGATTGGCAGATTGCCGCCAAATCCGACTTGGGGCACCACCAACAGATTTGCCGGGTGGTGGACGACGCCGGCTGCAAGCGGCGGGACGGAGATTACGGCGCAGGGTGTAATTACACTTGCTCAGACGCGGTTTTATGCGCGCTGGGTACCAATCCGCACCCTGACGTTCAACGCCGGAACAGGTGCGACTTGGACAGCTAACCCACCGGCCGGATGGACCAGAACCAGCAGCACCCAGCTTACA
>Ga0131853_10011405_pt1 | contig 16266 bp, 22 predicted proteins | sample TergutLab28metaG_FD_92764 | JGI IMG/M metagenome (GOLD analysis project Ga0131853, IMG submission 92764) | Labiotermes labralis P1 segment gut microbial communities from Petit-Saut dam, French Guiana - Lab288 P1 (version 2) (version 2) | ecosystem: Host-associated > Arthropoda: Insects >...
GGTAATCCCTGTTACCTTAGTTTCTCAACTATTATTTTACAGGTAAATCCACGTTCTTACAATAAGGGGGGTCTTTTTACTTTGTCATGGGCACTACATATTGTACTAATTCATGTTGACATAAAAAATGGCAATATCTTCTAGCTCAACCTTGCTTTTTTTCGTTAACTTAACTGGCACAGTCACAAGCGTCAAATCTCCTTTGTCACATAAAAATTGGAGTAACGGGAGCAATGCCCATCCTGGAATTTCGAAGTTGAGATACAGATCGGCACCAGTTAAGATATCTTTTTTGTATTTTCTAAACAATTGGCGAATGGGTTTCATTAATGTATCAATGTGTCCGATCAAGTAGGTCTCAAGCCTTTGCAACGCTTGGTTACATGTATCCATACTCCAACTTTCTTTCATCGCTTTTGTGTTAAAATCATCCATTAACTCGGGATTAAATACGCTTGTCGCAACAACAACATCATCAGGAATGGGTAAGCGACGTAACAAATGTTCGATTTTTGCTAAACGTTCAGAAATGGTTAGAAAGAGGTACTGACAATACGTCGTATCTTGGTTTAAGGTCAGGTGTTTTCTGATATTAGCCATATGCGCTAAAACATGTGCTGTTTCTTCGAGCAGATAAGCAGAAAAGGTTTGCGCGCTCATTTGTCTAACATCATTAAATTGCTTAACAAACTGGTCGTCTCTTGAAAATAAGACCTCATGCTTTGCAAATCCTGAATATCTCATCAAACCACCAAATCTAACTTGCTGGGAAAGATCTTGAATGATTTGAAGCCGGCCCCAAACTACAATCTCGAAAGTGATCTCTTCATGAATACACGTATAATAAAACTGCTCATAAGTATCATCTTTGACAATAATTGAGATGAGCATGACACTTTCTTCGGTAATAAATTCTTTGTTCAGATTTTCAGCATCATGCAGAATACAAATAACATGATGATCTTGTTTGATTTCTTCTACGAATGACGCGAGCACATCCTGATACTTTTTAATAATTTCCATTTATTTTACCTCCTCGGCTAAGTTATTTTTTAACAACAGGGGCGTAAATCTGTAAGATCGATTTCTCATCTTTGAAACCGCTGTCATAGACCTCAATAGCGGGGTAAATAGAAAAAGTAGCATTTTTTTCACGAAATGCTTCTTCACGCATCATATACCCTGAACTTGGCAACCATTTTGTGTAGAATGTGCGCCAAAACTCACCTGTCCAAATAATCTCTAATGTTGTGTTGAAAACGGCATAGTCAGCAGCTAAAAACTTGCGCCCAATTAGACCTACTGGCACTTGATTAAGCTCATTCACTTCAACACCAAGAAAATATTTTGCTGTATTTTCAATCGTTTCTCCATGCGTGATACCATATTCTAAATCATTCACGCGATTAGGAATTTTTTCTTTTAACTGTTCCTGATTCCACAAATCTACTAGATCACCAATCGGATCAGTTCCTCCTTTAGTGTTGTAATTAATATCAACTTCGATACCAATCACAAATAGTTCTTCTTTTTTGACAAATGTCACGTCTTTAAAGCAATCCATAAGTGCCATAGATGGTGAATTGTTTTGCCAAATATTCTCAGGCGGAAATGTTTCAATTTTGGGCTTAAGTAAACGGAATTGTGCGGGTGTCGTTCCATATGCTTGTGAGAAACGCTTCGTAAATGATTGTTGTGATGAAAAGCCTGAATCGAATGCAATTTCAATAATTTGTTTGGTGCTTTCTTTAAGCGACATTGCTGCGGTGTATAAACGATAACGATTTAGATAATTTTTGACTGTATAACCTGTTAATATCCGAAAAACTGATGAAAAGTATGAGGGAGATAAATAAGCTCGACTTGAGATGTCAGTCACATTAATCTGCTTATTATAATTATCATGGATGAAAAGAGTTGCTTCATAAATGAGTTGCTTCATGTCCATATTTAATGAATCCTCCTTCGTTTTTTGATATATCACAAGCTTTTAGTATATCACATTCGCAGACTGGATGTTTTGTCCAAAACAACTTTTTTGGAAACTTTAATGAAAAGGTGAAATCTAATCCATCAGACCTTGGAATTTGAAAAATGACTTTACAAGCAGGTATAAAAATGATAAAATAGTCATATAATAAAAAGTGACGTGCTGAGAACACGCCACCCGAGCTACTTTCAACGTTTAAGGTAGTTCACCAATTAACGACGTTTATCGTCGTCGGGTTTGCCACCTTTTCTACGTTGTTCAGGCGTAAAGGTGGCCTTTTTAATGTGTTTTTTAACGAACTTCCATAAGTCTTTCGCTAATTGCTTAACGAATTCCTTTAAAAATACAATTAATAACACGATTAAAAATTCCATGATGTTCACCCCCTTTCAACTTTAATGAGTGAATCATAAAGTAATGGGTGGCGAACTTCCTTATACGTCTTAATCCATGCAAGCATGGATTTGGTAACTCTAGATTTGATTATAGCATAGGTGGCGACAAATTGCATTATAAAATCTCATAGTAGCAGGATAAAAAAATTATAAAAAAGTACCTTGTAACGCAACCTGTTGCAAAATAAAACCGCAAAACCATTGGTCTTACGGGTTATTTCATTCTTCGGTACATATCGTACCATTTTATTAGGGTAGTTTATTTGAAGTTAATTATAAGAGTAAATACGATAACACCAGTGCTTTTAGAGTTTTCGGGTAGAGGTATAACTATTTATATTTTATTACATAACGTAACCTGTTGCGTAACCAGTTGGTAAGTCCGCCACGGCTTAAAAGTGAAAATAAATTCAATGCTTGTATAATTACAGGTTTTTTTATTTGTCTTTTTCAAAAAATCACTTTACAAACAGGTATAAAGATGATAGAATAAGCATATAATAAAAGTGACGTGCTGATAACACGCCACCCGAGCTACTTTCAACGTTTAAGGTAGTTCACCGAATTACGACGTTAAACGTCGTGTGGTTTGCCACCTTTAGATACGTTGTTAGGCGTAAAGGTGGCTTTTTTAATGCGTTTTTTAACGAACTTCCATAAGTCTTTCGCTAATTGCTTAACGAATGCCTTTAAAAATACAATTAATAACACGCTTAAAAGTTCCATTGTACTCACCCCCTTTCAACTTTGATGAGTAAATCATAAAGCAAAGGTGGTGAACTTCCTTATACGTCTTTTGGTAACTCTGAAATTAGATTATAGCACACGTAAAGACAAATTGCACTATAATTTTTATTATTTTTTTAAATCATCATCACGACAAAGCAAGTAGTCTGTAGATACTTCAAGAATATTTGCAATCTCGACAAGTCTTTCTAAAGTGGGGGTAGTATCTCCACTTTCATATTTGCGATAATTCCGTATACCTGTATGTAGTTTATCAGCCATTTGTTGAGCCGTATATCCTCGCTTTTTGCGTATTTCATTTAACCGAGTATTCAACATTTAAAAAACTCCTCTAAAAAGTATTGACAGTGTCTTAATAATACACTATAATAGGCTTAAATTATAGTGCCATTATAAGACACTAAAGGAGTGATTAAGATGACAAACGAAAACCTAGATTTAAATATAGTAAGCAAGGAACAAATAAAAGATTGGTTATGGTACGGAATTTTACAAAATAAGCTCGACACAAAAATAACAGATGATATTCTTATGGCTATTGGCGTTAGTGAAGAGGACGAAGAAAAATATGACTTTGCTCTTGAGGTAATGGCTAAAACAGCAGAAGCTTATTTTGAAATTGGTTTCAATGCCTCTAATGCAATCTGAAAAAATAAAAAACTGATGAAATAGTCGAATGCGATGTTCATCAGTTTTTACTTTTCTTATCTGGAATATGTTCAATAATTTCATTAACATCACAATCAAGAAGGTTGCACAATTGATTAATAACATCTATGCTGCCGTAATTTTCTTGTCCATTCACTCTTTTTATTCTGTAAAAAGTTGATTCTGAAAAACCCATTTGCACAAGTTTATAAGCAGTTATATTTTTATCTTTCATTGTTTTAAGTAATGGGTCATAGCTAATCATTTAAAAACTCCTTAATTTTTGTCATTCACTATTGACAGACTACCAAAAATGAGCGATAATTAAAACTGTCAATATTGACAGTTAGGAGTGATTAAAATGATTGATTTAACCAATAGAAAAATTGCTGAAGTACTTTACGAGCATATAGGAGATAAAAACCTAGACACCTTTATACTAGACCCTGTTTTAATGCCTACTGAAGCTGATGAGGAATTAAATAATATTATAGCTAAGGCTGTCTGGTCAGCTGGAAAAGAGTATTTTATTCAAGGCTATTTACTCGCAAAAAAATAAGGCTAGTAGTTGAACTAGTCCTTTTTTATACCTTTAATAGTGAACCATAAAGTAAAAGCAATCCATTGACCGCTAAGGCGGAATCAAGTTTAACTGGTGAAGTAAGACTGTTTTTAAAAGAAGCCTACGGCAGTTTAATTAAACTAACGTTCTCGCTCTTTTTCGCCTGCTTTTACTACGTCTAGTGCTTTCTCTAAAAGTTTTGTAAAAGCCTTGAATTTTTCTGTTAGGTTGAACTTCTCTAGGAATTTATTCATCTTTCCTAGTTCTTTTTTTAGTGACTGATTTTCATTCCTCAACTCTACATTATTTTCACTCATTCGGTTTGCGTTTGATTTCAATTTCGCAATCTCTGCCTTTTGCTTTTCGATAACCTCGCCACGTTCTTTGGCGACATCTTTGTATTTATCTCTAGTTGCTACTGCACCTTTTGCAGTTTTACGCATTTCTTCATAACTCTTTTCTTGGATACCACCCGTTATTTTCTTTTCAGGTTGAACTTTATCAAGGTTATTAACTTCTTTTAAAACTTCCGAACGTACTTCAAGTTTTTTTTCAACTTGTGCTACGTCTTTTTCTATTTTTTTAAGGTCGGTTTTTTTATCTTTCATTTCATTCTTTAATTCCTGATTTTCATTTTTCAATTCTTGGTTTTCCTTTCTTATTACTTTCAAATCCTCTTGCATTTCTTTATATTCGTCAACATCATAATGTTTTCGTGAGCCTTCTTTAACACGCTCTAAATTATGGTCACTCATCATTTTTGTTAATTTTTCACGTTGGTTATTTGCCCATTCATCAAAAGCGTGTTTTTTCTTTGCCCCTGTTAAAGACATTTTTTCCATGGCTGAATTTTGAGAAACTATTTTTTTCATACCTGTTTTTTTCTCATTTTCAGCAACAGGTACATAATTAATATGAAGATGTGGGGAAGCTTCATCTAAGTGCATGACAGAGTTATAGACTTTTAAATTTGGATTTTCTGCTTGAAATTCTTTTGCATATTTATCTAATATTTCTTTTTTTGTATCCCAATCAATGCCATCATTATGTTTGCCAATTTGTACAATGATTTCGTTTTGATGATTTGTTTTTTTGTCATTTAACATTTTAGAATAATAATCCTTTATGTGGCGGTCTTTTCTTTTTTGCGTGTCATTAAATTCTTTCACGGCATCATCAAACTCACGGCTATAAACGTCTTTAATATCTTCACGCTTATAAGTGATATTGTCTTTTATTCTGGTCGGGTCAATGTCGGGATTGCCATGAATATTTTCCCTATTGTTATGAGCAATAGAAGTCTTTTTCCCGACATGAAAACTAATGCTAGTCTTTTGCATTTTATCAACTCCAAGCATATAAATATTTTAAGCCATTACAAGACTAATCAGCGGAGCAAGATTTTTACAGGAACGAAGTGACAAAAATATAACCCTATATACATCATGACACAGCTACGCTAAACGTGTCTTGATGTTCGGGCTCTCCGAGGGGTCTTGCAGACAGCCTTCACCCCTTTGCGGGGTGGGCATAATTCAATAGCGTTGCTATTAAATTAGCCGAAGCACCACACTTAAAGCCGTGTGCGATACTTCTCTCTTAATTTCCCTTGATGGTGAAACTATCAGCGGAAAATCAAGAGCAAAATAACGAGCGTTTCACAACTCCCCGAGTTGTTTAACTTTGCTCTTTTATTTTGGCTCATGAATCAGCTTTGCTAATTCATTTCGTGAAACTTGACTTCATCAAATTTCAAAAAGATAAAGAACTAAAAGCCAAACCCATGAAGCAAAGCAAAAATAATAAACAAAAATATCCAGATGAAAAATTCTATTTTTTTATTTCTAGTCATTGATAGTTACCTCACCATTAATATATCGTTGATTTTTTTAAAAGCTTCTACGTGATAATAATAGGTTCTACTTCTTTCATAGCCGATTTCGTGACAGATGTCTATAAATTCCAAAGCTTCAATATATCGCAATCGCATGAGCGTGCGTTCCATTGGGTCTTTAAGTGAATCAATCGCATCCTCAATGGCTTGCTTTTCTTTTAGAGATTGAAGATAACGTTCATGAAATTTCACGTTAAGAGCTTCAACTTCTTTTTCCAGTTCATTTATTTTTAAAGGCATCAATAACAATTTAACTTTTTCCAGTTTATCATTTTTACTTGCGATAAGTTTTTCTAAATGTTCGCATTCTTTTGTTAGATTTATGTAAGTTTTAAAGTTAAACTGCATGATGGTAAATCTCCCAAAATTCAACACCAATTTTTTTAGTTTCTTTTAGTTCTTCTAAAGCTCTTTTGCAAATTCTCCGTACGCTTGATGGTGAGTAATGAATTTCTTTGCAGACATCTAGCCACTCTAAGCCCTCGATATAACGCAACCACATGAGTGTTCGCTCCACTGGGTCATTAAGTGAATCAATCGCATTTTCAATGGCTTGCTTTTCTTTTAATGTTTGAAGATAACGTTCATGGAATTTCATATTAAGAGTTTCAACTTCTTTTTTAAGTGTGTTTGATTTTAAAGACATCAATGACAATCTAACTTTTCCAAATTCATCATTTTTACTTGCGATAAGTTTTTCTAAATGTTCACATTCTTTTGTTAGATTTGTGTAAGTTTTAAAGTTAAACTGCATCTGCAATCTCTCGTTTTTTCTTGCTTTATTTTCTTCAAGCTTTTTTAAAGTTCTTCTGTGAATCCTCCCTACAGATTCTTCATGAAAATTAAACTCGTCACAGATGTCCATATATTCTAAGGCTTCAAGATATCGTAATCGCATGAGCGTGCGTTCCATTGGGTCTTTAAGTGAATCAATCGCATTTTCAATGGCTTGCTTTTCTTTTAGTGCTTGAAGATAGCTTTCATGAAATTTCATATTAAGAACTTCAAACTCTTTTTCAATCTGTACAACTGCTTTTGTAGTTAAATGCTTTTTTCGATTTTCTAAGTTATCCTGATTATCCGATATACAATCTACTAAATGTTCACACTCTTTTGTTAGGTTTATGTAAGTTTCAAAGTTAAACCCCATCTGCAATCTCTCGTTTTTTCTTGCTTTATTTTCTTCAAGCTTCTTTAAAGTTCTTTTGTGAAACTTTTTCATAGTTGATTCATGATGATTAATTGCTTTACCAACATCATACCATTTCAAACCCTTTATATAACGCAACCGCATGAGCGTTCGTTCTATTGGGTCATTGAGTGCGCCAACCATACTTTCAATAACTTGCTTTTCTTTGAGTATTTGAAGATAGCTTTCATGAAATTTCACGTTAAGAGACTCAAGTTCTTTTTCTAACTCATCTTGTGTTGGATTTTTTTCTTCTAATATTATTTTAAATTGTCCAAAACCAACCCAACGTAACTTATCCACTTTTATCCCATTTTCTAAACGCCAGATTTCATTTTCCTTTAATCTGATTAACTTTTCTAAATGTTCACATTCTTTTACTAGCTCTGTGTATGATTCAAAATTAAATTCCATGTTTAAATCTCTCCCTTATTTTGTTTTAAACTGCCGTAGGCTTCTTTTAAAAACAGTCTTGCTTCACCAGTTGAACTTGATTCCGCCTTAGCGGTCGAACCTTACGTTTACAGTTCGTGACATGGACGTTATTAACAAAAATTCAAAGCGTGAAACTTACAATGCGATTTACAAAGCTTTAATAGAGGGGGACAAAGTTGTCCCCTTATCTAGTCATTTGATTTTCTTGTGTTTAATTGGTTGAAATATTCAAAATCAAATTCTTCAAGAAACAACTCAAATAATTCTACATTGCTCATTTTCTCTGCTTCGCTTAAACCATTAGAAAACTCAAATGATTCTCGTAGTATGCTTAATAACACAATTAATGCACCATTAAGAATTGAATTTGGTTCACCTTGATAGTGTGCATGTAGCTTTTCATTAACTTTATAAACCTCGATTACTGTTTCCATTTCTACTCCTAAAACCTCGTATTCTTCTTTGCTGTTTAAATCAATCATTTTTGTTGCTCTCCTGTCATTTTTATTATTATTTGTAGTTTTCCAGTGTAGTGGTGTTTTCTACGAAAAACACCTAAAAACGTGTATAAAATGTGTAGCGAGTTGCAAAGTAAGTGGAACTAGTGGAACTAATAGTTAAAAGAACTGGTGTTATCGTGTTTTTTAGTTCCACTTCAAGTGGAACTAAGCGGAACTTTAATGGAACTTTTTTAAAATTTATATTTCAGTTCCACTTTGGTTCCACATAAGTTCCACTTTTTAGGGTAGAAGTGGAACTTTAGAAATGCTTTAATACCAATGGTTTCACCCTTGTTTTTCTATCCAGTTCCACTAGTTCCACTTGAAATGAAGTTACTGAAACTTTACAAAGCACCTTAAAGATTTTTTTTCATCTTCAAAATTCCAATTTAATCGAAAAATATCTTCAAAATCATAGGGATTGAATTTCCTACCAGTTTTTGCTTTTTTCAACTCCCATTTTCCAAAAAGATGTTTATCTACTGCCTTGCTGAAAACCGTATGTGATATTGGCTGATATTCGCCCGATTTACACCATGCTCGATACACTTTAAAAAATTCACTAGTAGGTATAACTGTTGATTGAATCTTATCAAGTTCAATATCTGTTAGGAATGCAAGGACGTTATCATTTTCAAGTCTAAATTCTTCTAGTAGCTTTAGACTTTCTTCTGGGAAATGAAACTCGGTAAATTCCATTTCTAATACCTTTTTAAGCACATACTCTTTTACCTCTTTTAAATGAATAAACTCGTCTTTAATCTTCCAATTATCGCCTGTTGTTTGTTTAAACGCACCATGGAAGAACAAAGGAAGTATTCTTCTATCAGTTCCGTTACTTTTGTTTCTAAAGCGTGGCATTTCATTGGTTGATTGAATAATGGTTATATTAAATATTTTAAAATAAGGGTCGCTATTCTTTCGCTCAATCATAACAGGGTCATTAGTTACCATTGAATTAAAGTTAGATGAATCTTCAATATAAATACCCGCTTGTAAATCGTCACCAATAATGCACCTTTTACCATCTACAGTGTAAAGCATGAAACGTTTATCGAATAAATTTATTTTGAGGTTTCCGACGTTTTCCGCCCCTATGATGTTTGTTATTAATTGCTGTATTGTGCCTTTACCATCATTACCATTACCAATAAAGAAAACGGCTTTGCGGTAGCTTTCACCACAAATACAAGCACTCATAACTTGCCATAAGGTTTTAATCTTCTCTGGGTCAGGATTGCCTTTATCATCTGTCATTAGTTGCGAGATGAAATCATCAACTGTTAAGCCGAATGTATTGGGGCTAGTAGCGTCAGGATTGTAATTTGTTGCGATTGTGTTGGTAAAGATGTATTTCGGACTAAAAGGCACTAGGGTGCGTTTATGTCGCAAATAGATACCATTAGCGACCGCTACAAAACACCTGTCTGTATTTTCTATGGCAGTGGGTGCAATTCTTTCTAGTGAGAATATAACATCAATGTGCTTGCGTTTTGTGGCAGTAGGTTCAACTTGATGAATTAAGTCAAAAATGTAATCATACCTTGATAGGTAAATCCCTTTTTCAGGATTGTATATGGCAATCTGACCGCCAATTTTAACTGTTGGCACAGTGTCTTTGATGATTTCAGCAATTTCAAGGGTCGTACATGGCTTTTCTTTCTCATCCTTTTCATCTATTTTAGTGCGTTTTTGCCGTCTAGTATTTGCACCTTTTGATGATAATGCCACATATAATTCTTGGAGTGTCATTTCTTCTATTGGCTTCATCTATCTGCTCCTATTCTTTCTATTTCTTTTGTTGTATTCATCTGCTCGCTTTTGGGCTTGCTCCATCTGTCCACCCTCTCCAAAAAGACTTTTTATAGGATTTTGTTCATCTTCGGCAACTTTGCTTATATAGGCTCTAAATGCGTTGGCAATATCTCCATTCTGTCTTGCTTTAAAATATACTTGCCATTCATCTACCTTGGTGCTTTTGATAATCGTGTACTCAACATCAAATTTCATTGCAATCTTTTCCAAGCCTTTAATACTTGTATTAGCAATAGGAATATCTTTAAAATCTTTTCCTTGTTTAGTTAGTTGCTTAACTGTTTGTATATTTATATTGGTATTAGAACTACCTAATGCTTTTTTCATAGCTTCCGCTAACACTTTAGGCGTAAGTTCATTATTACGAATTTTTAAGACAATCTTCTTTGTATTGTTAATCATTTCCATCATCTCCATTTATTTTTATTCTGCAAGCTTATCTAAAAGCTTATAAACATCTTCTAGCTTGTAAAAGACTGTGCGGTCTTTTGGGTCAAGTTTGACCTTTTTAAGCCCTTGGGCTTCCAGTTTCTTAATGTACTGGTAACCTACGCTCAACAATTCCATTAAATCTTTTTGTTGAATGTATGGGGGTCTGTTGTAGTTTTGTTCGATAATGTGAAGTAGTCTTTCTTCACATTGTGCCACTAGGTTATCTACCAAGTGGGCTTGATATTGATTGCTTAATAATTCCATTGTTTTTTCTCCTTTCACTTTCAAGCCGTGGCGGACTTGTTTTAATAATTTGATGCGATTGCTTGCATTATCTTTTGATAAACAGCAGAATGCACTTTTACAGGCACTTTACTACTAGTGACTTTAAGAACTGTTGAGCGACCTAGTTCTAATCTTTTTGCTAGTTGTTCTTTCGTCAAGTGGTTATCAGCTTGATACCGTCTTAATGCTTTTAGTTGTTCTGTTGACAATGTCATTGAATTCACCTCCTGATTCAAGATTTAATCTTGAATAAAGCTATGATATCAAACTTTTATCTTGAAGTCAATGCTTTTTTCAGACTTTTATCTTGAGTTTTTGCTTTTGATGTGTTAAAATGTGAAAAACGAGGTGAACGCTTTGGATAGATTAAAAGAATTACGAGAAAAAAAAGGAATCAGTTTGCTAGCCCTGTCAAAGATTATAAGTGTTAGTGATGGTCAACTAGGAAAATACGAAAAGGGGCTTTCCGAACCACGCCCAGACGTTAGGCAAGAACTAGCCGACTACTTTGGTGTTTCAGTCGCTTACTTGATGGGTCATGAAGTAGTAAAGGAAGATTTAGACCTTGAAGATGTAAAAATGGCATTATACAGGACTATTGAAAAATATAGAGGTATGGAAGATAGCCCCGAAAAAAGAAAAGTCCTTTTACCATTACTTTCACTTGAACAATATTTGAATGCAATGGCAATGATTGAATTAAGTGATTCTATTGATGATGAGGGTAATTACATTGACGCTTATTTCTTTTCGTACTATATGGACGAGTTTTCAGCCTATATGCAAGCAACGTCAAGAGAAGAAAGGGAAGCGGGGGAAGAACCTAGTAAAAACATCGAGAAGATGAAAAAACTAATCAGCGAACACCATAAGAATACTAAGAAAAAATGGTCAAAATAAAAAAGCACCTAAACAGGTACTTTGATTGATATTATTTAACTTTCACTTTCAAGCCGTGGCGGACTTAACGAAAGGAAAGGAAGTAAATGAATATTGAAAAATATGTAGCAAAGGGAAAGACTCGGTATAGGCTTTTAGGTGCTTATATCGGTATTGATGTAGTGACAGGTAAACAAGTTCGAGCAAACATCAAAAACAAGTTAAGTAAATCAGAAGTAAAGCGAGCATATGGTTTAAAGTTGAATGAGTTCGAAGAAAATGGTTTTACTGTAAAAAAACAGCTTAAAAATCAAGTGAAAGTAAAAACAGTTAATGATTTGATTGACTTATTCTATCCCTACTATAAAAGCACTGGTGTAAAAGAATCATCTTATAAGATATCAACCCAAAGGATTGATAAGCATATTCGCCCTTATTTTGGCGATATGCGGTTAAATAGGTTACAGCCTATGTTATTGCAACCTGTTATAGATAGATATTGTGATGAAGTAGCTTCACAAAATGGTCATTATAAAACCATACTTTCTAGCTTTAAAAGGGTACTTGCTTTTGGGGTTAAAAAGGATATACTGGACACTAACCCAATGGACAAAATTTTCATAAAAAATGTTATGATTGAAAAAGAAGAAAAGATAAAGTTTTACGAGAGTGTTCAACTTAATGTTTTACTAGCATATTTGAATAATGTTTCTAATAACTCATATAGTGAGCAAGCGTTAGCTACTTATATTCTTTTATTGCTATTCACAGGGTTAAGAGCGGGGGAGGCTTTGGCTTTAAATTGGATGGATATTGATTTTAGAAATAAAACGTTAGTGATAAACAAATCATTAAATCCACGTTCAGAAATCACTACTCCAAAAACTAAGGGAAGTTATCGCACGATAGATTTAGATGATGACACATTAAACATGTTAAGGAAATTCAAAAAGATACAGGTGGAAATAATTCGGAAATTAGAATCAAGGCAACCATCAATGATTTTTTATAACCCTGTAAAGAGAAGCAATTCATCCAATCCACACTATCATTATTCATCTATGCAACGTGGATTCCAAGACTTGTGTAGAGCTTCTAATGTTGAATATCTAGGGTTGCATTCATTACGGCATACACATGCTACAATGTTACGAGCAAGCGGAGTGGAGTTTGAAGTCATTCAAGAACGTTTAGGGCATGACAGTCTAAAAATGACGATAGATATTTACAGTCATGTTATTAAAGAAAGTAAAAGGGAAGCTATTAATGGTTTAGTGGAGTTTGTAAAAAAGATGTGAAAATTTTTGAAACAAAACGTAACCTGTTGCGTAACCTGTTGCAAAATAAAACCGCAAAACCATTGGTCTTACGGGTTATTTCATTCTTCGGTACATATCGTACCAATATTTTGCGAATCCTGGTTTGAAAGGTCCTTCTTTTTTATTAATCATATCGATTAATATACTCATTTGTTCCTGTACAATTTTTTGAATATCTTCTGGATAATTCATTTCACGTCGGTGTTTATTAAACTCATATTCATCGAGAATTTTGTAGCGATAATTGGGAAAGACTTTTAAATCTAGATCGTAATCAATATATTTCAACGCACCCTCATCGTATAGATAAGGGGAGCTTAGATTGCAGTAAAAGTGAATACCATCAGCTCTTAAAATAGCAATGACATTAAACCACCTGTCGTTGAAGAAATAAGAAATAGCTGGTTCTGTTGTTTTCCAAACTCTGCCATCTGCTTCAATAACGAGTGTTTTATTACTTGCAGTGATGACTACATTATCAATGACTTCCAAGATACGGACTTTTTCCCAAACACGATGAATGACACCATTGTGTTTGTAACTGTGGACAGGGATGTCTGAGTCGATGCTAGGTTGAAGTTTCATAATGACGCCTCCCTGTTAATTTAGTTGTTTCAAACCTCGAAAATCTACTCTTCTACCCAGATGATTAAAAGAATAGTCTAGTCTTCTAGTATTATATCACATTTTATACTAAAAATGTTGCAGAAAATGAAAAAAACAAACTCGAATGTAACGGGGATCGAGTTTGTTTCACAACCTTTCAGTTGTATTTACTTTCAAAAATCTCATTTTGTACGCTTGAAAACTACAATTAGACTGAAATCCATTGCACAAAGACTTACAACGATGTCTCATCATTGGTCTTTAGTTCTACATATTAATTTGAATAATCAGATATCCAAATCAAATATCACGTCGACTTGTTTTACAATAAGCTTGTGCAACTAATCTGGTATGTGTTAGACACCAGCCCCGATAATAAAATTATCAATTAAACCCGTACTCTCTGAGTGTGTATACACCAATAGGTGGTATTCACCAACGGATGTTAATTCGTTACACATTTAATTTATCCCATTTGGAAAAATTAATACGCTCAAATTCAAATTAATTGATCTTATATTTTTTCAAACCGTTTTTGGTGTGTAAAACCAAGTGTTTCTCATCATAAAAAACAAATTTTATCTCTTGGGTGATTGAAAGATCATGTTTTTCTAGTTGACGATAAAACCAATCTAAATCAAAGCCAGCATTTTCAAGCGCAAAGGGCTTGATGACACCAGAGATAACAAACGGGAGTGGAAAAATTTTAATTGGTAACCTTTTTTCATAGATACTTAATCTTCCATTTGGTTCCATGATGGCGTATTGAACTTCATCGATATTGATGACATTACTTTGCCGAAGGAGCATCATTAGTTCGTCGAGTTGGATTCTTAGTTTGATTAGTTCGTCATAATCAATTTTACCATTATTGATGATCATTGAAGATTCACCATTCATATATTTTCTCATTTTTGGATGTTTAAGTTGGAATTTTGCCATAATAATTTGAAGTGCAACGAGTGCTACAAGACCAGTGAAAGAATCTAACCAAAACTGCTCTTCAACGATTCCGGTTGCTACAATATCAGCAATGATTAAATTCATCACAAAGTCGAAAATCGAAAGCTCACTGATTTCACGCTTGCCCATAATTTTGTAAGAAATAATAATGGCGATATAAAAAAAGACCGCAAGTAAAATGGAATAAATAATGTGCATAACCAACACTCCCAAGACGTAAGTACCCTATTATGGACAATAAAAATTAAAAATATACGATTGCAATTAACTTCATTGTGCTTTAAAATATTAGTATCGAATTTACGGGAGGTGCTTATGATGTGGATACGTGGCATAAAATTATCAATCGGTGCAATAGTAGCGATCTTAGTTGCTTATTTTCTTGGTCTCAATAATCCTTTAACGGCAGGAACCATTGTTTTACTAAGTCTTGGTAAGACGAGACGTTCGTCACTACAATCGGCATTTATTCGCATCAAATCAGTGATTCTTGCATTAGCACTTGCTAGTGGTACTTTTTTACTATTCGACTTTACTATTTATGCTTTTGCGATTTTTCTCTGCTTATATGTTTTTTCCATTCTTGTTTTCAAATTAGATGAGGGTCTGATTATCGGTGCTGTTTTATCTGGTCAAATATGGGCGAAAGGAATCATAGATTATGCGGTGTTATCAAATGCGGGTTTATTATTTGTCATCGGTGTTTGCATTGCGTTTTTGTTTAATTTATATATGCCAGATATGAGTCAGGATATCACACATGATCAGCGGTATATCGAAAATAGCTTTCGAGATATTTTGCACATGATCGTAACTATTCTAAGAGGAGATTGCAACTTCGATGACGCTATTTTTACTGAAATCGAGACATTTATTAATCAAGCACTCGTTCGCGCACAGACAAATGAGGACAATTATTTACTTGCTGATCTATCGTATTATGGCAGCTATATTCGTATGAGAAAAAGACAACTTTACATTTTAAAGCAGATGTTTGAACTTGCTTGTCGGATTGATATGGAACTTGAACAAGGTGAAAAGATAGCTAATTTGACAGAAAAGTTGGCATACACTTTATCCGAACGTGGAACAGGTGAGGAAATGCTACAAGAAATAGCTGCAATTTCAGCAGTTTTTCAGAGTGGGTCATTACCAAAAAGTCGAGCAGAATTTGAAAATCGGGCGATTTTGTTTCAATATTTAAGTGAAATGCGCTATTTAACGGAATTGAAGCGGGAATTTACTGATGAATGCGGTGACAAAAGTTGATTTACTATTGTTGAGATGGGTGTGTTTGTGTTAAAATAATGGGATGCCTATTTAGGAGTTGAGATGGCAATGAATGTGAATGAGATAGAAAAAATTAAGGATAGAATGAGTCGAACGCGGAATTTTTCGATTATCGCTCATATTGACCACGGAAAGACGACGTTATCTGACCGTATTTTAGAGAAAACGAATGCATTGCAACAGCGAGAGATGCAAGCGCAGACATTGGATTCAATGGATCTTGAACGCGAGCGTGGGATTACGATTAAATTAAATGCTGTTCATTTGAATTACAAAGCGAGAGATGGGGAGAATTATATTTTCCATTTGATTGATAC
>Ga0131853_10011406_pt1 | contig 16265 bp, 17 predicted proteins | sample TergutLab28metaG_FD_92764 | JGI IMG/M metagenome (GOLD analysis project Ga0131853, IMG submission 92764) | Labiotermes labralis P1 segment gut microbial communities from Petit-Saut dam, French Guiana - Lab288 P1 (version 2) (version 2) | ecosystem: Host-associated > Arthropoda: Insects >...
AGGGGGGGGGGGGGGGTGTTCGATATGGATATCTCTTTATACGTCCCACCAGACTAGTGCACTCCAACTTTGTACACACTATTCCTTAAAATAAATGTTTATATTGCCGTAGCACGGGTTCCAAAATATAACGATCCTTTTCATCGATGTGTGCTAATTTGTCTTTCAAATAATTTCTAAACTCATTTTTAGTCTCACTATGTGTACGTAAAACAGTATTTACAACATACTTCTCATAATTCTGTGTATCATCTACCTGTATGTTGGAGGCTACACCAATATACTTCTGCTTTCCTAACTCTATTCCTTCTAGTGACAGATTTACATGTTCTATTGGCACATATCCTAACAATTCAACTTCCTTTTGAGTTCTTCACTCATTTGTCGTATTAGTTTCAGTTCCTTTAATTTTTTTGCCCTTTTATCTCTTTCTTTTCTACTTGAGCCGTGCAAATTTGATGTGAACATGAGTAACGATTCTGTTCTCAACGGGAAGAGTACTGCTCTGTGCCTTTAAATCATCCTTGTGACTAGTGGTCGCAACTGGCAAACCACCCTCTCGCAACTTTGGAAGGCATTCACCCGAACCAACTTTAAGGAAACCGCCGTCATTTTCGGTGACAGGCGAACAACCGTTGCAACTGGCAACAAATTTACTTCCGTCAGTAAATAGGCTCGTGGTTTGCCGCCGGAAGTGACGTCACAATCACGTGATGTAAACAAACATGGCGGCGAGGTCAATGATCTCATGGTGTCATATGTAAACGAAGATGGCGGGAGACTTGCCTCCGGCGGCCACGTGATTTAAAAAACATGGCGGATAACCTAATTTTGGCAGACATTGCTGCGCCTAACCTAACTTTAACCTCTAATACGTAAACAAATGACGTAGTATGTAAACAAATATGGCAGACAATCTTGCCTCCGGCGGTCACGGATGTAAAAAAACATGGCGGATGACCTAATTTCGACAGACAGTGTGGCGCATAAGCTAATTTTAACCTGTAAAAAATGACGTAGTATGTAAATAAATTAGGCGGATGACCTAATTTTGGCAGACAGTGTGGCGCCTAACCTAACTTTAATCTGTTATATGTAAACAAATGAAATATTATGTTAACAAATATGGCGGATGATCTAATTTCGACAGAGAGTGTGGCGGCTAACATAATTTTAACCTGGAAACAAATGACGTAATATGTAAATAAATATGGTGGATGACCTAATTTAGGCGGACAGTGTGGCGCCTAACCTAATTTTAACCTCTGATATGTAAACAAATGACGTAGTATGTGAACAAATATGGCGGATAACCTACTTATGCTAGACAGTACGGCGCAAGCTATTATTTGGAATGAGCGCTAACTTAACTTTAAGGCCCGCCATTTTGAATGATCGCCACTTTTAAATTTGTTCTAACACAAGTCCGCCATTTTGTAATATGGCTACTAACGCAGTACATTTAAAATGTAATCTAACCTAACTTAAATTCGAATTGGCGCTTTCCAATACGGCCACTAGGGCGGTACATTTAAAATTTTTGGTAACTAAATTTAAGATTGCATTGGCGCTTTCCGCCATTTTGAATGAGCTCCACTTTTAAGTTTGTTCCAACCCAAGTCCGCCATTTTCCAATATGGCTAGTTGCGCGTTAGTTTTAAATTAAACCTAAATTTAAAGTTGCCGCTTTCCAATATGACTACCAAAGCCGCACCTTCAAATTATACCTAATATTAAAGTCGAACATTTTAAAATATGGCGGCCAGCGCGCTAACTTTAAATTAAGCTTTATACGACTTTGTGTTTCTCATCAGAGTTGGCTGAAGCGGTAACATTCCAGACTAATAGTTGATCTATTCTACGTTCGAATCCTGCTGCTTTAACCGTCTCTTTTTAACGTATCCTATTCCAGGTATAAGGAAAATAAATAAGTACACCCAATTCACATTTTACAAACATATAAACAATGTGGGATTTTATTATTGTTTGTTCACTTCCATTAAATAATCAGCCAACTGCAACCGTCCCTATTGGCCCGGTCACATATTCGGGGAATATTCCCGCAATGAAACTTGAGCCCTTTGCAGGTAATGTCGAGATTTGTTCTATATTTTGGGATCAGTTCCGATCCTCCATTGACGAAGACGCTTCGCTTTCGACTATCAACAAGCATGTTTTCCTCCACGGATACTTGGAGTGGGAGCCAAAATTTTGGTGAACGGAATAGATGTGACTGGAAATACATACGTAGAGACCAAGAGAATTTTCCTCGCTAGATATGGAGACAAGAACCGCATCATTCAAGCCCACCAGAATTTTCTCGAAGGCCAACGTCCGGTAAAATCTGCCCCGCCAGACGAATTGAACACCACTTTCATTGAGTGTCATCGCCGCGTCCAAGGCTTTCGCGCATATGGGGAAGATGTTAACGGTTACGGTAGGGTATTGATACCTAAGATACTACTCGCCTTTCCGGTCGAATTTTGCCAGCGTTGGATCGGCCATGTGAAACGACAGGTTCTCTCAGATGGAGATATTCTAAAACTTATGGAGTTCCTCGGCTTAGAAGTAGACGGTGCGATCGCAACACAGAAAATGTGCGGAGAGACACTTGATCATCCGAACTACAACCCCTCAGCAGCGGCGCTTCATGTCAACCCTAAACAGTAGAAATCAGGAAGAAAGGAGAGACATAGTGGGGACACTTTCTGTGTGTTTTGTGTGTCAAAATGTCACTTTGCGCAATAATGCATGAAGGTCACCGAGGTAAGCGAACGCAGAGAGAAGCTCAAACCAGCACATCGCTGCTTTCTCTGCTTGAATCGCGGCAACAACGTAAGTGTTTGTAGGGTTGGAGACTTATGCAGGAGATACAAAGGGCGCATTATAGTTTTATATGTAATGATACTGGGGCCGTTACTGCACGTACTACAGAGACTACACCAACTACCGCCGGCAAGATAGACGTTGCTCCTCCTGGCTTTACCCACTTACAGACAGCACGCATATGGATTATGGACACAAAGGACTCAGCAAGCTCACGCGTTGTGTTTTGGACGCTTGCAGTCAATCAAGCTTCGTCGCTAATATTTTAATATACGATTGGATACTAGAGGTGGTTGATCGCCGGGACTTGGTGGTAAATGCATTCGAGTCACTGTCCTGTGACTCAGGCCCACGCGGAGTTGCGCGCTTCTGCGCAAATAGTAAATGGAAAAATAAAAACGTACCTTTCACTGACTTTGAGAGTACTCACGCCTTATGTCCTCATCCCACGGTCCCTCATGACATCACTATTGTGGCGCAGACTCGCACAATAAAACTAGCCGAAACGGCGGAGAGATAACGAGACGCCCCATTGAGTTCCTGATTTGTGGGGACCATAATTGGAGAATAATAAAGGATGCTTCCCCAATACGCATTTCTTCGTCACTGGTTTTGCTCCCCAAGAATTTCGGCTGGATTTTCACTGTAAATAAAACGGGCATTACTGCTAACGAGATTATGGTTAATCATATAAATCTGGAGAATCTGGATAATGATTAGCGGAGGTTTTGGAATCTAGAAAGGATTGGAATCACACCCAACCAACAAAAGGCACTGGCGGCTGGAGACTCCCAGATACTACATAAATTCCACGACTCATACCGTATAAAGGGCGGTCGCACAATCGTACACCTCCCAAAGAAGAATATGTGCGATCTGACTATGAATCGTGACACTGCAAGAAGGAGGTTCCGTACCCTCCAGAAGGGAATACAGCAATATGACGCTTTGCGGATAATCCACGAGGGCAGATGTTAGACCACGTAATGAAGGAGCAGGTACAACTAGCGCTAACTAAAGAAAATTCGGCTGGACTATTTTATCTGCCACACCATGCGGTGAAGCAGGAACGCCGCGGGAAAAACAAGTGGACAATAATCTACGATGCGTCCTTCAGCGAAGGCAATAGCCCCTCTTGGAATGATGTATTTGAGATTGGCCCAAACTTACTCCTTGAAGTTTTAGCGACTCTACTAAGTTTTCACGGATAACCTGTGGCAGTAATTGGTAACATACAACTAGCTTCCCTCCAACAGTCTCTGGACTGGAAGGATAGAGACCTAAAAATTTTCGTTAGGTACAGGATCTCCAAAGACGACAATGGCAACCGCTACACTACAAATGATTTGGTAACCTACAGGTTCACTCATCATCACTTCGGTCTCACGTGCAGCCCTCTCCTTCTCTTCGCGACTTTGAGCGAACTTGCCGCTATGTGTAGAGAAGAATATCCTAATGCAGCTCTCTGATAGATAGCAAAATGTTTATGGATGTCTTCGTAGCCGAGGTTGAGGACGGCAATGGAGCAATCACTATTTATTACGAGCTCAGAGCCTTGATGAAAATAATCAAACTCCCAATGACTAAATGGGCCACCAGCTGCGAAGAACTAGAAGGGAATTGGAAGGCAGAGGATCAGGAAATTCAGAGGACGACCCAATATTTAGGCTTAGATTAGTGTACAGAATCCGACACACTCTTGGTGGATCCCAGGGACATCCAGGATAAAACAACGCAAGGGCCCGCAACTATGAGGCAACTGTTCTAAAAGACTGCTCGATTTTACGACCCCTTTGGCTTATTTTCAACTCTTTCCAATATCGCGAAGATAATCTTCCAAGTAACCTAGTGTAGTGGCATGCAGTCGGAGGAGATTCTGCCCCATGACATTGGAGCTGGTTGGCACGCATGGATACCTTCGATACCTCTTCTAGCGGACATCGACATTCCCCGTTGAATGGGAACAGCAAACCTTCACGACACTCAGATATATGTTCTCTGTAACGCGTCCGAAAGGGCTTATGGAGCAGTACGTCCAAAAATCTACACTTGAAGGCGTTATAGTCAGACTAGCCTGCAGTAGAAACAGACTTGCTCCAGTGAATAAAATAAATCTTTCCCGCCTGGAACTCTTCGCGGTGCTTGTTGTAGCGAAACTACTGGAGTACTTCTAAGGAGAGATAGGCTTGGACATCAGGGATGCCACATTATGGACTGACGCTACGGTGGCTCTGAGCTGGATACGTAGTAATCCAAGTAGATTGAAAACATACGTTTGTAACCTGGTCAAAGAAATACAGACATATACGACGACGACACAGTTGAACCATTGCACAGGAGAAGACAACCTTGCACACCACCTGTCTAGGGGCGTAAACGCCGACCAGCTAAAGGGTCCGGACACATGTTGGGGAGGACCGGCTTGGCTTCCGAAGGGAGTTGGAACATGGCCATATGACACGGGCACTGTGAAGCAGTCCCCGCCCGAAGGAAGGAAGACTGCTCATCCAGTCTTACACTTTCAGACTCCTGCACCTTTGCTTAACCCGTCAAGGTATAGTTCCTATTGGATTATGTTGCGCGTCACGGCTTGGATCTTTCGCATCATACGCAACATCCGGCATGCCCACCGATAGTCCAGCGAAGTGACAGCGTCAGAACTCACTCAACCACACCTGCACTGGATCAAGACATTCAAGGCAGAATCTTTCTCGGCGGAACATGACGAAATTCAGAGAAACGCTGATCTGCCCAGGGAATCAAAAATCACTTGCATCAACCCGTTCCTAGGAGGTGAACTTATTCGTTTTGGAGGGCGCCGATCTTTCCAAACACTTAAATCACCCCAACCTGTTTGTATGCAAGCAACTGTTTGTTTACCTGCTGATTTGGCAAATACACATTAAGTCTTCATCACGTGGGAGTGCGATACATTCTAACCGAACTCAGAGAAGAATTTTGGATATTGCAGTGCAGGTCAAGGTATAAAGAAGGTGCTAGACAGATGTTACCTTTCAAGAATGCTAAAGCCCACCGCGGTCAACAAATCGAGGCTCCACTTCCCGCAGACCGGGTGATACCCAGAATTCCTTCGCGGTTACAGGAATTGAATTCGCAGGGCCTTTGTACATAAAGGTAGGGAGTAACATGAAAAAAGGTTTTATTGCTTTCTTTACATGTGCTACTACAGGTGTTGTTCATTTGGAATTGTGCACTGATATGTCCACCAACAAGTTTTTGTTTGCTCTCCAACGATTTTCGGCGAGACGAGGACTGCCATCCACCGTTTACACCGGCAACGCTCAGACCTTTCATGCCACCAACAAAAATCTAGCTGAACTATAGTCCTCTCTATTTGCAGCCAAACTCAGCTATTCCTAGCTAGTCACAAGATTCGTTAGTAGTTTATTCCTCCGAGGGCAGTTTGGTGGGGACGATGGTGGGAGAGAATGATCGGGACCACGAAACGTTGGCTACGTTAGGCAGTGGGCCGATTCCAGGTTTCTGAAGAAGGACTCAATAACACTCTTTTGGCTATAGAAGCTGCCATTAACTCAAGACCCATTGTGCAGGCCGAAGACGAGGCAGGGGCATTAGTCCCAGTACACTTCCTCACAGGGGAGAGACTAACGGCAATACCATCTGGACCGGAGCCGGAGACGAATATGTGCCTAACAAAGGAATTTGGGATGCGACAGAAGCACGCAGACGACTTTTGGAGATGGTGGCAAAGGAAGTACCTCACGACTTTGAGGAGTTTCCATGACGTCCAGCAGCAGCAAGCATCTACCAAGTTTAGGGGAGGAGACGTTGCGCTGCTGCAAGAAAACGTCCGTCCACTGCACATGTGGAAAAGGGCTGTCATCGAACAGCTCATAAAAGGACGAGATGGAATGATACGTACCGTTGTACTCGGAACCCCAGAAGGGAATTAAATCAACTGTCAGATCCAGCTTGTCATCCCACTGGAAATTGACCAGGGTGGGGTGGATGTGGAGGAACTTCTTCTTACCTAATACAATGTGAATGTACAGCTACAAGTAGTAGCGTTTTTTAAGTAAGCCCTTTGCAAATAATATATGTGTGAATCAAGATGGCTACCTTTTATGACCCCGCTAGTAGCTACTTCCAAAATATCGTACAATATACCCTGTCCTAAATATTATTCAAGTATTTACATAAGCGTGCGATGCTTCGAAGGAACGAAACGCTGTCTGGTGAACTGTGAAAGCGAGCTAGACTACCCCTACCGAAACGGGGGTCGGTGTTTGCCTTAGTGTAAACAGGTTACAACATGCACACTGAAACACTTACCTGGAATAACTGTATACGAAATAGGAACGGTTGTACCAAACCACAGTCGCTGTACCTTAATTTGTTCGAGGAGCACAATATAAAGCGCTGCAGGGCGTTTTATATATAGTGTGTAAACTCATTTCGGACTCCGTCTTGCTTACTACCGCGAAACTCAATCAGTAATTTTCCAAACCTTTAGAGCAACACCGCAATGGAAACAGATGGTGTGGACTTTTATTCCCGTAACAAAAACAGGCTCTTCGAGAAAATTTTGGTTTTATAATAAACAGGTGTTTTTTATAAAATACGTTACCTGTATAAAAGAATCCACCTTCACTTAGATCATTCAGCGTTTTGATTGGACGAAGCATCCCAGGTGGAAAAAGACTGCATTCGGGCGGTGAGTCTTCCGAATAGAAGGTAGAGGGGGCCGTCCCTTTGGCTGTTCTATCTTAACGCGTGTTTAAAAGTTCTGGGCTTGTAGCTGTAAAAGAACTTCGAAAATTAGTGCGGAGTAATAGGACACAAACTAATCAAGAGAAGAAATGCAATTAATAGTACTTACTGCGTTCTGGCAGCTAATTGGGTTTTAAGTCTAAATGAGGACCGCACACGTCGCGACTTCGGCTTCGCTGTGGAGGCAATTTCTGAGGTTGGCCGTTAGAAAGAATAGGAAAGTTTCCAACGCAGAGCCCCTTACCGAAATCGCAATACCGACTCCAGCGCTTATGTTCCTTCAAGGCAACATCTCCTTTCATCCACTAGCTCATTTCCACTCCACAAAAATCGCATCAAACAATATCACTCAGGTTTCTGAAGTAAAATCTTGCGGCTGCTAGTTGATTTGCATCCATGAAGGGTAAACGCCGGGTTTCAAATGTTTTTCGACGATCAACCTCACTTTTCAAGTTTAAATGTTTTGGGTTTATACTAGGCGTTAGCGGTACGTATACAAATTCTTCACATTCCACTCATATGTTTCGACAGCTAGTTACCAAATGATGCGGTCGTGGTCTTTATTTCCGAAGTCGAGTAGCTTACTGACTATATATTTTCACGCCCCGGTCTAAACCGACTAACATTTCTTTAAACCTATAAAATCGCAAACAATAATTAGAAACCTGTACATGCCTCAGGCCAAGTCCATTAGCGTTAACGGCCCACTTACTCGACTTGTTCCCTTCAAACCTTAGGCAAACCAATTAGGCCGAAATTATCGCAAACACACTAAATAACAGGGCTCTTAGATTTCAAGACAATAGCACAGGATGGCGGTAAGGTTGTTAACCCGTCTCACAGGTCGCCTTTACCTCTTAGGGAATATTCCTTGTACTTATTTCTGACTGAACGTAGGGGCTATACCGTGATCAGAAGGATTTTATATGAATGAAAAATTCTAATTTCACATCGGGAATTGAATTCTAAGCTACTAATGTTGAATAATTGCGCTACAACATTTTGTAAAAGCTTTCCAATACTATAACTATTAGGGTTGACGTGTGGCACGGAGCTAGGGCGGATTGTAAATGTAATGTGGTCAGCACGTTCAGTAAGGCCGTAATGGAAAGGGCAATGAAGTATGGGTTTTGCATGTAGAATAGAGACTATGTGGAAATAGGCTGTGTAATGTAATTAACTGACTTAAAGCTGTGTGCACGCAGAACGAAGAGTAGCCTAACAGTGTAGAACGGTGTTAAGGTGTAGGAAAATGTCGTGTGGACAGTCCATTCAGTAAGCTTGTAATGCAGAGAGCAATAAAGTATGGTTAATGCATGTAGAATAGAGATTATGTGGAAAGTAAACTGTGTATGGTAATTAACTGTCTCAACGCGGCAGTGCATGCAAAACGAAAAGTAAATACAGAGTGTAGAATGGTGTTAAGGTGCAGGTAGTTGTAATTAGATAGTCAATTCAATGAAGCTGTAATGCAAACGTAAGGATGTATGGGCTATGCATGTGGAATAGAGATTATGTTGAAATGAGACTGTGGACGGTAATTAAATAACTCAATGTGATCACGCAGGCAGAAAGAAAATTAGGCTAACATAGTAGAATGGTGTTAAGACGGACGGTAGATATAGTGTAGACAATCCATTCAGTACAGCTGTAATGCAGAGAGTGATGACGGGGTATGGTCTGTGCATGGAGAATAGAAATTATGCGGAAAATAGGCTATCTATGCAGAATGAAGCTATTGTTAAGTTTAAATGTAACATAGGATATTATCTATCAAGTTTCTGAGGAAGTGTAGATAGCGCGATGTCTAGTCATATACCCCGAGTTTAATCAGACAGACTACACATTAGAATAACACTAGACATTTTGTACCAGAATAGGTAGGAAAATTCGTGATTGTAGCAAAAGAACTTATTTAAGGACTTCAGAATTTAGGTGAAAGAGCCCTACATTTCTGTTAAGTTATCAACACATACCATCTGACAAATAACAAGCAACGTACTGGTTCATTTTAGCGGAGAATTCGCAACGATTCTTGAGGTTTAAAATAACATATCGTACACGAAGTATTTATAAAATTCCTCATTGAACAGAATAATAAAGTGAGCAGTGATATCAACTTTCTACAGGGTCGGCGGTTCAATGACCGAATCTTTGTACAGATCTAGACAGATCCGAGGAGTCACCCAACAAATACAGAATAGGTAAAGTTAAAGAAATGTCTAAATGTTGTAGACCCCTACCCTTCTAATAAGTGGTTAAAAAATGTATGGCTTTACTTCTACTATCTTGCGGACCTTCACAACCAGTAGAGAATTTCAGTACATATACATTGTTAGTATGAAAAATAGCGTTAATTTTTAATTGTTTGAAACACAACTTAAATTTCTGTAGCTATAGCTTGAGACTCCACACTAGAAATATTTTAGGTTCGAATTCCAGCCATTAAGGTAGATACCGAGTTATCTTAGTTTATGGACATTACGTTACGGATATTAGGCTAGGAAATGAACATTAGGCTGTGGAATTTAGGTTAGGTTAAGGCATTATGTTAAGTTATGAATATAAGGTTAGGGCAAAAACGGATATTTCTGGGGACATAGGCTAGGTTAAGTTAGGTTACGGACATACGCTTAGGTTAGTTTATGGACATAAGGTTAACTTAGGATAGGTTTGGTTAGGTTATAAACGTTAGGTAAGGTTAGGTGAGGTTATAGAAATAAGTTTAGGCTAGGTTAGGTTATAAACGGAAGTTTAGAAGGCTTAGGATTTGGACATAAGTTTAGCTTAGATAAGGCTATGAACGATATTCTAGGACTTAGTATAGGTTAGGTTACTGACATAAGATTAGGTAAGGTAAAGTTAGATTAGTTTAGGTTAGTTTATTGACACAAAATTAGGTTCGCTTACGTTAAGTTAGTGGATGATGATGCGGTTCGTGTCTCCATATCTAGCGAGTAGAATTCTCTTAGTCTCTACGTATGTATTTCCAGTCACATCTACTCCGTCCACCAACATATTTGGTTCACCCTCCAAGTATCATCGGCGGAAAACATGCATGTTGATAGCCTGAAGCGAAGCGTCTTCGTCAATGGAGGATAGGAACTGCTCCCAAAATCGAGACTGAATCTCAAAATTACCTGCAAAGTGCTCAAGTTTGATTGCGGGAAGATTCTCCGAATATGTGACCAGGCCAATAGGGACGGTTGCTTTTGGCTGAGTTGGCCCGTGGATATTCAATCGTGTAGTGGAAGCGGACAAATCATAGTCCATACGTCTACTAGCCTTCTGGATTGCCCGCTTCGCCTCTTCAACATATTCTTCACAGGCCTTTATATCTTCCTCGTAGTCATTGTCGGATAAGAGATCGTGAATAGCATCACGCATTGAGATAAGACTATCTAAAGTCTCTTGCAAACGCCCGCGGTAGTGTTCAAATAGATCAAGTGAAGTGATGTCACCAAACTCATTATTGAACGCGGAAAAGCTGGACGCGTTTACACTCTCCCTGGCTCGCCTTCTCTTCAGATTGTTGATTTTAACAGCCGGTTCCTCTGCCATCATAGTACAGGTTACACATGGCTAGAAGCGTGAGCAGGCAGTGTGTTCAGTGCGCTCGTAGTAAGATCTCCCGCCTGATAGATGGCGCTAGTAACCGTGAGAGTGCAAGCGACTTAGTGGTGTTTCACTTTTGCAAAAATAAATGGTAAGCGTACAAGTTTTCCAATAATGCAAATCTCACAACAGTCTAGTAATTGATTTAGGTAATAAAAATAGCGATGTGCAATCGGGGTTTGAAGTTAATAAGTCACTGAAATTAGTAAGTCGTAGGAAGTCGATTCCTTTCACTTAGCTGCTTATGACGGACGATCATCGTGTTGAAGCGATGCGTAAAGGCGAATCGATCTCTCTGCGTTCTGACTGGCGTGTCATATCCCACCCTTTTCTTGTATACTGTTTCCTCTTTCTAGAGTGCAAAGAGATGAAATTAATCCGTAATCACTTTCGCAATAAATGCACTGTACCACTGCTCCTAAATCCCTGTATTCCTGAGTTTCGGAACCAAATTTTGGAAGTAGCTATTAGCGGGTTAAGGAAAGGTACGCCATCTTGATTCACACATATATTTTTGGCAAAAGCTTACATAAAAATATGCTACTGCTTGTAGCTCTACACTCACATAGTATTAGGAAGAAGGAAGTTCTTTCACGTGATAGATTTCAAGTTAAGAACACAAAATGTTATGGCTCGTGTATGATATTGTTACGACCATGAACAGTGATAAAGTGTTGTGTGGTTCATTTGGTCTGTACCCGAGTTATGCGTCTGGTATCCTAAATTCTGTGTAGGAAATTCATTTCTACCTGTTTTGCTGTGAAAATTTGAATTATGCAGATTATTTTGAAAAATTTATTGCTAGTACAGGGTACAATGTTACTTATGAAAGGCATACAGGAGATTATTTCGAGTTATCATCGAGTAGTGAGACAATTGTATTACCATTTGATGCAAGACAGTTTTCAAATTTGCATCCGAACTTGAATTTGCGCAAAGTGTGCTAAAAAGAATGCGTTTATCGTCGCTAGCCTTCGGTATTGTGTGTATCAACAAGTGTGTGACCTATATCACTAATGAAGTACTTATGTCAAGGCATGACTGTGTGTTTGATTTGTTGATTTTGATTTACAACTTCCTAAGAGACTTGCAAACTGTAAGTTGTTTACACAAAGTTGCTCAGAACATATTTTTTGCGAATATTATCCTGATGCCACCATCTAATGTACTAAATAAACTCATTGTGTGCTTAAAGAGCCTCAGTGCCCTTGTAAATTATGTGTAAATAAGGATCTGCATGTTTAAAATCACTATGTTTAAATAAAATTACTGAATTTATTTTCTACCCGATCCCTCTAAGAAAAAGAAATTATTTCAAGTGTGTAAACAGATTATTTAACAAATTTGCTGGTTTTTAATCACACCGCATTCAAACTTTTGTCCGTTACCGAACTACAATCTTCTGATCAATTAATGTAAGTGTACAAACAATAATAAAATCCTACATTGTATATATGTTTGTAAAATATAAATTGGGTGTCTTTATTTATTTTCCTCATACCTGGAATAGGATCCTTTAACCAGAGATGGTTAAAGGAAACTAGAATAGATCAACTATTATTCCGGAATTTTACCGCTTCAGCCAACTCTTGTGAGAAACACAAAGTCATTGAAAGTGTAATTAAATTTAGCGCGCTGGCCGCCATATTGTGCAATGTTGGACTTTAATATTAAGTTTAATTTAAAGGTACCGCGCTGGTAGTCATATTGGAAAGCGGCAGCCTTAAAGCTAGGTTTAATTTCAAACTATCGCGCAGATAACCATGTTGGAAAATGGCGGACTTGGGTTGGCACAAATTTAAAAGTGGAGCTCATTCAAAATGGCGGAAAGCGCCAATGCAATCTTAAATTTAGTTACCACAAATTTTAATTGTACCGCCCTAGTGGCCATATTGTAAAGCGCAAATTCAAACTTACAGTTAGGTTAGAACACATTTTTAATATAACGTGCTAGTTGCCATATTACAAAATGGCTGACTTGTGTTATAACAAATTCATAAGTGGCGCTCATTGAAATTGCGGACCTTACAATTAGTTTAGCGCTCATTCGAAATAATAGGCGGCGCCATACTCTCTAGCATACGTAGTTCATCCGTCATGTTTGTTTATATAACACGTCATTTGTTAACATATCAGAGGTTAGTGTTAGGTTAGGCGCCATACTTTCTGCCTGAATCAGGTTATCCGCCATATTTTTTACTTAATACTTCATTTGTTTACAGTTTAATGTTAGGTTATGCGCCACACTCTCTGTCAAAATTAGGTCAACCGCCATGGTTGTTTACACACGTGACCGCCGGGGGTTGGTATATCCGCCATTTTGTTTACTTAATACTTCATTTGTTTACAGTTTAAAGTTAGGTTATGCGCCACACTGTCTGTCAAAATTAGGTCAACCGCCATGATTGTTTACACACGTGACCGCCGGGGGTAGGTATATCCGCCATATTTTTTTATATACTACATCATTTGTTTACGTATCAGAGGTTAAATTTACGTTAGGCGCCGTAATGTCTGCCAAAATTAGATCATTCGCCATGTTTCTTTACATCACGTGACCACCGGAGGGAAGGTCTTCCGCCATCATTGTTACATATGACGTCATGAGGTCATTGACCCCGCCGCCATGCTTGTTTTTCACACGTGGCTTTGACGTAACTCCCGGCGGCAAACGCCTTCCCTATCTACTTCCGTCGATACCAACGACGGGCTTATCAACTTGATCACGGATAGAGAACACTAATTTTATCAACGGAGACTTTTTTGTATTGACCATAAACGGGGTGAACCGCCGACATTCGATGAAGACTTACTATATTCCAACGTAGTTATTATACCCGCCAATTGCATTCCTGGCAGACCTTCTAGATCAACCAGTACTTCTTGATTCCAAGAGACTTTTACAACTGGTGAATCGTCACGTTTAACAACTCGACACCGGGCTATACTCACAGAAATCGGGGATACCCTCACAGCCTCCGCGACCTCTACGGTACCTTCCCATTCACCCACAGGCTCACTTTCTCTCCCCTCTTGATCGATGCAAGATGATCCCCCAGACCCGGCGTTGATCACGCGCCGAAACGGCGAAACCCCCCCCTCTCGATCCCTCAACAGAAAGGAGTAGTGACCTATGTTAAGTAACTGGGCGGTCAGACTGATTTCAGCCCGCACCTGCTGCTGGAAATCTATACCAAAAATGCCAGATCTATAGCGTTTCAAAGGGCTTACTACAAATGTATGAACAAAAGTCATATAAAAATCTTCATTCCTCGTAATAAATAAATTTTACCTTTTGTTCTCCCAAAGCTTCTAATAGTGTGCCTGTTACACCCCTAGCATGTACATCACACGGTTGTAACTGCGCCTTAGTTATTCCGGGCTGAATCAATGAAACCATGGCGCCGGTATCCACCATGAACGAGAACACCTCTTCCCCTATCTGTAGTGTCAGTACGGGCTCTTTCACAAGACCCTTAACAACCGACAGCGCAGTGCAATCCTCCAACGTATCAGGCTCTAGTTCGGGTTGGACGGCGGGGCTGCTTTTTCCTCCCTGTCCCGTTTAAATTATATTTTGCTATCGACGACAACTACTACGAGTATGTCCTGCCAGTCCGCAAATATAACATTGAATACCTTATGGTCTGCGTGGCGCGCGACGATCGTCATCGTCCTACAGTCCTGACGCCGTGCCCCCTCCTGTTCGATTGTTCTCAAAACGGACAGGAGTCCGACTATCAGTTGGTCCCGTCTACTCTCCTCGAGTATTCTGTCGGCCCAATACTGTGCTGTAGCCTGGCACCTCGAGTTCCACTCCATTGGATTTTTCCCCGAGGTCTCTCATATCTGATTCCTGGTGTACTCCCACGGCTGCCTCCTACCGTAAACACCTGAGCGGTCTTACCCCGGTCCTCTTTACCTAACGCCTTTTTCTCCCTTTCGGTTTTAGTGGCTACAATGGCCATATCAAATGCCCTATCGATATTTTCAGATATTTGTTATCTAACATGTTTCCCTGGTAATCCACTTAATCCATTTATAAATGCTGCTAATAGTATTCTATTCGCTTCCTGATTTATAACAGCTTGCCATACTGCAATATCACTATTACGGATCGTCCGTTGACACTACTTTCGGAGATGATCCAAAAACATTTCGGGACTTTCACCTTTCTCTTGGGTTGCGTTCTGTACTCTAGTATCATTATATTGGTCAGTGTGCTTATCTTTAAACCGGTTCATAAATGCGGTCGTAAACGCAGCATATGTAATGTCATCAGCCCTCAAATCTGGTTGCGCTGAATAAAAGACCTAACAGGACCCCTCAAATTCATTTTAGCCAAGTGAAACTTATCTTTAGCAGTCAGCCTTCCCATTTCGGCTGCTTCTACAATAACTAAAAAAACTCAATAACGGATATGATGCTGCTCTCTCCTCTCTACAGCTCAATTAAGTTCGCTACTCACATATCCTTCGTGGCAGTAGCCTTCTTTATTAGTTATTTGTTACCCTTTTGTTCCAGTCGTGAAGAACGAATTCATACTGTCTTTATTATCTGTTGGCGTCACTTCATCAGTGTATGCGAAGTTATTTTGACTTCCGTCGTCCCTAACAGTTGGTGTCCACTCTATCAACTACCGGTCACGTCACCAGTAATCTGATTCTGTGGTCACCCAGACAGTAGATTGCTTCTCACTGAAATTTCTATAGGTTAACACGTCACAACGATACAAATAGACCGTCCTCATTAAAGTAATTACACTCCTTATTACTGGGGTTCATTAAAATTTTCTGCTGTATAATGACCCATCTATCGTATAACCCGCACCGTGGACAATGCCCAAACATAGATTCAATACTAGAAGAAAAAATATATTACCACAAACTTTACTTCATTCAAGTTATACTCAACAAATATCCTCACCACAGTTTCCTCTAAACCCCACGTGTATGAAACCAACTTGCATAATTCCAACAGAAGGAAATAAAATGCATCTACATCGTTTAAATAATAATAATCACTCAATAATAAATTGAAATAATGTGTATAAACAATAATAAAGTACTCAA
>Ga0131853_10011409_pt1 | contig 16263 bp, 14 predicted proteins | sample TergutLab28metaG_FD_92764 | JGI IMG/M metagenome (GOLD analysis project Ga0131853, IMG submission 92764) | Labiotermes labralis P1 segment gut microbial communities from Petit-Saut dam, French Guiana - Lab288 P1 (version 2) (version 2) | ecosystem: Host-associated > Arthropoda: Insects >...
AGGGTGATGGGCAGGTCGCGGACTCGTTTTCCCGTCGCGTTGTAGATCGCGTTCGCGATGGCGGCGCCGACGCCGGTGATGCCGATCTCGCCGACGCCGCGGGCGCCCATGGGGGCGTGCGGGTCGGGGATGTCGGTCCACAGGATGTCGATGGGCGGCACGTCCGCGTGGACCGGGACGTGGTACTCCGACAGGCTCGGGTTCACGATCCGGCCGGTGCGCTCGTCGAACAGGGTCTCCTCCATCAGCGCCAGGCCCAGGCCCATGATGATGCCGCCGCGGAACTGGCTGGCCGCGGTCTTGGCGTTGAGGATGCGGCCGCAGTCGAACGAGCCGAGGAACCGGCGCACCCGGGTCTCCCCGGTCACCTCGCTGACCCCGACCTCGCAGAACAGCGCGCCGTAGGAGTGCATGGACCACTCCCCCGACTCCGTCGGCGGCGGGGCGACGCCCTCGGCGCTGATCTCGTCACGGCCCGCTCCGTCCAGCAGGGCCTCATAGCTCTCGCGGCGGTCGGGGTCCTCGATCGCGGCCAGGCCGCCGTCGGCGGTGCCGACCTCGTCCGGGGTGAGGCCGGCCAGCGGGGAGTCCTCGCCCGCGAGCTTGAGCAGTTCCCCGGCCAGTTCCCGGTGCGCGGCGATGACCGCGGCGCCGATCGACGCGGTCTGCTGTGACCCGCCCGCCATCACCAGGCCGGGCTGGGACGAGTCGCCGTAGGCGAACGTCACCTTGTCGGCGGGCAGGCCGAGCCGCTCGGCGGCGACCTGGGTCTGGGCGGTGGCGGTGCCCATGCCCATCTCGTGGGCGGCGATGTCGATCCGGGCCCGGCCGTCCCGCGTGATGGTGATCCGGGCGGCGCCGCCGGGCATCCGGACGTAGTCGAAGCTGGTGGCGGCGGTGCCCAGGCCGGTCCGCCACTCACCGTCCCGGCGCGTGCCCGGGGTCGCGTCCCGCTCGGACCAGCCGAACCGCTCCGCGCCCGTCCGGTAGGCCGCCACCAGGTTCCGGGAGGAGAACGGCTTCCGGGTGACCGGGTCGGTCTCCGGCTCGTTGCGCAGGCGCAGCTCAATCGGGTCGATGCCCATCTGGCAGGCCAGTTCGTCGACCGCGGACTCCAGCGCGAAGGTGCCGACCGCCGCTCCGGGAGCCCGCATGAACGTGTTGGACAGCGCGTCGAGGTTCGCGGACCGGACCTCGAGCTTGAGGCTGCCCGAGGAGTACATGCCCATCGTCCCCATGACGAACGGCTCGGGCAGCACGCTGTGCCGGCCCTTGGCGACCGTCCCGGTGTGGACGATCGCCTCGAACCGGCCGTCGGCGCCGGCGCCGATCGCGAGCCGCTGCTCGGTGGCGGCCCGTCCGCCGACCAGGCGGTACACGCCCTCCCGGGAGAGCGCGACCCGGACGGGGCGCCCGGCCAGCCTCGCGGCGGCCGCGGCCAGGATCTGGTGCTGCCAGACGCCCTTGCCGCCGAACCCGCCGCCCAGGTACGGCGATGACACGTGGACCTGGTCCTCCGGGATCCCGAAGATCTCGGCCAGGGTCCAGGCCTCGTGCCTCACCCCCTGCGTGGTGTCGTGGACGAACAGCTCGTCGCCGTCCCAGGCCAGGGTCGCCGCGTGCGGCTCGATCGCGTTGTGGTTGTGGCGCGGGGTCGTGTAGACGGCGTCGACCTTATGAGCCGCGCCTTCCAGGGCGGCTTCGGCGTCGCCGGCGGCGAGACTGAGCGGCTCTCCCGCGAACGCCCCGACTTCGGTGCCGCGGGCCTTGGCCTCGGCGAAGCCGGTCACCGCGGGCTCGGTCTCGTAGGCGGCCCGGATCAGGGAGCGGGCGTGGTCGGCCTGCTCCTGGGTCTCCGCCAGGACCAGCGCGACCGGCTGGCCGTTCCAGCGGACCTGGTCGCCGGCCATGACTTCCAGGCCGTCTCCGGACATGGCCTTCTCGGCGGTGAGGAAGCCGGGCGGCGGGTTCAGGCGGGGTGCGTTGCGGTGGGTCATGACCAGGACCACCCCGGATGCGCGTTCCGCCTCGCTCGTGTCGAGGCGAACGCGGCCCCGGGCGACGGTGCTGTAGAGCAGGGACGCGTAGACCATGCCGTCGAGGGGAATCTCGGCGGCGAAGGGGGCGGTGCCGGTGACCTTGAGGGCACCGTCCAGGCGGGACAGCGGCGCGCCGATCAGGCCGCCGCGGCGGGTCATCAGCGGGTCGGACTTCCCGTCCGGGGTCCAGCCGTCCCGGCCGAGAACCGTGGATTCCGCTGTCATTGGTCGGCTCCAGTCAGCTGGGAAAGGACAGCCACGATGATCCGTTCGGTGAGATCGATTTTGAAGGCGTTGTCGCGCAGGGGGCGGGCGGCCTCGAGCTCAGCCCGCGCGGCGGCGCGGAAGGACTCCGGGGTGGCCGGCTGGCCGCGCAGGGCCTCCTCGGCCCGGCTCGCCCGCCATGGTTTGGTGGCGACGCCGCCGAGCGCGAGGCGGACGTCGCGGACGGTGCCGTCCTCGACATCGACGGCAGCGGCGACGCTGGCCAGGGCGAACGCGTAGCTGGCCCGGTCCCGGACCTTGCGGTAGGCGGAGTGGGCGGCGAACGGCAGCGGGGGCAGCTCGACGGCGGTGATCAGCTCGCCGGGCCGCAGGACGGTCTCGGTCTCGGGGTGGTCTCCGGGGAGGGTGTGGAATTCGGTCAGGGGGACGCTCCGGGTGCCGTCGGCGCCGCGCAGGTGGACGGTGGCGTCGAGGGCCGCGAGCGCGACCGCCATGTCCGACGGGTGCGTGGCGGCGCACGCGCCGGAGGCTCCCAGGATGGCGTGGCCGCGGTTGAAGCCGTCGATCGCGTCGCAGCCGGTGCCGGGTTCGCGCTTGTTGCAGCGGGCTCCGTCGGCGTCGTAGAAGTACGGGCAGCGGGTGCGCTGCAGCAGGTTGCCGCCGACGGTGGCCATGTTGCGGATCTGGGGCGAGGCCCCGGCGACGAGGGCGCGGGCCAGGACCGGGTAGCGGGTCCGGACCGTCTCGTGCTCGGCGACCGCGGTGTTGCGGGCGGCCGCGCCGATCAGCAGGCCGCCGTCGCCGGTCTCGACGATGTCGGCCGACAGGCCGGTGACGTCGATGAGCGCGTCCGGCTTCTCGATGGTCTCGCGCATCAGGTCGACCAGGTTGGTGCCGCCGCCGAGGTAGCGGGCACCGCCGGCCGCGCCGTGGCGGAGGGCGTCGGCGGCGTCGGTGGCCTTGGTGTAGGTGAAGGGGTTCACGCTGTCGCCTCCGCGGACGCGTAGGTCTCGGTGATCGCGTCGACGATGCCGTTGTGCGCTCCGCAGCGGCACAGGTTGCCGCTCATCCGCTCGCGGATCTCCTCGCGGGTGAGTGCGATGTCTTCGCTGGTCAGGTCGCCGGTGACGTGACTCGGCACGCCGCGCCCGGCCTCGGCCGCCAGGCCGACGGCGGAGCAGATCTGGCCGGGGGTGCAGTAGCCGCACTGGAAGCCGTCATGAGCGATGAACGCCTTCTGCAGGGGATGCTGGTCGCCGGGGGTGCCGAGGCCCTCGATCGTGGTGACGTCCCGGCCGTCCGCCTGCACGGCCAGGGTCAGGCAGGACAGGACCCGCTCGCCGTCGAGCAGGACGGTGCAGGCGCCGCAGGCGCCCTGGTCGCAGCCCTTCTTGGTGCCGGGCAGGCCCAGGCGCTCGCGGAGGAAGTCGAGCAGCGAGACCCGGGGGTCATCCGGGAGCTCACGAGGTGAGCCGTTGACGATGACGGACATGCGTGGTCTCCGTTCATCCGAGGAATGATGTCAGTAACTGCCATCAAGTGAACTGTATCACGCATGATGACAGTTGCTGCCGTCACGCGGGGCGGCGGGCGGACTCCAGGGTCATCCGGGCCTGCTCGGCGGCGGCCCCGATGGGGTCCGGAAAGGTTCCCAGGCCGTGCGCGACCAGCGCCCCCTCATGCAGGAGCATGAGGGCCTCCCCCGTCCGTTCCGCCTCCGGCGGGCCGGCCTCCCGGGCGAGGCCGGTGAAGAGGGCGAGCATCCAGGCCTTCTGGCCGGCGATGACCGGATAGGCCCGGTGGGCGGGGTCGGTGATCTCCGCGTGGGCGTTGACCATGCTGCAGCCGCGGGGGCCGTTCTCCCGCATCCACTCCCGGGAGGCGGCGAAGACCGCCAGGATCCGCCCGGCCGGGTCCGGCGGGGCCGCCTCCAGGCGCCCGGCGAGGAAGGCCCGCCAGCGCTCGTCGCGCTCGGCGAGGTATTCCACGACAATCTGTTCCTTGGAGCCGAACCGGTCGTAGATGGTCTTCTTCGTCACTCCGGCCTCGGCCGCGATGAGGTCGACGCCGACCGCGTGGATGCCGCGCTCGTAGAACAGCCGGGCGGCCGCGTCCAGGACCCGCCGCGCGCCCGCCGTCATCGTGATCCTCCGGGGACCGTCGGGAACGTTCACGAGACCTGAGTATACAGCCCTGTATACTCTTCTCTGGTATACCGATCTGTATACAAAAGGAGAAGCCGTGAACGTGCTGCTGTCAGTCGCCTTCGTGCTCTGCTGGAGTTCCGGGTTCATCGGCGCCCGGCTCGGTGCGGGCACCGCGGCGGCGCTGACCACCCTGACCTGGCGGTTCGTTCCGCTCGCCGTGGTGCTCCTCGCCGCCGCCACGGTCCGGTCGGCCTGGCGCGGGCTGACCCCGCGGGACGTGGCCCGGCAGGCCGCCATCGGCCTGCTGTCGCAGAGCGGCTACCTGCTGACCGTCTACTCCGCGATCGGGCTCGGGGTCTCCAGCGGCACCACCGCCCTGATCGACGGGGTGCAGCCCCTCGTCGTCGGGGCGCTCGCCGGACCCCTGCTGCGCCAGCGGGTCCCGCTCCGGCAGTGGGCGGGGCTGGGCCTCGGGCTGGCCGGCGTCGCCGTGGTCGTGACCGCCGACGCGGGGGCCAGCCCGGCCGTGGCCTGGTGGGCCTTCGCCGTCCCGTTCGGCGGGATGCTCTCGCTGGTCGCCGCCACGTTCCTGACCGCCCGGACGGCCGGCGCCGCCCCGGTTCCGCCCCTGGCCTCGATGGCCGTCCACGCCACCACGAGCGCCGTCGTCTTCGCCGCCCTCGCCGCGGCCGCCGGGACCGCCCGGCCGCCCGCCAGCGACTCGTTCTGGACCGCGGTCGCCTGGCTGATCGCCTTGTCGACCTTCGGCGGCTACGGCCTGTACTGGCATATCCTCAAGCGCTCCGGCGTCACCCGGGTCAACGCCCTGATGTTCCTCATGGCCCCGGTCACGGCGATCTGGGGAGCGCTGATGTTCGGCGAGCCCTTCAGCGTCCGCACCGCCGCCGGACTGGCCCTCAGCCTCGCGGCCGTCCGGCTCGGCGGCCCGGCGCGGGCACCCGGTGCGGCCCTGGCTGGCGCGGACCGGGGCGGGCTCAGCCCCGCGAAGCGGGCCTGGCCGCCGCCTCGTCGGCGGCGGTGATCCTGGCGGCCAGGTCGCCGAGCTGGCCGCGGACCCGGGCCTGCTGGAGGTGATCGTGGTAGTCGCGGGAGCTGACGATCTTCCCGTCGCGGACGCGCATCACGAAGATCGCGGGCTGCGAGACCGGCTCGCCGGTCACGGCGTGGGTCTTCTGGTAGGCGAACTCGGCCACGATGACCTCGGGGTCGGCCGTCTCAATGATCCCGCGGATCTCCGGCCGGGCCCGGTGCCCGGGCATGACGGCGCCCTCGGGGATCCGGGCGCGCATCTCGGCGCGGCTGCGCAGAGGCGGCTCGCCCGTCGGGTCGAACGGATGACAGACGTCGATCTCGTCGGCGTAGAGGTCGGGGATGTGGCCCACCTGGCCGTCGGCGATGCTGTTCACGAGATCGAGGAAGACCTCGCGGGGACCGCGGGGTTCGGCCATGAGGTTCTCCTGCCAGACATTATCCGGAACGACACTCCGGATAATACCGAGTCACGAGGAGCGCACGCGGCTGCCCGGGCCCGGTTCCAGCCGCAGCCGGGGGCGGTCGCCGAGCTCATGGCCTTCGGCGCAGGTCAGGGTGGTCCGGACCGGGGCGCCGCAGTCGTCGTGCCGGACGACCACGGGCGGGCCTTCCGGGCCGGACAGGTGACGGTCGCCCCACTGCATGATCACGATCAGGACCGGGATCAGCTCCCGGCCCGGACCGGTGAGCCGGTACTCCAGGCGTTCGCGCGCTCCCGGTTCCCGGTAGGCGGTTCGCTCGACCAGGCCGGCGTCGGACAGGCGGGCCAGCCGGGACGACAGGACGTTGCGGGCGATGCCCAGGTGCCCGGCCAGCTCGTCGAACCGCCGGACCCCGTTGGCCACGTCGCGCAGGACCAGGATCGTCCACCGGTCCCCGATCAGCTCCATGGTCCGGGCGATCGAGCAGGTTCCGCTGTCGTAGGCGCTGAACGGGTTCACCCCGGCATCGTACGCTCATCTGAGTTGTTTATTGAAACCCAGATGATCTAACGTAGCCGCCATGACGACAGCACCCGAGGCCGAGCAGCCCGGCGCGCAGCAGCGGACCCGCACGTTCAGCTGGGAAGACCCGATGGCGGGCGCCGCCGCCGCGGCCGGCATGAGCGGGGCGGAGCTTTTCGCCGCGATGACCGAGGGGAAGATCCCGGCGTCGCCGATCGGCGCGCTGCTGGACTTCGACGGTTCCGAGTTCGGCGACGGGACCGCCTCGTTCCGGCTGACCCCGCAGGAATTCCACTACAACCCCATCGGCACGGTCCACGGGGGCGTGTTCTCCACGCTGCTGGACTCCGCGTGCGGCTGCGCCGTGCATACCAAGCTGCCCGCGGGCACCTTTTACACGAGCCTGGACCTGACGGTGAAGTTCCTGCGCCCGGTGACGATCGCGACCGGGCCCGTCACCGCGCACGGCACGGTCACGCACTTCGGCCGCCGTACCGCCCTGGCCGAGGCCAGGCTCACCGACGACGACGGCAAGCTCTACGCGACCGCCACCAGCAGTTGCCTGATCATGCGCCCGGAGTGAGGACGCAGTCGCCGCAGACGGCGGCGGACCGGGGAGCGCCGGCGGGCTCTTGGACAGGGCCTCGGGAGAGACGCAGCATTGACCGTACGGGAGCCTTCGACCGGGGTCAATGCCGGCCCTGCCGTAGGATGCGGTGACGTCCGTGGCACGGGAACCCGGTGGGAGTCCGGGGCGGTTCCGCCACTGTGAAGTTCCCTGGCCGCGAGGCACCAGGGGGCGCAGCCAGACACTGGCCGCGGGCGGAGACCTGCCGATCGACGGAGCGAGAACTCCGGAGGAGGACACCCCCATGGCCGCCGATGAGGCCGCGCGCGTCGCGCTGCTGTCCACGTCCGACACCGACCTGCTGTCCGCCCGGGCCAGCGGACTAAACTACGCCTGGGTCAACCCGAGCCGGGCCAGCGATGACGAGCTCAGCGCCGCCACCGGCGGCGCCAGCCTCGTCGTCGTCCGCCTGCTCGGCTCCCCCAGCGACCTGTGGCCGGGCCTGGCCGCCGTCCGCGAGGCGGGAACGCCGCTGGTCATCCTGGGCGGCGAGCAGCAGCCGAACGCCGAGCTCATGGAGCTGTCCACCGTCCCGACCGGGGTGGCCGCCGAGGCCCACCGGTACCTGGCCGAAGGCGGCCCGGCCAACCTGGCCCAGCTGCACGCGTTCCTGTCCGACACGGTGCTGCTGACCGGCGAGGGCTTCGAGCCCCCGGCGGCCGTCCCGGCCTGGGGATTCGCGCGGCGGCCGGAGCGCGGCACCGACGACGGCCGCCCGAAAATCGGCGTCCTGTACTACCGCGCCCATGAGGTGAGCGGCAACAGCGGTTTCGCCCACACGCTGGCGGACGCGATCGAACAGGGCGGGAACGCCCGATCCGTTCTGATCTACGCGGGGTCGCTCCGGTCGGCCCCGGACGAGCTGTACCAGGCCCTCGAGGGCCTGGACACCCTGATCGTGACCGTGCTGGCGGCCGGGGGCAGTGTCCCGGCCGGGTCTAGCGCGGGCGGCGACGACGAGGCGTGGGACGTGGAGCGGATGGCCGCGCTCGACATCCCGGTGCTGCAGGGCCTGTGCCTGACCGGCGGGCGCGCGGAGTGGGAGGCGTCCGACGACGGGGTGTCGCCGCTGGACTCGGCCAGCCAGATCGCGATCCCCGAGTTCGACGGGCGGATCATCACCGTCCCGTTCTCGTTCAAGGAGATCGACGCCGACGGCCTCCCCCGCTACGTCGCCGACGCCGAGCGGTGCGAGCGCCTGGCCGGGATCGCGGTCAACCACGCACGCCTCAAGCACGTCCCGAATAACACCAAGAAACTGGCGCTCGTACTCTCCGCCTACCCCACCAAGCACTCCCGGATCGGGAACGCGGTCGGCCTGGACACCCCGGTATCGGCGGTCCGCCTGCTGCGGCGCCTGCGGGAGGCCGGCTACGACATCGGGGACGGCAACCCGGTGACCGACGCGATCGCGAAGGCCGACGACACCGAGGCCGGCGACGCGCTCATCCACGCGCTGATCGCGGCGGGCGGGCAGGACGAGGAGTGGCTGACCAGCGGCCAGCTCACCTCCGCGCACGTGCGGATCACCGCTGAGGAGTACCGCGCATGGACCTCTGACCTCCCCGAAGACCTGCGCACCGCGATGACGGAGGCCTGGGGCCCGGCCCCCGGCGAGCTGTTCGTCAACGACTCCCGGGAAATAGTGCTGGCCGCGATCGAGGCCGGCAACGTGGTGCTGCTGATCCAGCCGCCGCGCGGGTTCGGCGAGAACCCGGTCGCGATCTACCACGACCCCGACCTGCCGCCCAGCCACCACTACCTGGCCGCGTACCGGTGGATCGCCCGCGGCTTCGGCGCGCATGCGGTGGTTCACCTGGGCAAGCACGGGTCCCTGGAGTGGCTGCCCGGCAAGAACGCCGCCCTGTCGGCGTCGTGCGGGCCGGACGCGGTCCTCGGGGACCTGCCGCTGATCTACCCGTTCCTGGTCAACGACCCGGGCGAGGGCGCGCAGGCCAAGCGGCGCGCGCACGCCACGATCGTGGACCACCTGGTGCCGCCGATGGCCCGGGCGGAGTCCTACGGCGACATCACGAGGCTCGAGCAGCTGATGGACGAGCACGCCAACATCGCGGCCATGGACCCGGCCAAGCTGCCCGCGATCCGGGGCGAGATCTGGTCCCTGATGCGGGCGGCGGAGATGCACCGCGACCTCGGCCTGGACGAGCGGCCGGAGGACGCGGAGTTCGACGACTTCCTGCTGCACGTCGACGGCTGGCTGTGCGAGATCAAGGACGCCCAGATCCGCGACGGCCTGCACGTGCTGGGGGACGCGCCCGCCGGCGAGGCCCGGGTCAACCTGGTGCTGTCGATCCTGCGCGCCGCCCAGGTCTGGGGCGGGGTCGGCAACGCGGTGCCGGGGCTGCGGGCCGCGCTCGGCCTGGCCGAGGGCGCGCCCCTGACCGACGTCGACCGGTTCGAAGATCAAGCCCGTCAGCTGACCGAACGGATGGAGGCTTCCGCCTGGTCGCCTTCGGCCGTCGCCGGCCTGCACGAGGACGCTGACGTCCGCCGCGTCCTGTCGTTCGCGGCGCAGGAGGTCGTGCCGCGGCTGGCTCGCACTGCCGACGAGCTGAGCGCCGTCCTGCACGCCCTGGACGGCGGGTTCATCCCGGCCGGGCCGTCCGGGTCGCCGCTGCGCGGCCTGGTCAACGTGCTGCCGACCGGGCGGAACTTCTACACGGTCGATCCCCGGTCGGTCCCCTCCCGGCTGGCGTGGGAGACCGGGCAGTCCCTGGCCGCGTCGCTGCTGACCCGGTATCTGGAGGAGACCGGGGACTACCCCACGTCGGTCGGGCTGTCGGTCTGGGGCACCAGCGCGATGCGCACCAGCGGCGACGACATCGCCGAGGCCCTCGCGCTCCTCGGGGTCCGGCCCGAATGGGACGAGGCGTCCCGGCGGGTCTCTTCTTTGTCCGTGGTTCCGCTGCCTGAACTCGGACGGCCCCGGATCGACGTGACGCTGCGGATCTCCGGGTTCTTCCGGGACGCGTTCCCGCACGTGGTCGCGATGCTGGACGACGCGGTGCGGATGGTCGCCTCGCTGGAGGAACCGGCTGATCAGAACTTCGTGCGGGCGCACTACCTGGACGATCTGGCGGACCACGGGGATGAGCGGCGGGCGAGCACGCGGATCTTCGGGTCCAAACCCGGATCGTACGGGGCCGGCATCCTGCAGGTCATCGAGTCCGGGTCGTGGCGGGACGACGCCGACCTGGCCGAGGTGTATACGGCGTGGGGCGGTTTCGCCTACGGCCGGGACCTGGACGGCGTCCCGGCGGCCGACGACATGCGGGCCAGCTACCGGCGGATCAAGGTCGCGGCCAAGAACACCGACAGCGCCGAGCACGACATCGCCGACTCCGACGACTACTTCCAGTACCACGGCGGCATGATCGCCACCGTCCGGGCGCTGACCGGTTCGGACCCTCGCGCCTATGTCGGGGACTCGACCTCACCCGACGCGGTGCGCACCCGCACCCTCGCGGAGGAGACGGCCCGGGTTTTCCGGGCCCGGGTGGTGAACCCCCGCTGGATCTCGGCGATGCAGCGCCACGGCTACAAGGGCGCGTTCGAACTGGCGGCGACCGTGGACTACCTCTACGGGTTTGACGCGACCGCCGGCGTGGTCCACGACTGGATGTATAACTCGCTGGCACAGTCGTACGTGCTGGACGAGACGAACCAGGAGTTCCTGCGGCGGTCCAACCCGTGGGCGCTGCGCGGGATGGTCGAACGGCTGCACGAGGCCGCGTCGCGCGGGCTCTGGGAGTCACCCGACCCGGCCGTCCTGCAGGAACTGCAGCGGGTCTACCTGGAGGTCGAAGGGGACCTGGAGGACTCGGAATGACTGTTTCTCGCCTACTGGTCCTCGGAATCGGGATGGGGCCGTCGCAGGTCACACCCGAGGTCGCCGCCGCGCTGAAGTCCTGCGACTACGTGATCGCGGCACGCAAGAGCGACAACGACGCGCTGCTCGCGGTGCGGCACGCGGTCGCCGCGTCGTTCAACGTGCCGGTGGTCGAGGTGCGCGACCCCGAGCGGGACCGGCAGGCCAGCCCGTTCCACTACAAGGGCGCGGTCGCGGACTGGCACTCCGCGCGGGTCGAGGCGTTCGAGGCGGTCATCCGCGAGCGCGGCGGCACCGTCGGGTTCCTGGTCTGGGGAGACCCGTCGCTGTACGACTCGACGGTCCGCATCGCTTCTTCGCTGTCCGCCCGGCTCGGCATCGATTATGACGTCCTGCCCGGAATCAGCGCACCGCAGTTGCTAGCGGCCCGGCACAAGATCGTGCTGCACGAGGTCGGAAACCCCTTGCACATCACCACCGGACGGCGGCTCCGGGAGGCGGTGGACGCCGGGCAAGGCAACATTCTGGCCATGCTGCTTCGCGCACTCGAACTCGACGGTTTGGACGACTGGACCATCTGGTGGGGCGCGAACCTGGGCACTGACTCCGAAGAACTGGTCTCTGGACGGGTCGGTGACGTGCGAGCCGCCGTCGAGGAGGCCCGGGTCCGGGCGAAGGACACGGCAGGCTGGGTGCTGGACATCTGCCTGCTCCGGGCTCCTTCTGAGCCGGCTGACTCATGAGCGGACTGCTGGTCGCCGGAACCACGTCGGACGCCGGAAAGAGCGTCGTCACGACGGGCCTGTGCCGGGCCTTCGCCCGGCGCGGCGTCCGGGTCGCGCCGTACAAGGCGCAGAACATGTCGAATAACTCCATGGTGTGCGCCGATCCGTCCAGTGGCGGCTTCGCCGAGATCGGGCGGGCGCAGTGGGCCCAGGCCCAGGCCGCCCGCGTCGAGCCCGAGCCCGCGATGAACCCGGTCCTGCTCAAGCCCGGAACCGACCGTCGCAGCCATGTGGTCCTGATGGGCCAGCCCGCTGGGGACGTGTCCTCGTCTGACTGGGTCTCCGGCCGTCGGCATCTCGCGGCCGCCGCGCATAACGCCTTCGATGACCTCGCGTCGCGCTACGACGTGATCGTGGCCGAGGGCGCGGGGTCCCCCGCCGAGATCAACCTGCGGTCCGGGGACTACGTGAACCTGGGCCTGGCCCGGCACGCCGGGCTGCCGGTCCTAGTCGTGGGTGACATCGACCGGGGCGGGGTGTTCGCCTCGATGTTCGGCACGGTGGCGCTGCTGGATCCGGAGGACCAGGCGCTGATCGCCGGATTCGTGGTGAACAAGTTCCGGGGCTCGGCTGACCTGCTCTCGCCGGGCCTGGTTTCGCTGTCGCGGTTGACGGGCCGGCGCGTGTACGGGGTGCTGCCGTACGACCCGGACCTGTGGCTGGATTCCGAAGACGCCCTGGACCTGGCCGGCCGCCGGGCGCCGTCCCGTTCGGGTTCCTTCCGGGTCGCTGTCGTCCGTCTCCCCCGGATCAGCAATTTCACCGATCTGGACGCCCTCGGCCTGGAACCGGACCTGGACGTGGTGTTCGCCTCCGGCCCGCGCGACATCGCCGACGCCGATCTGGTGGTACTGCCCGGCACCCGGTCCACCGTGGCGGATCTGGACTGGCTCCGGTCCCGGGGCCTGGACTTCGCGCTAACCGATCATGTCCGGCGCGGGCGGCCGGTCCTCGGTATCTGCGGCGGGTTCCAGATGCTGGGGTCGGTGATAGCTGACTCTTCGGGAGTGGAGGGCCCAGCGGGAGCGTCCGTTCCGGGTCTCGGGCTACTAGACGTCCGGACGGACTTCACCGAGGACAAGATGCTGCGACTGCCGTCAGCAACCGGTCTCGGGGTGCCGGTGGCCGGCTACGAGATCCACCACGGCCGGATCACCCGGGGCGGCTCCGGTTCCGAGTTCCCCGGCGGACTGCGCGCGGGGAACGTCTTTGGCACTATGTGGCACGGAGCCCTCGAAGGCGACGCTTTCCGGGGCGCGTTCCTGGGCGACGCGCTCGGCCGGGTGCCATCGGAGGTCAGCTTCCCGGCTGCCCGCGACCGGCGTTTCGATCTTCTCGCCAGCATGGTCGAGGAACATCTGGACGTGGACATGCTGCTGGACCTGGCCCGCTGCGGTCCGCCTTCCGACCTGCCCGTACTGCCCCCGGCAGGAGGTTCGGCATGAGACTGCTCATCCTCGGCGGCACCGCCGAGGCCCGGGAACTCGCCTCGGTCCTCGTGGGAGCGGGCATGGACGTGACCACATCCCTCGCCGGCCGTGTAGCGAAACCCAGACTGCCGGTGGGACAGGTCCGCATCGGCGGTTTCGGCGGCGTCCCTGGCCTGCGCGAGGCGCTGAAGGACTACGACGCTGTGGTCGACGCCACCCACCCGTTCGCTCTCGGGATGACGGCAAACGCCGCGGCTGCTTGCCCGCTCGCGCACGTGCCGCTGCTGCGCCTGGAACGCCCCGGCTGGCCCGCCGATCCGTCCTGGCATTACGCGGACACCCACGAGTCGGCGGCAGAGCTCGCGGCCCGTCTCGGGTCCCGCCCGTTCCTCACCATCGGCCGCCAGGAACTAGCCCGCTTCGTCCCGGCTCTGGGTTCACATCCGGTCCTGGCCCGTGTCGTCGACGTTCCGGACCTGGCCCTGCCGCCGCTGTGGGAGCTGGTGACCAGCCGGGGCCCGTACACCCTCGACGGCGAACTCGCCCTGATGCGCCGACACGGCAGCGACGTCCTGGTCACCAAGGACTCCGGCGGCACCTACACCTGGCCCAAGATGGAGGCCGCTGCGTCCCTGAACGCCGCGGTCATCGTCGTCCGCAGGCCCCCGGGCCCGGAGGGCGTCCCCGCCGTCCACGACGTCCCCGCCGCCGCGGACTGGGTCCTCGGTCTCTGACCGCCCCGCCTGTCCCGGGCCAAGTTCATGAGGGACACAGCGTGAGCACACCGCGTGAACAGCTCGCTGATTGATCAGTCCGTAGACTTTCTTCGGACGATGGGGGAGGAATGGAAGGCACAGGCATGAACTGGCGCAAAGCCAGCTACAGCAACGGTGACGCCCGCACAATCCTCAGCGTGCCCGCCGCCGCGTGGCAACAGTTCACCGGGTCGCCGCGGTAGGCGCCGCGGCAGCGCCCCGACGACTTCCGGAGTGTCCTATGCCCCACCGGATCCTGCACCTGTCTGACACCCACGTGACCGCGAGCGGCTTCGATGAGGACGGTGTGGACGCTCTGGGCTCGCTCGACCGGATCCTCCGGGACTGCCGGCACCTCCCCGACCTGGACCTGATCGTGGTCACCGGCGACATCGCCGACGACGGCTCGGCCGAGGGTTGCTCCCTGGTCCGCGACCGGGTCGGTCGGTTCGCCGCTGACCGCGGCATCCCCGCCATATATACGACCGGCAATCACGACCGCCGGCCCGGCTTCACCACCGCACTCGGCACCGGGCATCACAACGCTGATGGCAGCGACGCCGGACGGCTTCTGCGCGGCCTGGACGAGGAACGAGCGGCGGTCAGCGCAGTCGGCGGGTTGCGAGTGGTCACTCTCGACAGCCTGGTCCCGGGCTCCGCGCACGGCGTCGTCAGCCAGGCCCAGCTCGATGCCTTGCGGGACGTCCTTCGCGATCCCGCTCCAGCGGGAACCGTTCTCGCCCTGCACCACCCGCCGGTGCATACTCCCACCGCGCCGTGGCTGAGCGGCCTGGGCCTGCGCAACGGCGCCGACCTGGCGGCCGCCGTTCAGGGCACGGACGTGACCGCGATCCTGTGCGGCCACTTCCACCTGCAGCTGACCGGGCAGTTCGGCGGCACTACCGTCTGGGTGACCCCGGGGGTCGTGACACGCGCCGACCTTACCGCGCCGCCGGGACTTTTCCGGGGCGTCAAGGGCGCGGGCGCCACCGTCGTCGACCTCGGCGGCCCGTTCTCCCCGTCATTCCATGTCCTGCACGCTCGCGATCCCCAGGCCGGACAAGAGGTCTATGTCGTGGATCCGGCCACGTGGCAGCCTGCGCCCGAGGAGCAATCGGCCTGACCGCTGCCGGGCCGGGTGCCGCTCCGCTACAGTTTCCGGCCATGACAGAGATACCGGCGGCGGAATCCCGGACGCGGCACAGGGCGGCGATGCTCCTGATCGTCACGGACGACGGGCTGCTCATGCACCATCGCGACGACAAGCCCGGTATCCCGCACCCGGACTGCTGGGCGGGTTTCGGGGGCGCGGTCGAGGAGGGCGAGACCGTCGAGGAGGCTCTGCACCGGGAGGTCCGGGAGGAGACCGGCCTGGAGATCGCTGATCCGGTGTTCCTCGCCGACGCCGTCGATCATGAGGGGGACGGCCGGCTGGTCTCCCTGTTCTACGTGACCGCCGACTGCACGCCGGACGACATCGACCTGCAGGAGGGAGCCGACGTCGGGATCCAGCGTCTGGACGACCTTCCGGGCCTGAAGATCACCCCGTTCGTCCGGCGGGTGATCGAGGACCGCCTGCGGCCGGTGATCGACGCCAGCCGGCAGTCACCCGGGCCCGCGTAACGCCCGCTGCCGCGCGGCCCCGGGGAAACCTCCTCAGGTCCGGATCGGAACGGGCCGGATCCCGGAGTTGGGCCCGTACCCGGGTGGCAGCAAGACCCAGCCTCGGTTCAGGCGGTAGGTGACCGCGCGGTAGTAGTAGCCGGACAGCGCGTCCGGGTCAGTGCTCAGCCGGGTGGCGTAGCGGCGGATGGCGTCGACGTAGCGCCAGCTCGGGTTGTACGCGTGCACGGCGGCGTCGATGTCGCCGGGCGCGCCGTGATCGGCCAGGAACCGGGCGGCGGCGGCGATCGCGTTCCGGGGCCGGTGGACATCGCCATGGCCGTAGAGGGCCCAGGTCGACGGGATGAACTGCATCGGCCCCTCTGCTCCGGCGCTGCTCAGTCCGGCGATGCGGCCGAAATCGGTCTCGGCGAAGTTGATCGCCGCCAGGTACGTCCACGGCACCCCGGTGGCGCCCTGCGCCGCCTGGTAGTCCGCGCGCAGCGACGCCAGGCTGTCGGCCGGGACGATCTTCCACCGGGGAAGCTTGGTGGTGGGCGAGGCCAGCGCCGCCAGGTCGGCGACGGCCGCGATGTCTCCGGCGGCCGCGCCACGCTGTGACCAGGCCACGTGCTTGATGACCGTCCGGGACAGGCCGGGCCGCCCGGCGAGCCGCAGGCACGCCGCCTGGACGATGAGGGCCTGCCTGGCCATCACCGCCGGGGAAGCACGGCCTTCGCCCAGGACCTTCTCGGCCGAGGCGAGTTCGCTGGCGAGGCGCACCGGATCGCTGGCGGCGGTCGTG
>Ga0131853_10011410_pt1:0-15000 | contig 16263 bp, 15 predicted proteins | sample TergutLab28metaG_FD_92764 | JGI IMG/M metagenome (GOLD analysis project Ga0131853, IMG submission 92764) | Labiotermes labralis P1 segment gut microbial communities from Petit-Saut dam, French Guiana - Lab288 P1 (version 2) (version 2) | ecosystem: Host-associated > Arthropoda: Insects...
CCTCCTACCACAAATAGAGTTATTGTCTAGTTTATATTCATGTATTTTGTATTACTATCTGTATCTGTTATGTTTCATAGTGTTTTATCTGACCCCTGTTTTGATTTGGTTTGTCAAGCTATGCGTATGTAGAGATCTCTAAACCACGCGCGCACACATGCATATGGCTAGCCCTTTAGTTCCCTAGACAACCTGATGATGGCCAATACAGGCCGAAACATGTAATTGTTTACATCACAGTCATTAAATACACCTCAGTGATTAAGTTGTGTTTGACTACATACCTTTTCCTAGTTTCCTACCCAGCCTGCTATTCAGCATGTATGAGGGGTAATAAATCATTTATTTAAAATATTTTTAAAATTTTGGGTTGAACTTTCGTACATATACCCATAACTTCGATTTTGAGTTTTGTCATGCCTGTGAAAATGGTGGAAGAGCCAAAACATTTTAGGCACACACATATATTTTAGTTTCATCTGATGCTAAAATAATTAAAATATTTTCAAAGTAGTACTGTGGAAGAGTTTTAGTAATTGACCAATTTAATGCACAAATTCTTGTTTTATAATAAGTTTATTATAAAAAAAGAATTTGTGCATTAAGTTGGTCAGTTACTAAGATTATACTGAGATGAACAGTCAACAAAACATTTTTAAAAAAAAATGTGCAGTAGATAATCATATTTAAATGAGCTGATTGAACCCTAACATTTGTTGTCGAACTGCAACATTAGAATGCTACTTCAAGCAGCAGAGTAAGTGCAGTGCATATTTTTCTGTTGCAGATCAAGACATTCAAGCAATTTCGATTGTGGAAGGGTTTCTATGTGTGGAGGAAATACTGTGTATGGAGAAAGTTCTGTATTGCACAGGATGCATTGGGACGAAATCATGTCATACTGAATCCAGTACTGCAAAAGGGTGTTTTTAATATCCAAGTTATGTGCTGCACATTTGTGGATATGTCATTCACAGATGTTAGCAAAATGGAAGGGAATACCCTTTTTGAATTTATAGAAGTTCAGGTGTGTATTTTTACAGAATATTTGTTGTCTTTATAGCCTGTATATGTAATAATTTGTGTTGTGGTTTGGCAACTGATAAGAATATTTTACGTAGTTACTGTTTTCTTGTACTTCAAATATGAAGCAGGTGGTAACCTACAGATATTAAATTCCACTGTAAAGTTGTAATGTACTGAATCCCCTAGTCCTGGTACCTTATGTCCCTTTCCTCATTGTATCAGCAGTAGTAGAGTCTTATCACAGTAAAATTTAAGCTCCTATTTTTTAAAAGAAGTGCAACATATGTGTAATTTTCAGCATTGTATCAGTCATTAATAGAATTTCTTTTCAAGATATGATATTCCACCCACCTGACAGCCAAATCCCAATGTTCCACTGGTAGAGAAATATTGTTTTAATTTATCTTTGAAGAGACAGCCCTAACTGAATGTTTTTACTACTAGAGATATAAAATACAGTGAATGTGTTTGTGTGTGTGTGTGTGTGTGTGTACATATATATATAAATCTAAGCGGGAGATGTGATGTGTGATGTTTGAAGCAACAGTTGCATCTGAAATGTTAATATTTTTCTGCCAAACTACATAGTGTCACAACCCAGCAAACTAGTATTGATTTCTGTGTAAGAATTTATAAGCTGTTCATATGGTATACAGTGACTGATGACAGTGGACCCAGGATATGGATAAGTAGTCTTGTTCCTGGCTTAAATTATTTCTTTATGCCAACTTATCTGGGGAGTGGAATAATGTGGAATGCATAAAGAGTGTAACGTAGCTAGCCTAACAACATGTATTTATTTTTTAAAGAAAGGTAGCATTGTACATTTGAATGTAATGTTTTGTTTTCATGTGTGATTCTAGATGGGAAAATTGGAGGTGGTTAGAGAGAGATTAGCTGAATTTTATTCACTAGCAAAGGAAGTCGTATATAATACATGTCATGCAGCACTCTTAGCTACTGGTTTTGCAGCAGACGACAGTGATATTTTTAAATCTCATACTAAGAAGCTTGCTTGCAGAAAGTCTAAAGAAAAAGTGAAAATGTCATGCATAGAACAAGCCAATAAGAGGAGGTTTTATGTACTGTTGTCACGGTAAGCTTATCATTCATGTTGTGTCAGTTAATATGGTTAACATATTTACCATATACTATTATTTCTGCATTGAAATAGTCCCAGCTTCAGGTCTTGATGGGAAGACAAGTTTGACTGTTTTTGTATGGTTTTTATTACTTCTTCCATGCAGTTGCTGGGTTAGTACTTCAAATAAAGACCATAACACTTTTCTTCTGTCCTGTATATGGTTCATTACACATTAATGGTATGATTGGTGCTATGTAATCTCAGCCACTAAGTTTACAAGTACATAAACTACTGTGGACAGCAGATGGTTAGCTTCCTTTTTCTATACAAAATTCCAACTCATTGCATGTGACAAACAAATGTGTATTGTACTGTCTGATGTTTAATATTCCCCTGCATGTTACAGCTTAAATAATCCATCTTTAGGGACACTTGGTCATTAAGGAAAGCAATACATACATCAACATAATTATACACATCATCGTAAAATATGTGATACAATCGTGTATAAAATATAACAGTCAGATGTCAATACATTAAAATTTTAATTACATTAATGTACTGACTTTTAGCTTTTATATTTTGTACATGATTCTCTCACATAAATTACACTGCTGTAGTTATGTTAATGTGCATGTTACTCTCCTCTGTGATTTAGTGCCCCTGAAGGTGGCTTACTTAAGCTGAAACATATAGGGAAACATCAACCATCAAAGAGTATAATATATGTTTGTCACGTTTGCAGTAAGATGGAATTATATGTAATAAACATATGTCTATTTCAAGGAATTTGTGTAATATAAAGTGGACTTCTTTTCCAGTGTACTAATTATGAACAGTGTTGTTTTCAGTTTCATACGTTTGGCAGACTATATGATACTCCATTTGCTTTATGTGTTGTCACGGAATTCACTGGAAGACCTGGTTCTTGCCTTACGCACACACTACTATTTCCTGCCATCTGATACACTCCTTCATACTGCTGAAACATATAAGAAATTAGAAGACTCAAGACCTGCTGATACTCCTCAAGTAAGATGAACAGTAGAGTACAGGATTATATTGGGATATTATGTGACAGCAAGCAAAGTCCATTTGCCAGTGTTCATACTTAGATTGGAATTTTATTTTGGATGACCAAGAAATGTAGTTTAAATAATGTATCTGACTTGCATCTGGGAGGTGCCTTGGTTAAAATTTAGGCAGAAACACAGACTTTACTATCTGGTTAGTCCTGCCAGGCAAGTGTCAAGTTAATTTCTAAAGCTAGTCTGCAGCCACTTCCTTTGACACTGTCTGCAATTCATTATTTCAGGGGTGCACAAATTTTCAAAAAATCTGGGAGCTACCTTACAATTCTAGGTGCCAGAAGGGTGATGTGAAGCAAGCTCCATACTGAGGAACCACAAATGTTAGATGCCACCATACAATGTTTAGTTACCAAGGCAATCTGGCATTTGGCTTGTGTGTATTCATGCATTATTTACTGTTGAGTTGATGCCACATAATTGGCGCTATGGACAGCATTCTTATGTAAACAAAAAGTAAATAAGTAAATGCTGTGGATGAATGGCAATTCATTAAACTCAATACTGAAAACTGTGACTAAATGTGTACTAGTGAAATTCAGTTTCATTCCCTGTTTTACACTTGTAAACTTCTTTGTCCCTGTGTGTGTGTGTGTGTGTGTGTGTGTGTGTGTGTGTGGAAGGGGGGGAAAGAAATATAGTGTGACAGAGGATGGGTGTCCTCTTATCAATTATGGAGGTTATGAATTAATGTGGTTTCTATTCTTACAATAAAACCAACAAGATGCACTAATTTCTGAGTATCAAGATGGAACATTCTGATCCTGCTAACAAGCAGTCAGCATAACCTGTATGACATATACCTATTGCTGTGTATACAGTACTAGACTCCTGATGACGGACAGAATACCTGTCTGAAACATGTAGAGTTCTATTCCAAAAATAAATTTGAGAAATTAGTGCATCTCGTTGGTTTTGTTATAAGAATATATCACGATGCACGGTCACATGAACGTCAAAACTGTTTTGTATGTATGAGCAATCTTAAGGGCAGAGGTGCCTTTAACTTGTCTGTTAAAAAATAAATGTTGGTGTGATTGTGTACGTTTCTTTAAACAGCACAGAAATGGCATCAGTTAAGACTTCATTCTGTGTATTTAGAATATAAACATTTACCAGGGAAGTGCTATGTAATTTTTTTCTAATAAAACAAAATATTTTTGGGAAAATTACCATTTATGTTACTGAACAGATAAGTGATTCGGAGGGCTCATATTTTCAATTTCTGGAATGTGTTGTATGTTGAATACTGAAGAATCTATAAAGAAATGAAAATGAAGTGTTTACAGGTTATTTATCTTGAGATGATAGTCTTCTGGTTTTTGGCACCACATGGGATTGTGGTGAGGATGAATGCATCATGTTCATCTGAAATATCAGCATCAACCCACAGTCATACACAGTGTCAAAACCCAAAAGACTACCAAACATGGAAGCCCAAATACCTGCAAAATTGTGTAATCTTCTTTACCATCTCCACCACCATCACCACCACCACCACCACTAATGGCTTTTTGTTGCAGAACCTGTTTCACTCCCAGGTAACCATGTGAGTTTTATGGTTGTTGACATTTTACTGGAGCAGGTTTTTATAAATCTTTTCTTGGTTTTTCCCTCCTAATCAGTGCTCCGCCATTACACCATACTCATTTGTCCCTGTGCAGCAGTCCTGAGCAGGCGTTACCTTAACAATTAGTTAGTCTATAGACACGGGGCTTTCTGTGTGACATGGCACTTAACTTGGTCAAGAATGAGAAAATTTTATACAATATTGTGTAAATATTTCTGATTAAATTCCAAAATTACAAAATTAAATAAAAAATCTAAATGAGGTATGTAAACTGGAGTTAGTTATTAAACCCGTAATTCTTTTCCATTTGTTTCAGTTACCCATGTTTAATGTGGATGTTCTCATTAATGCTGAGGACATTGTGCTCAAACCTTCGGAACAGGCATTCCTTTATAGCTTTAACAAATTAATGGATCAATGGGATGAAGCTGTTACAGGAATAAAACCTTACCTGCCAGATCCATTGTTCAGTTCCTTCACAGAGTAAGTACACTACTGTAAGGCTATGGCCTTACTATAGCACAGTAAATTTAGACACTTTCAAATCACTGAGTGAATCAGAGTGACATTAATGACTGCACACACCATGTCATGAGTCCTCTCATTATGCATCTTTGGTATTCTACTGTTACATTAATGTTAATTGATCCTCAAGGGATAAGTGATTCTGACATGAAAGACAGCTTGTAATGGTACATGTTTCATTTATTTTATTTTATTCCTCATTTATTGAACTTTTCTGGTTTTGTCAATGACTCAGGCTGTATAATCTTAAGTGACAGGATAGTGAAAAATGAATTGGAGGGGATGTTGAATGAAAGCAGCTGTGGCTTGAGATACTAACCTCACATTTGCATGGAGGCCCTGATAAAACCATTCAAAGACTTAGTCAGGATAATCACTGTCCTAGCAGGTATTCCCACCAGGCACCTTTCAAACACAAATTAGAAGTATTAATAATTGAGTCAGCTTGCACAGTATATTGTACATGGTTTTTGCTGTTATATTGACTTTTTTCCACAAATATTGTAACATTTCAGGCCAATGATTGATGGAAAGACGGCAGAAAGGCTGTGTGGAGATGGTCCAGATCTTAACACTGTGCTCAGACAAGATGACTATTTGGTTAAACTGAGAAGAAATGGCATTAAGTTTTTTAAAAAGAATTTTGAAGCTGCAATGGTCTACATCCAAAAGTTTGAGGTTATAGGGCAGTTTGTCATGGAAAATAAGGAGAAAGATCAAGAGTCCATTGAAAATGAAACAGGTATAGTGCATTCTTGTCTAAAGAACACAAATTTATTAGCTAATATATCACTTTAAAATGTGGCAAATTTCGAATCGCATGCATGAGGAAATTAAGAGCAGACTAAATTCAAGGAATGGCTGCTACCATTCAGTCCAGAATGTTTCATCTGCACATATGCTGCTAGAAACTTAAACATCAAACTATACAGAACTATGAAATTGCCTGTTGCCATATATTAGTGTGAAACTTGTCTCTCACATGGAAGAAAAACCATAGGCTGAGGAGGTTTGATAACAAGTTGCCAAGGAAGATATTTGGGCCTGAGAGGGACGAGGTGACATGGTACTGGAGGAGACTGCATAATGATGAACTTTGTGATCTGTACATAACCCATATTATTTGATGTTTTATTTATAATAATTCCTCATTAAACAATGGAGTTGTGGTCCTGAAAATTGCAACACAGATGAAACAATGTAGCAGAGACCACTTTCTCTCATAGTAATTAATTAATTAATTAAAATTCCTGAGGAAACAATGTTAATTCAAGTTTGAGAAAAGTTCTTCAAATTTTTGGTCACTGATTTTTGACAATAGTAGAGCAAAACATCATTGTTTGGAGCAACATTAAACAATGACTGCCTGTATTACATAAAAAGCAGTCAACTAACAGTTGTCTTGTTCCAAGTTTTTTTGTGCAGTAAGGGTTTTTGTAAATATTTAGGCCTTTCAGAGAATTGTTTTATTTTATTTGTGTCACATACCAGTGCAGTTTTATCAAATGAGTGCTTCATGTTGCTTCTGGTAATTAAAACTCAAATCCTATAACTTTTCTCAACTTCTTCAAATGTAGTTACACAATTGTTGCCAGAACTTTTTGAACAGTTCTTTTTTTTTTTTGTGGTGCATGTCCTGATAATAAGAAGGTCACTGTTTCATTAGAAACTGTACATTTGTTAATTCCCAGTTTATGGACTGAGGATGTAACAGGGCTGTCGCACACTTCAGGGGGCAGTGATAGATGATTATAGTGTAATGGTAGAATGATGGCCAAAAAAGTGACAGTAAAATAGCTGGAGAAAAATCTGCTTAATTGCCACTTGATTCACCACAAGTCTGTTGTGAGGTCAGGAAAGATTAAACCTGAGGCTCCTGATTTGGAAGCTGCTATAGCCTTTATTCTGCAAACTTGTGATCTTATCTGTCAACACTGTTTCTCTCCATTGCCCCCCCCCCCTTCTTTTAAAGGAGAGAGAGAGAGAAAACAAGTAGAACAGCATAATTCCAATCAAGCTTTCAAATATTGAAGTTACATTTAGGGACTGGCCGTTATATTCATACTGAAGAAGTCTGCTGTGCAACTTCAAATATGCAGATTATAACTTTTATAAGAGTTGTTTCTTGTCATATTTATGTTGTATAACTTAAATAATAAGTTTCTTTTGTTACATTTCAGAACTGCAGGCATTCCGGCTTTTGCTGACAAGGTACCATGATCAACTGGATTCAGTTGAACAGATTGTTGAAGAACAAGCTTTGGGCATGCTAAATTTACGACTTAACCAATTTAAAGAAGCTGTTCTTCCCTCTGCAACAGATCTTTTGTCTATTGTTGAGCACACAATTCCACGGTATGTTCCAAGTATTTATATTTCAGTGGTTCTTTTAGGAGTAACAACTGTTTATGTATCGGAACTTTATACTTGTATGTGTTTCAGTGGGATACATTATTTTCTATGGCAGTATTGAATGCTTTCACACATTCTCATGTGGCATGCACATTGCCACCTTTCGGTAATTGGAGTGATTCTTTGAATACCGATTGTTAATGTGCATTGCAAATAAAATTTCAGTTTATACATCACAGAGAACACACTTCATGAGTATTATGAAGATCAACCAGTGATTGGTATTCAGTTCGAGAATACATAAACTGTATGGAAAAATGCAGAGTTATTTAATGTTACAGTAAGTGATACATATAGTTAATGCTGGGATTTGAGTGGTTCCTGTGTATTGTATTTGCTATATGGATTATTTTACTTTCTGCTTGTATTAAATTAGTGTAAATTGCTCAAACGCCAAGTAGAATAGTGGTGCTGTTTTTTAAGATGGAGTGTGCCATAGTTCTGAATATTTTGTTTCAATAATAGGAAACTTGCACAATTAGTTTTAACTACATTAGTAACTTAAGAAATTAATTATATTGGCCTTTAAAATGCCTTACAGGATTGGGAAGGAAAAGATTGATGCATTACTTTTGCAAGCTCAGGAGGCACAGTCATGTCTAGAAATGGATCCAAAAACAACTCTCAACTATGTTAATTACCTCAGTTTCTTGGAAAATGCTCCAAAAATGGTAAGGATTGGAAGTGTTTTGTGGTACATGAATAAGTGTTTCTTAAATATGACTGTCTGGAATGCAATGCTGTGTAGAATGGTAGATAATTTGCTGTGTGGAATGGTAGATAATTACGAACATTCCAAAAAATCTTCTATGTGCCATGAGGTTTTTCCAGCAAAGACCAAAATTGGGGTATAAACTGAAGCATACTTCTCATTGCCATTTTTAATATAATCTTCTACTTATAATTACTTCAGACTCTGATGACATATATAATGAGAGAATAACAAGTGATAGCCTGTTATGGAGATATGTATTACTAATGCATGTTTCATCTTAGGTGGATAATATGAACAATGAAATGGATTATGCAACGGAGCTTTTTGGTATTATAGATGAATTTAAAGTTCCCTGTGCCTCAGAAGAGCAAGAAAAATTTTTGGTAAGTTGTGTATCATAATGTATTAATGTTACATTGATAATGTGATTTACTTTAAATAGCTTCAGAGGTATCTTTCTGGATTAATGTGACATTGCATTTGGCTTGACTAATTGTGCTAATGCATTTATGATGTTTATTTTTAGGGGTTTAAAGTTATGTTTATGGCATTAAGCAATTTTGTCAACAAGAAAGTTAATGAGAAAACAACAATTATTGAAAAGTTCAATAAGCAGATGAACAGAGACATTACTGAACTGTTTATTGAGGTTGCAGACATTAAGGAAGAAGTGAACGTAAGTTATTGCCAGTTCTTTATTTATAATATAGAGACAAGTTGTCTTTAATATACAGAATGTACCAAGGATATTTTGGGGGTACATGGTGGCTCAGTTGGTTGAGGCACTACGCTACAAGCCAGAAGGTCGCAGGTTCGATTCCTGATGGTGTCATTGAAATTTTTCGTTGCCATAATCCTTCCGGCCGCACTATGGCCCTGGGGTTGACTCAGCCTCTAACAGAAATGAATACCAGGAATATTTCCTGTGGGTGAAGGCGGCCGGTGCGTACGGCTGAAAACCTTACCACCTTCATATGCCGATTGTCTTGAAATCTGGGAGCCTCAACCTCCTGGAACCCTCAGGGCCTCTCCAGGCCTGTAATGGGATTGCTTAACCTTTTTTACCCAGGATATTTTGTACATTTTCTAGAAATGTGTGCATCGAGGCTGCCCAAGTTGCAACATGTAGTTGAAATATCCCCCAGTTCCAGTAAAACATTCTAAAAACCTGATCTTGTCAAAATCATCATCATCATCATCATGGTGCTTCAAAAATTTGTTGTCATGCCCAGAATTTCAGTAACATGTATTGTAAATTAATGTTTCTCTTAATCCCTGTTTAACAAGAATTTCATTGCTAAACAGTTCACTTATTATCTCCAATGAATAGACTAACTAGCAAAATCAGTTTAACGTCATGGAAAAGCATGGGAGGAACTGAGTAAGACCTGACGGGGTAGGTGGATCATGGTACTTTTCAGGTTAATTTTGTTTCTGTTTTAATGTTGAATAGTTTTAATGTGAAACTTTTTATTTTGATATATTCCTAAGGTTTTATTTTTTTCTCATATTATTTTTGTTAAAAAAATTTGCAGAGAATGCTTCCATTTTGGAAGAATGTTTCCAGCATGTAGAATATTTGATGATTTATTGGACATGCACACAAAGCAAAGCAAAGCAAAAGTAATAGTGGAATTTTTAAGATCTTTGGTCATTACAACAAAAATCCACAAAAAAAAAAAGTGGCTCCTCTTTTTTTGAGTTGGCACCTAGACTCAAAGGAAATGTCATGCCCTGCTGAAAAGATCTGATTTTGTTCTTAGTGCTTCTTATAACAGCAAATGGTGAGTAATTCTTCATTAATATGGTGATGTCTGTTCTACGTGGAAAACTGACTGAATTATATGCAGCAACAGCTTTCAATGTTCCAAGTATGTAGACATGTAGTACAAATTCTTGTGACCTTGTGTCCTGTTATAAAGTTGTTTGAAATGTTATTGCAGCAACAGTGGCTGATTGACATTGAATCAAATCCTGAAGAGGCAAAAGTGACACTGGATGCCCTCCATGATCAGCTAGCAGAATGTCAGAAGAAAGCAGCAGAGTTTAGAAACTATCAAATTTTATTTAAGGTATTGTCTTGGAGAAGTTTCTTTAAAAGAGGTACTGTATATGAGAGAACTGACTGATAAATCATCCTAGGAATACTCAACTGTGTGTCTATCAGATGGAGCACTGGCACTTGTAATGAACATTTATCACAATATATGTAGAAATTCTTGTAGAATTGCTGTGATATTTCAGGTGCAGAACAACTCATGCATCTAACTCTGTTCCCATCTGAGTCTAAGAATTGTGTGGTCCATATGTATATGTAAAAGCACAGGAATTTAAGTTCTGTCATTATTCTGCCCATTGTGATAAGCCATTCCTGTAGTTGACAGAAGTATGTCCGATTGCATTGACTGCTGAAAGAAATCCTTCATTACATGTCCCTCAAGTGGAATTTGTGTGTCAGTTAGTATTGCAGCCTCTAAGCTTGTCTATAAACGTGTTGCCTCTGGACATTTGCAGCACCTATACTATCAAAATGCCTTTCAAAAAATTTTCAAGTTCATGGCATGCATATTCAGTGACTGATTTTATAATATCCCTCAGGTGTATAGTGTTTAAAAGGGGATTACTGGGTGGGTTTGTTTGTGAAAGCTTTAGTCAGATGTTAAAAAAAGCCAGTTCACTTTGCATAAGAGATCTTATAAAACTAACTTCTGTCTTTCTTTTCTTTTTTTTTCAGGTTGAAATTAGTCAATTTGATGTATTTGATGACGTAATGAGAGGGGTAAAACTGCGTCAGCTTCTCTGGGAAAGTGCTGATCTGTGGCGGAAGCAGGTAGAAGAATGGTCGACACTGGATTTCCATCAACTTATCCCAGAAGATATGAATCTTATTACAGCTAAGATTAAAAGAGACATCCATTTGTTTGAAACAAACCTGCCACCAAATCTTATTGTACCAAAGCTTAGTGAAAATGTAGAATCAATGCAGAAGAAGGTAAATGGAGTTTTGACTGTTTAAGTCTATTTGCAATAGGCATTAGACTATTAGTTACTTGTTACTCTTTTGAAGAGAAAAAATCAAAGAAGTTGAATCATTAAACTGAACAAGTTAAGTCAGTTATAATAAATATGACTTGCGATTCTTTGGCACATGGAATTGTTTTAACAACTTGAAGATTTGTTTAAATAATTGTGGGGCTTTTCACTTTTTGTTTGAAATCTGTAATGTATGGACATTTGCACCGAAACCCATGTTGTGGTCTCTTATGCATGTACATCTTATATCTGTTCCAAGTCCACCTTACATTACCTTAAATAACTGTATGGCTTTTAGAAATACAGATTTTGTTCCAGCTTCCAGTATTCACATATTTACAAAACCCATCTTTAAAAAAAAGGCATTTGGTGCAGATAGAGCAAGTGTTAAACTACAAATTTGAGCCTGATCAAATGGTAACATTGCCACTTCTAGAAATGATTGATGTGTTTTCACATGGTTTAGAGCTGCAGAAAATCTCAGACCAGGCAAGCTCAGAAGCTGCACTCGAATTGCTACTGAAAAAGGTAACCTTTCCATTTCAAACTTTGTGTCATACCTTTATGTTATGTTGTACTATTACAACAATGACCATCAAAGTGCAACACTTATAATATCACCTTCTATTTTTTACCTGACATATTTCAGTCATAAATGCCCTTACCAAGTGGTATAGTGTAAAAACTGTACAAGATGCTGCAGGCTTACAAAAGAAAATGTAATTGTTTAGATGAATTACATATATAAATAAATGAAGTTACTTTGATACATCTTTGAAAATCCGAAACTATTCTTGCCAGCTCATAAAATTGTTACATAGTATTGTTTTCCATTCTTTATGATGACATGGTTGTAGGGACAGTTTGCTTGTTCATTTTGTAGTCCACCAGTTGATACTTCACACATGACTTCAATTGATATTGCAGCCTAGAACTTAATAGCAGCATTACTCTCCTGGGGTAAAGAACAAGTACGTCTAGATTTAACATATGATTATGTTGGGCACACTGTCAGAGAAGTTCATTTTGGAGATCTAATTACACGTACATTCACGCACTAGTAACTGTGTACGTATTTGTCTTTATCCTTGCTAGGTGGAAGAAACTTGGAAGTCCCTTGAATTTACTGTGATTCCACATTGTGATTGTAAGGATGTCTATATTTTGGGTAAAACTGAGGAAATCCAACAGGTTCTTGATGACAGTTTTATCAGTATAAACACAATTGCAAGTTCCAGATATGTTGGCCCTATTAAGGATCAAGTAGAAAAGTGGCTTCACCAGCTTGAACTCTTCAGTAAGACACTTGTGAGTGAAAATAATTTCTGTTATTTGAAGTTATATTTCATGTAAGGACCATAATAAAGGCTCAAAAAGCCCCTGTAATGCTGGGAGAGAGGAGCATAACAAACAATACTGACAGAAATTCTAATCTTGCAACTGCTGTATCATTTTCAGAATACTGTCTTCTCCTTTGCTGCTTTTGGTGCACATTACTGAATCATTTGTTTCATATGTTTCTGCATAACTAACTGCATGTAGTAGAGTCCTTCTTGAGAAGTTGGTAGCCCCTTAGCTGTCAAGGAACTTTCTGATGATTACAGTTTTCTGGAATTTTTTATGTGCAGCCTGGCATAAATGTGCAAACATTTCAGAGATCTCTCTGCCTCCATTATCAGGGTAGATAAAGGAAATGATGGAGCATTAGGACCCTAAGGAACATTTGAAAACGTTTACCAGAATGTGTAGTGTTACATCCCTGATGACTGTGATTCTCATGGTCACTGCTTTGAGAACCTTAAATCAAACAAGAATTTTCTTGCATTTTATAAAACTAAGAATATTTACAAGACTTATCTTGAGCCAGCTCTATAAACTTCTCAACTTTCCACCTTGTTTCAGGTATTTTTTTAATATCCATTTAAATATTAACCTTCCATTTGTATCTAGGTTTTCAAAATATTCTCTTCCTTTTTGTCTAACTAATTAATATTTTTTGTTCATTTTTTATTGCCCCATGCATGGTTATGCTGATACTGTCTATCCTCTTCCTTGTTTTGATGACTCCAGTAGCATATGTTGAAGAGTGAAAGTTATGGAATTGTTCATGACTTTATTTTGTTGATCCTATTGTTCCTTCCTCTCTCTGGTGTTGAAATATTCTGAACAATGTATTCTCATGCCATAATTCTTTCTTCTGTCTTAGAGTAAGGGACCAGGTTTTATACCAATATAAAACAAGAGATATAATTATAGTTCTATGTATACCAACCTCTTAAGATTTTAGGTAGGAGACAGTTAAGATGCTGAAACAAATGGTAGAAAACATTCCTTGAGTGTAATTTGAGGAATGTTTCTTAACTCCTTTATAAATTAAATATAAAATATATATTTGAAAATACAAAATTGAGATTATCATGGGTGAATGATCCCAAGATATCACTAAATATATCGAGTAATACTGTAAGGTCTCAAGTCTGAAAGGATGGAACAGATGAAGTTATATTTATTGTTGTGATGCACACATTACACAATTTATGTATGTTATTTTGTCTTTTTTAAAGGATGAATGGTTGTTATGTCAAAGGAGCTGGTTATATCTCGAACCTATATTATCTGCTCCAGGTATTCAAAGGCAGCTACCAAATGAGTCAAAAATTTTCATTATAGTTGACAGAACTTTCAGAGAAGTCATGCAGAAAACAGCCAAGGTAAGAACAGCACATTACCATGTACTGTACTACTTATCATTTGATTTGTGTAGTAATTTTGTTTGAAGTCTCAATTCCCTGAGATGAGTCACATTTATACATGTTGCTAAGGGCTTTTGTGATTTGTGTCACAGTTCTCTGTATGTGTCTCCACAGTTCTTAGTCCTAGTGTGCAACAGTTTATAATGATAACATAGAATAAAAGCATAGTGTGAGGGCCCACATTTGGAATGTATATATATGAATGTTATATGTGAAAGACAGTCATCAAAAATGATAGTATGAATGATAACTCTAATAGTGATGAGATTAAAGAATTGAAAATATATGTGGTGAGTATGGTGATGATGTTGGCAGCAGTGGTGGTGATCAGTAGCATACCTAGGTTTTTTTATGCGTGGGGCAAGCAATAACTATGGCCATCCCCAACAGAAATTACTAGCTTTAAAAAAGTCAAAATAATTTATTGAATTTTATTTTATAGGTCTGAATACTTGAAAATTTGTTGAGCACATAAAATAAATTTTTTTTATTTGAAATATTTGTTTTACCATCCCTTGGATACTGCTGCCTGGGGCAGCCACATGACTCATCCCACCATAGTCTCTGGTAGAGGCAGGTGTGGAGGTGTGATATATTTTAAGCTTATTCTGTTAGTGTTAGTATGGCAATATATGTGCATGGCACTTACCATCATACATATATTGCCATACTAATTGTATATCACACAACAGGGATGACGCACATAAAGAACTGTTAGTGTAATAATTGCTCTTTTCTTGGGTCAACTGTCTATTCGTGTGGGCCCTGTATAAATGGTGCTTCTAGTGTATGAC
>Ga0131853_10011412_pt1 | contig 16262 bp, 10 predicted proteins | sample TergutLab28metaG_FD_92764 | JGI IMG/M metagenome (GOLD analysis project Ga0131853, IMG submission 92764) | Labiotermes labralis P1 segment gut microbial communities from Petit-Saut dam, French Guiana - Lab288 P1 (version 2) (version 2) | ecosystem: Host-associated > Arthropoda: Insects >...
AAGCAAATGTCATCAAGTTGGTCTATCTTTATTCAAAAATTGAATTTGTTTATGTTTTTATTTACGAAAAATAGGTCTGTATTACACTAAAGTTTTGCGTGTTACATAAAAATGATGTTTTCACGTAATTTACGAAATGTCTGCGTGAGACTATCACAAATATGTCAGAAGGAATTGAGGTTATTAGCGCATCTTTAAGGACAATCAAGGTTGTAATCATCCTTTTTCAGCCACTTTCACGAAATTTCAAATAGCGCCTGTTAGCTTCGTTACGTTTCTGTCTCCGTGCATATCATTTCGGCTCGCACGTTGCCAATCATTGTGAAGTTTTATATTGATCAAAAGCTGTTGAAAAGATGTAAAATCGGTTAAAATTATACAAAAAAGTATTTCTTAGAGCGAAAATAAACTATTAATTTTAATGCTTTACAAAATTAAATTTATCTGTATTATATAAAAGAAGTCTGATTCATTTCTTGTAGAAAACACACTGTTACTCTGTTACCAAAACCAAAAGGTTAATGTTTTTACAGGTAAATAATTCCTGCGTGCTGAGACGTTTGTGTGAGACCCACAAACACATTGCGCCGGCAACGACAGGGTATTTATAGTTTAAAGTAACTTCACGTAACATCATAAATTAAACGACATTAAAACTGTTACTATAAGAATAACACAAGTAATGAGTTTGTCATAATATTATTCGTGATGTCTGCAGTTTTGGGCTCTCATGGATCATCTTCAGTACCAAAAAACACGATTTTTATACCCATATTTATGAGGTAGGCATGAAATCTGGACGTTTTACAGTGTGTAGGCTTACGTAACTTAATTGTTATGCACAAACAATTTTGTATACCAAATGCATCAGATGTTCTGTTGTAATAAAGCTTTAAAAAATATTGAGTTTTTTGTTAAACTATACTCATATAATACTGGTAAAAGTTTTCTTAAAGTGTTATACATTCTCGTATTGCTTGATGTGCCTACTTTCATGTGAGTTCCAAATTTCTTCCTTATTTTACGAGCTTTTTCCTAACATCGGCACTCTCTGATCCTACTCTCCTACATCAAACTGCTGTGCAGGCAGTAACTATAGCAACCATTGAATTTTACGAGGCGGAGCTCAAGAAAGAATATTTCACAAGCTGTTTCTTACCACGCAGAGAGCAACCAGAGCACAGCACGAAAAGATCCTACCTTTGTTCTTGTACTCTTTTAATATCGCATGAATGCCAGGGGTAGTTGGAAGAGGTCCTATGCTGAAAAAAGGAAGGTAGAGATATCTGTCTAGTTAAAATAATTTTTGTATTTATATACGGTATAATTGCTATTTAATTTGCCATTAACAGAAAATATTTGTATGGAATCTGTCGGAATGCCAGTCACAACAGTAGAAAAGGTTCCTGAAAGTTAGTTTACGTGTCTGAGCTCACTTTGTATAATTCCGGACGTTTTCTACGCTGCCTGTGATAACATGATTGAATGAATATGTATAATATGTGTTGGGTAAAGGCACTGAAAAGGCACCTTGCAGGCATCCGGCAACACTGTCTACGAAACACACCAGTCACGACCAAAATATTCGTTTAGGACTGTGGATTAGGCCATAACGATCGAAAATCAAAACGTGTATATCGAAACATCAGGCATGCATTGGGTTTCATATTTTGTGGTTTGAGAATTGTATAATATACTCATATTGGTTATATTTGTGTCCGTCTGAACAGCGATTGAATCTAATCTCTTATACAAGTAATTTTAGTACCTATATGTGATTGTACATTCAATGGATTTCCAAAAAAAATTTTATATGAACATATGACGCATACTGATACCAGCAAATATTTGATACCATGCACGGAACACACAATATATACCTATTATAAGAAGACACACCATATGGGCTCACTCCCTCAACACGATCGCATGCACCAGTTGCCCACTACCATTAGACTAGAACACTGAATTTGGAAATTCCAAATTTTCATTTTTAAGATTATACAACCTAATTGTTTAATTTTGTAAAATACCTTTCATACTGTAAATATCTTTCCATGTGTAACAATCATGTATATTTGTACATTTAAAGCCGAAGTCTCGTACACTATACATTTCCAACTATATGTAAACTACAGGTACATAATTCAGTTTGCTTCTGATTTATACAGCCTGATGATGGCTGCCTTGTAACCGAAACATGCAGCTGCCATTTATTATCGCTACATTAAAGTTGTGTATTGACGGACCATATTTCTTCTTGTATTGTGTATTTTAGAAGAACAAGTGTGGTTCCACACCGTATAATTATAAACTTTGGATGTGTTATGTTGGACTTCTGAATATTAGCACTATGTGGGCACAAATTAGCAGTCTCTTCCTTTTGTGCATCGGAACATGTACAGACATACCTAGGAAGTGTGTCATCCCCGTTGTGTATGTGAAACTAGGAAAAGGTATGCAGTCAAACACAACTTAATCACTGATGTATATTTAATGACTATGTGATGGAAACATGTAGTTGTTTCCATCACATAGTCATTAAATACACCTCAGTGATTAAGTTGTGTTTGACTGCATACCCTTTCCTAGATGTACAGATATACCTATCAGATTATCTAATAAACGTTGAAGACAAATTGTAACATATCTAGGAAAAAATATTTCATTATAATCATAGACGAAATTTATAGCCAATAAACCTGCGTGGAAACAGAGGACATAGAGCCTGTATAAGTTCTAGTTTGAAACAAATCAAAATCAATTACTGAAAAAGTGTCAAGCACAGGTTTTTTTTGTCTAGAAGTAAATTTCATCAGCGTGGTAATATTTAGGAGACAGTATAAGCTTCAGTCAGTCTTAGCGTCATTCTTAGATTCAGGGGGGAAAACATGTTAAGGAACTTAAACCTTATTGTTGCACCGTGCATTTCGTAGAATCACTTTAATTATCAACCAACAATTACACTCACATAAAGTTACATATAGAAAACACTTAAAATCACTCCGACATATTTCGATCTTTTAGATCATCCTCGGCTAGCTGCACTCTCAGCAACGTATTCTCACACAATATGATATGCTGCCACAACATCCTGGTTACAGAAACAAATTAAATTGTGAATGTTTTAATATAACTTTAGCAAGGAAGAACGTAACTCCCTGAGGATGATCTAAAAGATCGAAACATATCGGAGTGATTTTAAGTGTTTTTTATTTGCAACTTTATGTGAGTGCATTTGTTGGTTGATAATTAAAGTTAACGAACTTTTTTATGAGAGCCTAATTCCGTTCAAAATTACAGGACTGCAATGTTTCTCCTAGCATAACAATTTGCAAATCTTTAGCTTATTTCTTATTAAAATCATTATTTAGAAGTTTATAGCATTAACTAGACCAACAGGAGAATAATCGATTTATTTCTTCACTTATTTATATATCATTCATTTGAGATTATGTAACACATTTTTAGTCGATATTAATGAAATAAAAATATGTTTGACTTTCGACATTTTTCAGCAGACATTTCACACGTGACAATGTTTCTTGCATCTTCTTCTGTCACTTGTTCTACATCTCTTTGCACTTCCTAAAATAAATTCTATATGAATAAAATATTTATCATAATATCTCAATGCAGAAGTACACAAAACATAATAAGTGTGGATGTCTTCAGGGTTGAGATATCTTTGGTCTGACAGAAATTTACTAACGTTCCAGAGAAACCTTCTGTCTTCTCTGCGGGATAGAAGAGGATTTGGCAAGTCTGTAAATGTATACATCGCGGCGCGTTCTTTACTCACCGCCATAAAAACGCCAGATTTAATATAAATTGCTATTGTGTTTATAAACCATAAATTTTGCGAGATTTTTCGTAAACAACATCACGAATGGGAACTTAAGACTTTTCAGTCAGTAGGGTTCACTGAACATTGTAGTTCTATTACATTAACCTGAGTGGCCTTACTCACGCCCTAACGTTCCAGTATGCGACTACGCATTTCTTAACTTTATGACTCTTGTCTCCATTTCGTCCCCTGGTAGAACTGGATACTCCCAAAGACACGCATGGAATGAATTAATACAAAAAAAAAACACTACTACATTTATTCACTCCACTCTTCTCCCACTGAGGTCTTTGCTAGATTTATTGCAAGTAGTGGTATGTAGAGAGAAACACTAATTCTTTCGCCTTGGCACACAAGCAGACTTCAATGTGCTGCCGACCTATACGCTTCCTCCTCCGGCCAAATGCGTCCTCTCTGTCGGTGTGCGTTTTACTGATTCATAATCAGTAGTTAAATTCGGCGATGAATTAATGAATAATTCAAACATAGGATCGGAGGTATCAACAGCCTTCTACATTTTATTAACTAAACGATCATGTAAACTTGTTTTAAGTGAAATAAACAAGGATTGTCTGACTGGGTGTCCTTTGCAAGGATGCAGCGTCTGTAGATTTATCGGATTATGTGATCAGGTCTGAAGTTGTGGGTGGAGCCGAAATTGTTTCACTCCTGCGGTCAGGGAAGGTTAAGTTAAATAAACACTGGCGACGAAGTGGCCTTTATCAGAATTATTTTAAAAGTACGTTTTACTTCCTTTTCTTCCAGAATAAGAACTACTTTTTTTAGGCCTATACCTGTTAAAAACAAAACGCTCTTACTCAGAAAAAAATTGGATATGAATTGAAGAGAGTTAGCTTTAGTTGAAGAGCGCATGATGTGCCTTTCTTTCGTTACTAACAACTGTATTATGTCCGTATATCATTATTTTTGTGATTAAGTGGAAAAATGTGTTATGGGAGGGACTGCTAGCACAAATGAACGAAGCGAGAAACGCACAGGAGATTAAACTGAATAACAGAGAAAGAAATTAATAAACCTACAAGCCTCTCCTTTTAACCCTTTACCTGCTAATGTGGAGAATATGGTGAGCTCCCAACAATGCTAGCAGATGACATATGGGATTTAACTCGGCGTTTGAAGGGTTAAAAGATGAAATTTCTTTTCTTAATCCAGACATGCGGATTTGAAACTATCTGAAATTCATCTTCAACGTCTCCGATATATATATATATATATATATGTGTGTGTGTGTGTGTGTGTGTGTGTGTGTTTGTGTGATGTATTATCTGGTCTAAAACACAGTGTTCTTCTGCATGTACCCTATAACATTGCCTTGTTTTGCGCACGTCACCAGTTAAATTGTCCAAGTTCTAAATTCCTTCAAAATAAAACCATATCCACAGTGCGAGCCATCAAGGACCGTAAGGTACTGCATGAACATTAAATTGTTACGGATATTAAGTGGCATTTATTTTGTTCACATTCAATGTTGTTGCCTGTGGAACAGCCAGGCATGCCAATGCTTCTGAAATTACGTTGTTTATGTCCTTTATTGCCCTGCAGCTGTTCTCATACACAGTACTCGTATCTGTCCATCAACATAGCAACAAGGAAGCGCAGTATAATTATCATTATTTTTATCACAAAACAAAGATTTTTTATGCTAATTGTGATTATTGTACTGCTGCTGAACTATGTGCTCCTGCCATACTGAGAGCTACAGTGCCACTTTGGTAGGTAATGTGTTTGCCACTGTTTTACCTTGCGCTTTAGTGGTTTTAGGCGTATTCGCAAAATTGCGAAAAGCGCCTATGAGCTTCGTGCGCCCATCGTTCCGCATGGAACAACTCGGCTCCCACTGACAGACATCCTACTCATTCTGTGGTCGCGCTTCTGGTTGTTACGTCACAGACCGTGTCGAACTGTAGTCGACTGGGGGGTAGTGCTGAGTCACCAGTCGGATGAGGTACCCCGATGTGGCGTCTGTTGCGAGGAGACAGGATAACTTGAGATTGTACAGGACACTGTATCTTAATTAACACCACTCCGGATATGCAACAACGGCAGTTCTATTGAAAGGCATTCATGTTGCGTATCCACTAATATTCATTTTTAAGAAACAGACATCCAAAATAATTAAACAAGTTGACTAATATGACAGGCCGAAGCAGGTCTATCAAGGAAGGATGATGATGATGACTAATATGACAAGCATTTTAAAAGACTTTATGAAATGTAATCTGAACCCTAGACTCGAATCACTGGACTAACGAAGCTGCCTAAATTATACCATATGTAAGTTTGATATGATATGATATAATATGATATGATATGATATTTTATTAACTGCAAATGGGTTTCTACCAGGTGGCAGTGGTCGGTAAAATTGTACACAAATAGATAATAAATGAGTATATACATGGGGGAACACAATACACAAAAAACACAAAAACACAGAACACACAAAAAGATAGCAAAACGTACACAACAAGGAAACAAACATAAAACAACATAAAAACAATTAATTAGAACATAACGAAGAACAAGGGCATAAAGCAAATATCAATGAGACAATGAAACAAAAACAAGACATACTGTACGGTAAGCCACATACAGAGTACATAACTTAAGTCAAACTACATAACTGTAAGAATACGGTTAGAGCTAATATTTCGACGGATTTGTGAAAACAAAACTTTAAACGCATAAAAGTTACTGTCGGAAAGCTTGTGTGACGGAACCCTTGACTATTAATGTGTTTCACTTTTTAAAAACGATTGGTTTATAAATAAGTTTAATAGTTTAAACTTCCATTGTGTGCTGACATTTGAAAGAAACCTTCTTCTCTTTTCAGTTTAAAATCAAATGCTGAAATAATTAATGGACTCGCATAATTTATGCTGCAGTTTATTTGTGTAGAATGGGGAATAATGAGAAGAAGCATAAAGTTTAGAACAGGATAACAAAGTATGCTGTCATTTTACAATTTCTGGTAACCCTTCAGCATGTGTTTCCTATATCTGTTTCTATTCAGATCACAGAGAGCGATTCACTGGAGCGTATAAAATATTTGTTCCAAGAGCAAGGATTCCTTCACGTTGCATTGTGCGGACCTCCTACAGAGGGCAAACTCCTGCTGTCTGCTATTTAAAATAAAAAAAAAGGGCTTTCGTTTGGCAGTTGGTAATGATATATAACAACACAAAAAAGACTTTGTTGAAAATACATTGGTGAATATTTAGATGAGCTTATTTTTACAGGTTTAAATGCTTGACAGTGAACTTCCGAAATGCATACACGTCATATAAATAAGTTTCTTAGAGCACAAACCCAGGAGCTGGATACATAAACAGACCAAGTATGTAATCTCTGCTGCGCCCTACGTCAACAGTGATACGTTTGACTGATGCGTTATCGGCGACGTATTTTTGAGAGAATTCCCACAAAAACAAAACCTGGAAAAACGCATTTTGCAACTGGTCTCACTCAAAGGCAATTAATTACTGGATATGGAATTTCATTAATTCAAGAGTCATACCACAAACTTCACAAATTTATTATCGGCAAAACAATTTTGGGTATACTTGAAGAAAGTATTATTGATTGTTAGTTGTGTCAAATAGGATGCGTCAAATTTTAGGTTGTCACAGAGACGGATGTGAAGGTAGTTTTTACAGGGTGTACCGTATCAGACGCAACACAAAGAGCAGGTATCTATAAATACTGAAAGAAGCAGATAAGTAGCTGCCTTCCCGGTGCAATGGGAACATCAAATATTTGCCGTTTCGTCCAGAACACCTTCATGGACTTCCTTTAGTTTGTTGGATGCCAGTTGCGCGGAAATTCTGTGACAGCGTGATTTTTTTCACAAGAAGATTTTCTTCTTTAAAAAAATTGTTTTCACGATCTTAGTATGGTTCCATTTCAATGGATATATTAAAGTCAAATCAGTAGAACATGGAGTGCTGAAAAACCACGTGAACTGCATGAAAATCCCCTGCATTCGCCGGAATCGGTATGTGGTGCCCAGTGTCACGAAAAGGAATTGTGGGACCATTCTTCTGTGAGGATACTATAGGAGGGAATATTTTCAGCTTCTGATATAATTGAACATTGTTTGTCACATGCTTAGTTTGTCAAAAAAAATTACATTATTTGGTTGCGTTCATACGGTACACCTTATATTTTGCGAAACACGCGGTGCAGCCTGGTAGAAGGGTAACAAAACTTTCGAGACAGCAATTTCCCCGTTGCCAGAATACAAGTTATCACAAAAAAGACAGTAATCTTAAAACGAATTCGGAGATACAACACTGCGTAATTTGATAAGCAAAGTCTTGTCTACCACAAAAAATGGCTTGCTATTCCTGAAGGCACTAATATTGAAGGAGACTGCTCTCGGCGTCTCAGATTTCCGATTTACGCAACCAATTTCATGATGGGAGATGGATTATTCCATAAAGCGATGATACATTAATTACAAATATTTTGATGTCATTGTCATTATATTTTTTGCTAGATAGCAAGTTAAAAAATTGTCATAAGTATGTTCAGAGTATGGAGACATTTTTTAAAGGAAAGTATGAGGGTAACGTTAGTTTAGCAAGTGTCGATTATTCGGTGAATTAATTAGTTAATTAATTCAGTGGCTCAGTTATAATTTCACTGCCCCATGGGAGAAGGTGTTAATTTTAAAACTCATGGAAAATCAATTAGTAAAAAATTTCTAGAATTTATAAAAATCCAGAGTTCTTTAGATTTTATACCAAGTGACGTCATCTTGTTCCTATCCTTGAGAGACGAACCCGGTCAGTGACACTGTTTTCACTCTATTCGTGCCGTGAGACGAAAAGATGCGAGGTATTGATTAGACACTTAGCACACATGATGAAGGGAAGAAAGATGTAAAAGACTGGGTGGGAAACCGGAAGAATTGGGATAGTTGGAAGACCTAAACAGAGATGGGAAGATACTACTAAAAAACAAGATTAAAGAAGTGGGGCTTTAACTGTAGACAGGCTCTATTGAACAATTTGCAGGCTCTTTTGTACAACGTCGTGAATTTGTTTTGTGTTTGTTTCAGTTGCACTTTCGCATAACAACACGCATGACCTTTGCAGAAACATGACGCTTCTGACATTAATTTCAGTCGCCAGTGATAGCTGTATTGTGGCTATGTAAATTCTTACGTTGGCTATTATTCTAGGCTTCCCCTTGATGAATTTACGTGTCAGCATCACACAAAAGCATTCCGAATGAAGGGAGACGGAAATTGGCGTGAAGAGGGGAAAGCAGAAGTTTTATACATGACCAATATCCACTGTCACCTCGTTTTCATAGGTCTGTGTCTGTTTTCAATTCGAACGCAGCCTGTGTACATGCACGTTCTAATTAGAATTCCGCCCTTTTATTATGGACGAATCTCCAGGGTGTATCCATGTGGGTGTATTTGTGTATGTCATTTTGCAAGCATATCAGTTTTTATGTTTGTATGTTCATAGACATATAGAATATGTGAGTTCTAGGGGATGGGTTATAGGTGAAATAGTACACATTTGGGATAGATGTAACTCTTTTTCTCTACACAAATGCACACACACACACACACACACACACCACACACACACACACACACAAGCGTGCGCGCACGCACACTGAGCCTTTGCCTAAAACACATTTATGATAGACGCAATGCAGAATGTGTTAACCACTGAATGTCACTTTAGGGAATGGGCAATGGAAACACGATTCCGAAATTACACGACAATTTCATGTGGGATGTTATTTTCCGCCATTAATGCACTGCTGTGGGGAAATATCTGTTCTAACACACCTACTGCTACTTCGGCTTTTTTCCCTTTATCTCATACGAAACTGTTAAAAGTAACTCTGCAATGTTATCTTAGCCCCGTAGTCGATTAAACACACAAGCTAATTAAAATTATCCTTGTGAATTCCTTGAAGTCATACGGAGAGAGTGGAGGTATAGTTCCACTCGTTCTTACTATCGGCACTAGGAGGAGATTCAGTGGTCAGCTTTATGTCCTGGTCGCGTTTACCTGTCTCAAGGACCCCAGGTATCCATCGGCCCCGAGAACCCGACTTGAAGGCTTGAGAAGAATAAAATCTATTGTCCACACAGGGATTTGAACTACGATCCCACATTTGCGCAGACTATAGCCTAGCTACTATACAGATTAACCACAAAATAATATTTAAGTTGCGCGGACAGCAGTGATGTTTGAAACGGTATAATGTGCCGTGACAAATGCAGAATGTTAATCCGAGTTCTGACACAGATACGCTGAAAACAAACTTCACGCTAACCGTATGTATTTAGGAGGAACGTAAGGAATGTTGCATAATATGAACATACTAGCTTCTTTAACTTTTTAAAATTTTCTATATGACGTAACAATAACATGTTTTTTTTTATTATACGTAAATATGAGAATTATAACAGTGAAAATACACGGTGTTCAGTACAACATGTTTCGACCTAAGTATGTCATCTTCGGGTTTCCTATAACGTAATGAGGTTCAGTTTTTTGTATCCTGCACTTATTGTGTTATAGAAAAGTGAAGATAATTTATTCCAGTCGAAATATGTATTAAAGACAATCTATTACAATTGTTATAACTTACATTTATATAAAAAATAAAACATTATATTACAAGATTCTCTTCACTGCATCGTATAGCACAACGGAATGAAAAGTGAAGATAATTTATTCCAGTCGAAATATGTATTAAAGACAATCTATTACAATTGTTATAACTTACATTTATATAAAAAATAAAATATTATATTACAAGATTCTCTTCACTGCATCGTATAGCACAACGGAATGTAAACAATAAAGAATAAGTTGCTAACTCGGTGGAGAGGAGTCCTCCTTGAGAAGCTGTCTGTCGCTCAGCCATTTACGGAAAGGCAAGTGTCTTTGTCCTGCTTAGAAAAACATGCTGCGGGGACCGCATTCTGAACCAGACGAGTCAGTGCACCCTTCTGCTCTCTTATTTTTAACCATTCACATTTAAGTGGTCAGTAGCATAAGCACTTTCCCACAGAAGGGTTTAAGAATTTCATATGATTATCAAAATAAAGTCGATTAAATATTTTTGGTCTGAAATAGGATTGATATCTGTGAAGCGCGAACCGAATCTGCACATGTAATTTAAATTAAATTCGGTATTTTGAAAGTTAACGCAGGCAATATTGCTTCTAACAATCAATGGTTACTTCAAACAATTTGTGGTTGCTTCTAACAATGAGCGGTTACATCTAACAATAAGTGGTTGTTCCTAACAATGAGTCGAAAGCCAAATTGTAATTTACCACCACTAAACAAAGACATAAATTCACATACAGCATGTTTCATGGGTTATGGGTATTACTTAAAGAAGTGATTTCCTACGTCTTTCTGATCAGAAGTTTGTATAAACATGTGTCGGACTGAATGATTACGCTAATTTACGAAATTTATAATAAGATATAAGGATTACGGAAAAGGTATAAAATAATCAACACTAGAAGTGATAAATTTAAAGTCTAAATTTGACTTAAATTCATATTTAACCTGTGCTTCAAGCAGGTTTTCGAAAATGCCAGCGTCGGCCTCAACGTTTTTTAAGGGCGGTAGTTGTGTGTTGCAACATCCGCTGACTTTTTCTGGTTACGTGTGCTACATACAAAATGCGGCGAACGACCAACACATCTCGCGTTTGAGCGTTCAAGCTGTAGACGCTTCCATCCATCCCTTCATGAAATAATATACTGGGCTTAAATTTTAATACCTGGCTGGTCAAATCTGGGGACTGCCACGTCCGATTCATCGCCCAGTAGAATGACCTGTAAGGAAATTTCTCACTTAACATGAAAAATGAGGAGGATCTCCGCCGTGATGGAAGTGCGCACGACATTCTCTATTTAAAGGTATGTCCACCAAACCTTCGGGCAAGTTCTCCTGCAGAAATTGCAGGTACAACATTCCTCTAAGACGACCTTTTAAGGCGAAGGGAGCACCAGGTGATCATCCATACCTGCACACCTCACAATGACACCGAAACATTGCTGAAAGCTGCTCTCCACAGTGGCACAAGGGTTTTTATTTGACCGTCAGCAAACAGATTGAAACAGTGCAACCAGAAATTGCCAATGAGTCAGCTGCATTATTCCAGCCTCCCAGCAAAATCGCCAGGCAAGAAATATTGCATTCGCTTCACCTGGTAAGGCTGCATGCCCTCTGTGCGCAGTGTTCTGCATTCTCTCGAATGGGGAAACACTAAGATATCTCGCAGTTCTTCGCGTACTGGCACGTGAACTATGCAATACCATCTGAAACAATGTTTTATTATTCAGTGTAATTTCGTGAACCTCACGTTCAACTGTAATTCGAATGCTGTAAAGTGTACTGGAATTTCGCGTTGCCTGGTAAAATCCAGTAAACACTCTTCGTGTTGGTATTCTGCGATTCGGAAAACGTCACTGGTATTCCGCTGCAGTACGAACTGCACTGACGTCACACAACCGTACGCATAAACCATATCCGCCTACCCTGAAACTAAAAATATAAGTGGCATCTTTAACGTTACACACCGAGACAAGAGTACAGATATGCTTCGCTTAACGACGGGGAACGTTTTGAGAAATAGGCGTTTTCGTCGTTGTGCGAAAGTCATAGAGTGTACTTACACAAACCTAGATAGTGTAGCCTACTACACGCCTAGTCTATATGTAACCTATTGCTCCTAGGCTACAAACCTGTACAGCGTGTTACCGTACTGAATACTGTAGGCAGTTGTAACACAATGGTGTCAAATGTAAAGCAATCTCATTACAGGCTTGGACAGCCCCAGAGGTTTACAGGAGGTTGAGGCTCCCAGATATCAAGACAATTGGCACGGGAAGGTGGTAAGGTTGTCAGCCCTACGAACCAGCCGCCTTTACCCCCAGGAAATATTCATGGTACTCATTTCTGTTAGAGGCTTGATTCAACACCAGGGCCATAGTGCGCCCGGAAGGATTTTGTCAATGAAAAATTCCAAACACATTGATATTGAATCTTTTGTTGCCACCGTCGTATATGAGGTCCGTCGTTGACCGAAAATTCGCTATGCGGCGCATACCTGTACTTACATATTCTGTAGGGGTTGTCGATTTTACCTCCCACCAACCCCCCGGACGGAATTTAGAAACTGTAGTGGTAATTGGCGGAACATCGATTTAAGCTGCTGTGACATCGATGGTAACTGGCTAGGTGAAGCACGTGACACAACAGCATAAGCCTGTAATTCGATTAAGTCGACCTCCAACTGCATCAAGGTCGCGTAGAGCGACTTGTGACGCGCGGTTCACAGGAGTGCGTTTACGGGAATTAAACAAGATCTATTACGTTATCACCATCGGGAACAGGACCCATGTTTATAGAAACTTTTTTGAACACACGAATCTAGAAAATCATCTCCTGCAGCAATGACCATAACTCATACAACACCCTGTATAAAGTTCCTTAAAATCAGTTCTTATTTGCGTCAGTCGCATGAATCATGCGACTTTACACTAAATGGTTAATGCGATTACATAAGCAGCCTGAGGTTTTATGATTCGTAATGGACATCTTTTTTATCCGGTCTTCTCGATCTGAAAGAAATTCCAAAAAAATCTCCTTTCATTATTTCCGTTTGACTGTTTGACAGCTCTTGCAGCGGTATCAACTCCACTGCGAGACATTTTGTAAGGTGGATCCTGCCATTTCTGCCAGGCATGATAGCCGTACTGAAGTCCGTGCGAAGTCACATGGCAGACTGTCGCTGATACTCTTCAGTAAATTTTGTTGATAATTGTTAGTCGCGTTCGTCTGTCTGTCCATCTGTCCATCCATCCACACGAAAAACCTCGGTCTTCAGTGTAAGGACTTTGGTTGAATTTTACACTGGACCCTTGTAGAAAAATTGTAATGACCAACGACCGCGCTACTCTGGACTATTAAGCAGCGAGCAGCGGTAATTACCTACAGACGTTTCGGGATAACCTATCTGTCACATTTTAAAGGGTCAAGAAACTGTAGAATTTTTCAGCCTCGAAGTCAAGACCGATATGTTGTCCCGAAACGTTGGTAAGGAGTTACCACTACTGGCTGTGTAATAGCTCAGAAGAGAGCAATTCTCGTCTGCCTGGAGGCGAAAGCTTTAAATCCCGCATGTGTTAAGCAAATTAAACTTTGGTTAATGTTGAACAAAATAAGATGAACTTTTCAGCAAGACCTACGTGTATTCTTTATCATATCTCGTTGAATTCTTCTTGGGTTGAGGAAACGATTACTGAAATATTGAATAGGAAATTAAAACTCACATTGTAAGTCAAATATTATTTTTGTGACAGTCCTGAATATTACGAGATGATTGCAAGAAACAACGCAGAGCCAAAGAGACCATATATGGTCCAAAATAATAGGACATATAAAGATGTGATTACCAAGAAAGTTAATTAAGGCAAATGTAAATAGTTATGGTATTTAATACTTATAACTTTAAACTTGATTAACTGATTCCAATATGGCGTTGTATGTGTAGCGTTCAGACGTAGCGAAACCGAGGAATTAGGCGACTGTTGGCCTTTACCTTGAAATCTGTTTAGTTGCATCGTACGAGAATATGAAGAAATGAGTGAGCAAGGGTCCTTTGTTTCAATGCAATATTTACTCCATTCTGTGAACTTTGTTAACTTTTTCAGAACTAAATGTGTGAGGAGAGTGACAATAAGATGAAACTTTTTTTAAGTGGTAGTTCTGTTTCAAAATTCTGTACAATGCCAATTGAAACTGCAAGTTAACAGAGATGTTTGGCTGAAACTGATTTGTCCGAGAGTAATTCCATAAGATCGAAATAAAGACTTTAGGAAAATTGATCAACAACCTCAATTTTTGTGGGAAGTGAACGCGGAACTATTCCACCTGGTTGGAATATTGTACTTAAATTTATTAATTAATCTGAAGTATGAAAAGATATGTAGAGACATTATGAATAAACGTTCTAAGAAACTGTATCCAGAAACAAAAAATTACAAAATATTTCGACCAGGTGAAAACGTCGGACTGTGATCGCTATATGTGACACAGACTAGATTAACATCGACGTGTAATTAATATATTTTTCAAACAATGCAAGTTTAGGCACTGCACTGTTACTTTGAGGCCCTTTGGCGTAACCGTATTCAAATATCAAGGTTCCTGAAATTCATCAGATGAGAGGAGAGGTGTTTCATGCGGACGGAGACAGAAAGAGAGAGAGAGAGAGAGAGAGAGATAGGCCGACGGACAGACATGACAAAGTTAACAGCCGACTTTGCAATTTTGCGAAATCGCCTAATGAAGAAAGTGTGTTGCCAATTATAGTAGTGAACTTTTTATTGTGGTTTCTAATATTGAGAAAAATAACAGAAACTCTGGTTTCGAGTGTACTCAATGTTACTATTATCAAATAAGATTTCAAGATGCGAAAATGCGAATGGGTCAATATATTACGTTTTACTTACTCTCCGTAGTTGCTTTTGTATATATTGTATTTAATTTTCTGGAATCAAACAAAAATACTGTTTCCGAAATTATGTCATTTCAACATGAATTTTGAAAGTCTTATATGTTAAATGAACTCAACTATATGAAGTGTGACTGGTGACAGATTCGTCAGTTGTCAACGATATTTGAATTTCTCACGGCGGTAACTTTTAAAGAGATTTATGACACCGTACAGTCGGGTAGTAACTGTCTACAAGAACACGTCACGTCTTATCGCTGAAGACAGTAAATCTACATAAACATATTCTGTGGCTAAAATGCATCTTTAAAATATAAAGGCCGTTGGTACATATGGTAGACCTAACAAATGTATTTTAGGAGTAATAGTTTCTTATTTATTTAAGAGATAACTATTCCTTTTTTATGTATTTATGGATTATGTTGGCTTTGTAATTGGCCTTTGTGTTGTACAGCAGTATGTAAATAAACAACAATTTAATTAATGCTTTTATTATTATTTTTAGTATAATTACGGTACCGAGGAACAAAGACCGGGCAAGGGTCAGTAACGCAGAGCAGTGAAATCAATTTAGAGGTCACGTTTGGCGAGAGATAACCACTTTGAATTAACGACACGCCTCTAAGTAATGGGCGAGGGTTTTCTCCTTTAGTAATGCCTTTTAACCTTTTGACGCCTAATGTCAACTATAGTGGTCGTACCGCACCGCTAACCTCTAAAGTTACATTTTATATATGTATTCAACAAATATATTTACTGAATATTTTAAACATGGTATATACTCTCCGTTCTTTTCTCTTCAAAATGCAGTTTGTTTCATAATTCTAACGTATTTGGTTCCTGTATTATTCACATTTTATATACAGGGTGTGCTAAA
>Ga0131853_10011413_pt1 | contig 16262 bp, 7 predicted proteins | sample TergutLab28metaG_FD_92764 | JGI IMG/M metagenome (GOLD analysis project Ga0131853, IMG submission 92764) | Labiotermes labralis P1 segment gut microbial communities from Petit-Saut dam, French Guiana - Lab288 P1 (version 2) (version 2) | ecosystem: Host-associated > Arthropoda: Insects >...
GGCTGAGTGGACCCCGTTCCAGACACACTACTACTCAGAAAATCTGGTAGCGCCGGGGATCGAACCCGGGACCTCTGTATCTGTAGCCAGAAACTCTGACCACTAGACCACAGAGGCGGTCCTTAATAATAATAATAAACATTATTATTTGTAGGTCTGTTATTTGAAACCTATGATGCACAATGACAAACAGGAGTTGAGAATCACATTTCACACGTGGACGTTTTCTTTTATTTCATTACAAAGGGAATGTCTCATATTTTTCTATTCGATGAACACAAGCATTTTAAACACATTTTCTACCCATAATACTTGTTTTAGTATTAAATGGACTGTGCATTCTGCCCACACAATGTAGGGTATTTGGGTACTTCTTATGATTCCTTCGACAAATAACTTTTTTTTTGTTGACACTTCATTAGCCATTCGGCCTTTGTAATGGAGAAGGAAAGTGCTCTGTGAGGTACGAACTAGGATTTTAAGCTTTATTTGTTTTTCACTTCACAAGTTTTTACGCAGTGAAATATTGTCCTCACTCTTGACAAATGCTGCGGTTTTTACAGAGTGTGCATGAAGTACATCGATGCTGCGATGGAGCGCCTTAAGACGAAGCAGTCTGTTGACGAACGCGACTTGTCACTGGTGGAACGCATCCTGGCTGGAGAATCAGATCCAAAAACTGCGTATATATTGGCCCTCGACCTGATACTTGTAGGGATAGACACGGTGAGTTCAGTCACATTGTCTTTGGGTCAGCCTGTCATACAATTAACGACAGCTAAGGGCCACCTCATATGTCTTTACCAGGGGAATTACGTCAATATCAACTAACTGTGAAGGTTCAAAACAAAAAAAAATGTAGATATTCTGGGATGTAGAGCAATTTTGTTTGGTGCAGAAGTACACCATTTAGGGAAAACCTACTGCCAGCATCTTCAGAAGACTTATTTTTGCCAACATGCAGATGAATTTTGACCTTTTGCTGACCGTGCATCTCAGTATATTTATATCAGTATTTAACCAACTTGATGCACACCTATAGGTGTGATGATACCAGATACTGTGTAATGCAATTTTGACATCCTGATGATGAGCACATGTGTTCGAAACATGTAGAGGCGTGAAATAAAACTTTTGTGAAACAAATTTTGTGCATCAAGTTGGTTAAATACTGATATAAATATGAAGATGAATGTGACAGAGAATGTACACGTACATGTCTATGAAACAACATGAATTAAGGTTAGTTTACCTAAAGTCAGAGGTTTCTTGAAACAGCATGGACCCCATTCATTGCTCTAACGCCCTAAAACAATGACGCGGATTGCTCCGAGAACGAGATGCTGAAAACAATACGAGTATTTAGATGTACCCGACAGAAGGTAAGAGTTGAGAAAACCGCATACCGAGAAGCTTCAAGACTTGTACACGTCACCAAATATTACGTATTAACGGTAAAGGTAAAGTGATCCCGTTACACGCCCGGTGTGGCCAAGAGGGTGGATGGAGATATAGCTCTACTCTTCCATGACCGCGGCACTAGAAGGGGGTGAGTGGTCAGGAGCACGACCCGGCCGCACTTTACCCCCGGGAAAGACCCGGTACCCATTTTTACAGGAAGCTGGGTGGGCCCTAGGGCCTGTCTGGATGGGCGGAAAATCTCGTCCCCATCGGGATTCGATCCCGGACGTCCAGCCCGTAGTCAGTCGCTGTATCGACTGAGCTACCCGAAGATATTACGTACTAGGGTGATAAAATCAAGGGGTGTGAGATGGACGGCATGGATAGCTCAAGTGGGAGAGAGATGAGAATTTTGTGCTGTTTGTTTGGAATTCTGAAGGGATCGAACCACTGCGGATATCTATATCTATGCATACAGCGGAGGATAATATTAAATATGGGTCTTAGGAAAAAATGTGAGGCTATGGATTGCATGCATGTGGTTCTGAATATGGCTACTGCTGAATTCCACTGAATATCGCAGGCCTAACAAACCTTCAAGTTCTACGGAAGTGAGGTATTGCTGACCAACTGAGCGATTACCACTTTCTTAAAAGGGCACCCCCTTTTTCCAATTGGGAAACTTGTATAAGGGAGTTTATGTCTTACTTTACAGATTTCAATGGCCTTATGTTCGATTCTCTATCAATTAGCGACACGTCAGGAAGAACAGGAAAAAATTCACGAGGAGCTGCTCCGAGTGCTGCCATCTGTTGACACCCCACTCACTTCAAGACACCTGGATCGGATGCAATACATGCGCTCTTTCGTTAAGGAAGTGTTCAGGTACATGTCACTTAATTTGCAGCTGACGGAATTATTTCAGTTCCTGTCTGTACGGTTTACACAGCTTGTAGAGACAAATGAGATATTTGGATCACAGAATCGACAAATAACTGTGTTATACGTATTTGCCAGATTCACAAATTGTGAGACATCTTTTGTCTGTCATTTAACACAGACCTACGCTTTTATTGAGACTTACTAGATTGATCTCCCGAATGCTCACGGAAATCACCGAAGCTCTTCATGACTGTGTCTGCACAGACCACGAAAAAAAATTCCGGCATCACATCAATGCAAAAGCACACACACACACACACACACACATATATACACATACGAGGGAGAGTCAAATGAAAACCTTAAAAGTGCGATAAAAATTCGAAACACAGTTCGATTGTCTTGTAAGTTGACAACAATGATACTCATGGTTTGAAGAGTGGCCGACAGGTGGCAGTACGATGCAGGAATGCAACACGAAGGAGCAGTAGTAGTATAAAGATGGCGGCTTCGCTTGCAACACGCACCAAAGAAGAACAGCGTTCTGTCATCCGTTATTTAAGTAGTGATGGGGTGAAACCAATCGAAATTCATCGACGAATGAACGTTCAGTAAGGTGATGCGTGTCTGTCACTACAGCAAGTATACGAGAGGACTGGGAAGTTCATGAACGGCATTAGCTCTGTAACAGACTATTCTCGACCTGGTCAGGCGCACCGAGTAGTGACACCTGAGGTCATTGCAACAGTTGAAACCATCGTGAAGGAAAATCGCCGCGTAACGGTGAACTTGTACGGAACGCAATGGGAACTACATAGAAAAGTGAAGTCATTGTGTACCTTTTGTGCTAAACGAATTATGAGATAAAAAATATTTAAGGGCTTCATTTGACTCACCCTCGTACAAATATATGGCAGCTACTGCACACATAATGTGTTCAGAAAGATTTATTGTTGGCATTTCACTAATTCCCTGCATTTTACAGGCCCACGCAAATACTGAAATAACCCATACATAGTTTTATGTGAGATATGCAGCTCACACGATTTATAGTACAACAGATGGTTACCTTGGAAAAATAAGATTACTTTGCAGGTCTAATATTGGTTTTAGATCGTATCACTGATTTATACGAGATGTTATGACTGGCAGCCCTCTCAATCACAGCGCTATACCACCTACATTGCCGGTCCCAGTGGCCGCACGGTCTAAGGCGTAGGTCTGCGGCCGCTCGCCTGCTGGGATTGTGGGTTCGAATCCCACCGGGGGCATGGATGTCTGTCTGTTGTGAGTGTTGTGTGTTGTCAGGTAGAGGTCTCTGTGATGGGCTGATCACTCGTCCAGATGAGTCCTACCGACTGTGGTGCGTCGTTGAGTGTGATCTGGAAACCTCGTGAATGAGGAGGTCATGGCCCGCGTTGGGCCGCAGCGCCACAGGAAAAAAAATACCACCTATATTAACATTACAGGACTCTTCGTTGTGCCTACACACTGTCTTTATTTACGCGTTTCATACGATTCTTACTATAAAGAGCAATTTATATCTCAACAATTAACAGGCTTGTCATTGTAAGGGAGTCACACAATTTCCCCTGTTGTATTAATAATTATCCGTCTTCATCAAATCAACGCTTAATGCACCACTTCTCATACATCTAACTTTTGTTTCTTTGGTGCCACAGCCCCCAGTGGGGCAGGGCCTCCTAATTCACGAGTTTCTAGATCACACTCAACGACGCACCACAATCGGTAGGACTCCTCTGGACGAGTGATCAGCTCGTCGCAGAAACCTCTACCTGACAACACACAACACTCGCAACAGACAAACATCCATGCCCCCGGTGGGATTCAAACCCACGATCTCAGCAGGCGAGTGGCCGCAGATCTACGCCTTAGACCGCGCGGCCACTGGGACCGGCTCATACATCTAACTATATTGTTTAAATATTTCTGACTTCAAAGTGCTAACTGAAGTTCACTCATTTGCAGGATGTACTCTACAGTCATTGGCAATGGCAGAACGCTTCAAAATGATGCAGTTGTTTGTGGCTACCGTATACCGAAAGGGGTGAGCAAGTTTTATTTGAAATGAAGCAGCTAATTGTCTTCCTGTCATTGAAACGTAGATAAGGGTTTCTTTGTTTGCTCGCTGTTGTCTTGTATAGTCTCAGTACGGCATTTATTTGACACAGTTTCAAGAACATTCTAATTCCAACTCACTATCTCATAAAGCAGTCTTTCCCAAGAACCTAAAGGCCTTAACCGCGGGCTAGACAGGGAGCCAAATCGAAATCGATGTAGAACACATTTAATGTTTAAAATTCTCTTTTAATATTTTTTCCAAATCTAAACCTAATCTTCCATAAGGTTCCTTCCTTTTAGGCTTTCCGGCCGAAACCTTACAAACTTCCGATCTTTGCCATGCAAGCTACGCGAACAACCCATCTTGTCCTTGTTTACTTCATCACACAAATAATATCCGGTGAAGATTACAAAATATGAAGTTTCTTACTACACAGTATTTTCCATCCTAATGTCACTTCCTATTAGGAGGGGGTGCTAATAAGTCCTTAGCCTGACCAGGACGGAAAGAAGCTATAGCGAACAAACTCGGGATTTACTCACCACACTCCCCACGAAGCTCAATAAACTTCTTAGCCGAATGCTCTAACTTTTCCAAGCCACTCAAAAAAAAAAAATTCAGAAGGTTGTACGTCCAACCATGTCTTCGCGACAGCAATGACCTTCGCGTCGGACGAAAATTGGCGATCATTGAATTGTTTTTTTTTTTTAGTCCAGGGAACAGGTGGTAGTCCGACAGGGCCAGATTCGGAGAATAGAGTGGGTGATCAAGACATTGGAAGTCCAGGTAGGCCAGTTTCTTCTGGGTTGCAAGTGTCCGGTGAGTAGGGGCATTGTCGTGCAAGAACAAGACCCCTTTGGTGACCTTCCCGCGGCCGGTGTTTTTCCTTCAAAATGTCCTTCAGTTGCACCATCAGAGATGAGTAATACTCCGCGTTGATAGTCGGGCCCTTTGGAAGATAATCAATGAGGAGGATACCGTCCGGATCCCAAAAAAATCGAGGCTAGAACTTTTCCAGCGGATTTTTGCACTCGGAATTTTTTGGGGTGGGCTGAGCCGCTATGCCGCCACTCCATTGATTGTTGCTTGGCTTCATAGTGATATAATCAGGTTTCGTCCAATGTCACCAATCGCGTCAGGAAATCACTTGGATCGCGCCGAAAAAAATTTCAAAAGTTGCTCAGACGACTGGCGCCGTTGACGTTTTTGATCCGGGTTCAGGCATTTCGGGACCCACTTCGCGGAGACCTTCCGCATGTCCAAATCTTCATGAATGATGGGCCCAACCCGCTCACATGAGATGCCCAGTTGCTCGGCTATTGATTTAGCCGAAATCCGGCGGTCTTCCAAGATTAGCTCGTGAATTTGATCAATAATCTCCGGGGTGGTGACTGTTTTGGGTCGTTCAGGATGAGGCGCATCGCAGGTGGAAAAATCACCACGTTCAAAGTGGGTCACCCAGTTTTTGAAGGTGGCATACGATGGCGCATATTCCCCTAATGTTTCTTTCAGAATGGCGTGAATTTCCTTCGGCGCCTTGCCTTGCAGGGGGGAAAAAAACTTGATGACAGCTCGCGTCGCCTGACATGCTTCTTTTCAGCCTCTGTAACAAGAAAAAACTTGCAATTCGGCACATGAACAGCCCCTCTTTCCAACGACGCTATCGATTTCGTCCTACGACATCGTGAAGTAGGTCGGGCTAAGGACTTATCAGCACTCCCTCGTATATCCAGATACTCTCTTCCGACACATTTCGTCTCTGTTATTCAGAGTGACACGAAGATCAGGAAAGGGTGAGCTCTTGTCAGGCTTCTTTTCCACGAGCGGTATTTAGTGGCGCTGCCGGACACCGCTGCTAGAGATGCATTGGTTCAAATGGACATACTCCCACGGGCGTGCGCTGCTATATCTGCCGCGTTGCTGTCAAGGTCACGGCGCTGGATGTGCTGCCAGCCGCTCGATGACTCTCACCTAGCAGCTCGGCTGGCAGCGGCTAGTTTATGTCGCGCAGCTTCGTGAGAGGCAATGTGAACAGCTGTGCTGTTTCCACGAGCGGCTCTATCACGCGCTGCCCTGAGCGGAAAGTTGCTCTGTTCTGTGATCTAGTTATGAATCTTTAAAAATGTTGAAACAACCAACTTTTGATTTATGCGACACAGAATTATTTATTACTGAAACAGAGCATCTGTTAGCCATTTGGGAATCCAGATCTTTTCTGACAGCAATAAACAAGCAAAGGCCAGTGCCTGGGAGACATTGTGCAAGACATTTATTGAAAACTGTTTTTCTTTTTATAAATTCTGTTATGCAACAAAGGAAGCGCCAGAACTTCCTCCTGTACGTCCCTCACATATGGTGACTGATGGAGGCGGAAATGGTAGCAGCGAACAGCAGCGCCACTGGTGTAAACTTCTGTTGCGGTTATTAGCAGCACTGCTGACAACCACTTGTGGAAAAGCAGCCTAAACCTGGCAATGAAGCTTCGGGTTTCATAAAAGAATTTAAATTCATTGGCAAGGTATGCGACTGTCAGATTCGCCACACAATGTGCGCTGTGTTCCAACAGGTGCAACTGGTGTTCCCAACCATCGTAACAGGCAACATGGAAGAGCACGTCAACAGAGCTGCAGAGTTCCTGCCCGAGCGGTGGCTCAAGAGTCCCAGTGACTCGCTGTACAGAATACACCCTTTTGCGTCGCTTCCCTATGGACATGGCGCTAGGATGTGTTTAGGACGACGTTTTGCTGATATGGAAATTCAGATCTTACTAGCAAAGGCAAGTCGATGTGTAATTACCCTCCGCATTCCTTGTGCTCCACAATTAATTTTTTTTCGGCGCAACAGGGATACTATGAAAATAGCCTGACATAAGTAAGGCGGTGAGCAGTAGATTTACTCTTCCTACAGGAGCCAGTGGTGGTGTTTTGTGTGCACGGTAATGAACACGTGGGATTGCGTAAAATGCGAGGACTTACTTGACAGGCTGCAAAACTTCTTTAAGTTTATTACTTGAGGGACTGAGCTGCAAATTGTCAGTTTTACCTCTATGTATAATGTATTATATTCCGTCAATACACAACTATATATCAGTACAGTGATATTATGTATACACTGTATTATATTCCGTAAATACACAACTATATATCAGTATAATGATATTATGTATAAACTAAGGTCACATCATGGCAACATGTTTCGACCGTAAACGGTCATCTTCAGGTCAATAGAGAATATTTTTAAGGTACAATAAAGTGAGCACTCAATGGGATTGCATTTCGTTTACAGTAAAAGTTAAAGTAACGTATGAAGAAATTCTTATTTATAACTAAAACTTTAAAATATGCGGTAATCAAGTAAGTTAAAATTTCAAGTTACTATACTGTTGCGGCCCTCCGTATGGATGTCAGAACGTTAGTACTGTGTCTACGCATCAATAACCGAGTGAAAAACATAGGTCATTATCATTGCAATTGACGTATGTAGCCACTGCGTCCGGTATGTATTGTGTAGACGTCAAACGGTTGCGTACGTTGTGGAAATGTTGTGGTTTTGTTTCTGTTCAGGAGACCGCTGTCATTTGGTCGTTGTACTGTTGTACAGCTATCGTTATTCATTTAGCTGAGTCTTGGCAGACCGTGGGATTACCGTTTGTTCTTATGGTGAGTTATTGAACGTAGTTGGTGGTTAATTTTATGAGTGATCACACGTACGTAACTTGAAACGCGTGTAGTGCATTGAGTGTGAGTTTACCAATTCACCACACGCGCGTGTGGTGAATTGGTAAACTCACACTCAATGCACTACACGCGTTTCAAGTTACGTACGTGTGATCACTCATAAAATTAACCACCAACTACGTTCAATAACTCACCATAAGAACAAACGGTAATCCCACGGTCTGCCAAGACTCAGCTAAATGAATAACGATAGCTGTACAACAGTACAACGACCAAATGACAGCGGTCTCCTGAACAGAAACAAAACCACAACATTTCCACAACGTACGCAACCGTTTGACGTCTACACAATACATACCGGACGCAGTGGCTACATACGTCAATTGCAATGATAATGACCTATGTTTTTCACTCGGTTATTGATGCGTAGACACAGTACTAACGTTCTGACATCCATACGGAGGGCCGCAACAGTATAGTAACTTGAAATTTTAACTTACTTGATTACCGCATATTTTAAAGTTTTAGTTATAAATAAGAATTTCTTCATACGTTACTTTAACTTTTACTGTAAACGAAATGCAATCCCATTGAGTGCTCACTTTATTGTACCTTAAAAATATTCTCTATTGACCTGAAGATGACCGTTTACGGTCGAAACATGTTGCCATGATGTGACCTTAGTTTATACATAATATCATTATACTGATATATAGTTGTGTATTTACGGAATATAATACAGTGTATACATAATATCACTGTACTGATATATAGTTGTGTATTGACGGAATATAATACATTATACATAGAGGTAAAACTGACAATTTGCAGCTCAGTCCCTCAAGTAATAAACTTAAAGAAGTTTTGCAGCCTGTCAAGTAAGTCCTCGCATTTTACGCAATCCCACGTGTTCATTACCGTGCACACAAAACACCACCACTGGCTCCTGTAGGAAGAGTAAATCTACTGCTCACCGCCTTACTTATGTCAGGCTATTTTCATAGTATCCCTGTTGCGCCGAAAAAAAATTAATTGTGGAGCACAAGGAATGCGGAGGGTAATTACACATCGACTTGCCTTTGCTAGTAAGATCTGAATTTCCATATCAGCAAAACGTCGTCCTAAACACATCCTAGCGCCATGTCCATAGGGAAGCGACGCAAAAGGGTGTATTCTGTACAGCGAGTCACTGGGACTCTTGAGCCACCGCTCGGGCAGGAACTCTGCAGCTCTGTTGACGTGCTCTTCCATGTTGCCTGTTACGATGGTTGGGAACACCAGTTGCACCTGTTGGAACACAGCGCACATTGTGTGGCGAATCTGACAGTCGCATACCTTGCCAATGAATTTAAATTCTTTTATGAAACCCGAAGCTTCATTGCCAGGTTTAGGCTGCTTTTCCACAAGTGGTTGTCAGCAGTGCTGCTAATAACCGCAACAGAAGTTTACACCAGTGGCGCTGCTGTTCGCTGCTACCATTTCCGCCTCCATCAGTCACCATATGTGAGGGACGTACAGGAGGAAGTTCTGGCGCTTCCTTTGTTGCATAACAGAATTTATAAAAAGAAAAACAGTTTTCAATAAATGTCTTGCACAATGTCTCCCAGGCACTGGCCTTTGCTTGTTTATTGCTGTCAGAAAAGATCTGGATTCCCAAATGGCTAACAGATGCTCTGTTTCAGTAATAAATAATTCTGTGTCGCATAAATCAAAAGTTGGTTGTTTCAACATTTTTAAAGATTCATAACTAGATCACAGAACAGAGCAACTTTCCGCTCAGGGCAGCGCGTGATAGAGCCGCTCGTGGAAACAGCACAGCTGTTCACATTGCCTCTCACGAAGCTGCGCGACATAAACTAGCCGCTGCCAGCCGAGCTGCTAGGTGAGAGTCATCGAGCGGCTGGCAGCACATCCAGCGCCGTGACCTTGACAGCAACGCGGCAGATATAGCAGCGCACGCCCGTGGGAGTATGTCCATTTGAACCAATGCATCTCTAGCAGCGGTGTCCGGCAGCGCCACTAAATACCGCTCGTGGAAAAGAAGCCTGACAAGAGCTCACCCTTTCCTGATCTTCGTGTCACTCTGAATAACAGAGACGAAATGTGTCGGAAGAGAGTATCTGGATATACGAGGGAGTGCTGATAAGTCCTTAGCCCGACCTACTTCACGATGTCGTAGGACGAAATCGATAGCGTCGTTGGAAAGAGGGGCTGTTCATGTGCCGAATTGCAAGTTTTTTCTTGTTACAGAGGCTGAAAAGAAGCATGTCAGGCGACGCGAGCTGTCATCAAGTTTTTTTCCCCCCTGCAAGGCAAGGCGCCGAAGGAAATTCACGCCATTCTGAAAGAAACATTAGGGGAATATGCGCCATCGTATGCCACCTTCAAAAACTGGGTGACCCACTTTGAACGTGGTGATTTTTCCACCTGCGATGCGCCTCATCCTGAACGACCCAAAACAGTCACCACCCCGGAGATTATTGATCAAATTCACGAGCTAATCTTGGAAGACCGCCGGATTTCGGCTAAATCAATAGCCGAGCAACTGGGCATCTCATGTGAGCGGGTTGGGCCCATCATTCATGAAGATTTGGACATGCGGAAGGTCTCCGCGAAGTGGGTCCCGAAATGCCTGAACCCGGATCAAAAACGTCAACGGCGCCAGTCGTCTGAGCAACTTTTGAAATTTTTTTCGGCGCGATCCAAGTGATTTCCTGACGCGATTGGTGACATTGGACGAAACCTGATTATATCACTATGAAGCCAAGCAACAATCAATGGAGTGGCGGCATAGCGGCTCAGCCCACCCCAAAAAATTCCGAGTGCAAAAATCCGCTGGAAAAGTTCTAGCCTCGATTTTTTTGGGATCCGGACGGTATCCTCCTCATTGATTATCTTCCAAAGGGCCCGACTATCAACGCGGAGTATTACTCATCTCTGATGGTGCAACTGAAGGACATTTTGAAGGAAAAACACCGGCCGCGGGAAGGTCACCAAAGGGGTCTTGTTCTTGCACGACAATGCCCCTACTCACCGGACACTTGCAACCCAGAAGAAACTGGCCTACCTGGACTTCCAATGTCTTGATCACCCACTCTATTCTCCGAATCTGGCCCTGTCGGACTACCACCTGTTCCCTGGACTAAAAAAAAAAAACAATTCAATGATCGCCAATTTTCGTCCGACGCGAAGGTCATTGCTGTCGCGAAGACATGGTTGGACGTACAACCTTCTGAATTTTTTTTTTTTGAGTGGCTTGGAAAAGTTAGAGCATTCGGCTAAGAAGTTTATTGAGCTTCGTGGGGAGTGTGGTGAGTAAATCCCGAGTTTGTTCGCTATAGCTTCTTTCCGTCCTGGTCAGGCTAAGGACTTATTAGCACCCCCTCCTAATAGGAAGTGACATTAGGATGGAAAATACTGTGTAGTAAGAAACTTCATATTTTGTAATCTTCACCGGATATTATTTGTGTGATGAAGTAAACAAGGACAAGATGGGTTGTTCGCGTAGCTTGCATGGCAAAGATCGGAAGTTTGTAAGGTTTCGGCCGGAAAGCCTAAAAGGAAGGAACCTTATGGAAGATTAGGTTTAGATTTGGAAAAAATATTAAAAGAGAATTTTAAACATTAAATGTGTTCTACATCGATTTCGATTTGGCTCCCTGTCTAGCCCGCGGTTAAGGCCTTTAGGTTCTTGGGAAAGACTGCTTTATGAGATAGTGAGTTGGAATTAGAATGTTCTTGAAACTGTGTCAAATAAATGCCGTACTGAGACTATACAAGACAACAGCGAGCAAACAAAGAAACCCTTATCTACGTTTCAATGACAGGAAGACAATTAGCTGCTTCATTTCAAATAAAACTTGCTCACCCCTTTCGGTATACGGTAGCCACAAACAACTGCATCATTTTGAAGCGTTCTGCCATTGCCAATGACTGTAGAGTACATCCTGCAAATGAGTGAACTTCAGTTAGCACTTTGAAGTCAGAAATATTTAAACAATATAGTTAGATGTATGAGCCGGTCCCAGTGGCCGCGCGGTCTAAGGCGTAGATCTGCGGCCACTCGCCTGCTGAGATCGTGGGTTTGAATCCCACCGGGGGCATGGATGTTTGTCTGTTGCGAGTGTTGTGTGTTGTCAGGTAGAGGTTTCTGCGACGAGCTGATCACTCGTCCAGAGGAGTCCTACCGATTGTGGTGCGTCGTTGAGTGTGATCTAGAAACTCGTGAATTAGGAGGCCCTGCCCCACTGGGGGCTGTGGCACCAAAGAAACAAAAGTTAGATGTATGAGAAGTGGTGCATTAAGCGTTGATTTGATGAAGACGGATAATTATTAATACAACAGGGGAAATTGTGTGACTCCCTTACAATGACAAGCCTGTTAATTGTTGAGATATAAATTGCTCTTTATAGTAAGAATCGTATGAAACGCGTAAATAAAGACAGTGTGTAGGCACAACGAAGAGTCCTGTAATGTTAATATAGGTGGTATTTTTTTTCCTGTGGCGCTGCGGCCCAACGCGGGCCATGACCTCCTCATTCACGAGGTTTCCAGATCACACTCAACGACGCACCACAGTCGGTAGGACTCATCTGGACGAGTGATCAGCCCATCACAGAGACCTCTACCTGACAACACACAACACTCACAACAGACAGACATCCATGCCCCCGGTGGGATTCGAACCCACAATCCCAGCAGGCGAGCGGCCGCAGACCTACGCCTTAGACCGTGCGGCCACTGGGACCGGCAATGTAGGTGGTATAGCGCTGTGATTGAGAGGGCTGCCAGTCATAACATCTCGTATAAATCAGTGATACGATCTAAAACCAATATTAGACCTGCAAAGTAATCTTATTTTTCCAAGGTAACCATCTGTTGTACTATAAATCGTGTGAGCTGCATATCTCACATAAAACTATGTATGGGTTATTTCAGTATTTGCGTGGGCCTGTAAAATGCAGGGAATTAGTGAAATGCCAACAATAAATCTTTCTGAACACATTATGTGTGCAGTAGCTGCCATATATTTGTACGAGGGTGAGTCAAATGAAGCCCTTAAATATTTTTTATCTCATAATTCGTTTAGCACAAAAGGTACACAATGACTTCACTTTTCTATGTAGTTCCCATTGCGTTCCGTACAAGTTCACCGTTACGCGGCGATTTTCCTTCACGATGGTTTCAACTGTTGCAATGACCTCAGGTGTCACTACTCGGTGCGCCTGACCAGGTCGAGAATAGTCTGTTACAGAGCTAATGCCGTTCATGAACTTCCCAGTCCTCTCGTATACTTGCTGTAGTGACAGACACGCATCACCTTACTGAACGTTCATTCGTCGATGAATTTCGATTGGTTTCACCCCATCACTACTTAAATAACGGATGACAGAACGCTGTTCTTCTTTGGTGCGTGTTGCAAGCGAAGCCGCCATCTTTATACTACTACTGCTCCTTCGTGTTGCATTCCTGCATCGTACTGCCACCTGTCGGCCACTCTTCAAACCATGAGTATCATTGTTGTCAACTTACAAGACAATCGAACTGTGTTTCGAATTTTTATCGCACTTTTAAGGTTTTCATTTGACTCTCCCTCGTATGTGTATATATGTGTGTGTGTGTGTGTGTGTGTGCTTTTGCATTGATGTGATGCCGGAATTTTTTTTCGTGGTCTGTGCAGACACAGTCATGAAGAGCTTCGGTGATTTCCGTGAGCATTCGGGAGATCAATCTAGTAAGTCTCAATAAAAGCGTAGGTCTGTGTTAAATGACAGACAAAAGATGTCTCACAATTTGTGAATCTGGCAAATACGTATAACACAGTTATTTGTCGATTCTGTGATCCAAATATCTCATTTGTCTCTACAAGCTGTGTAAACCGTACAGACAGGAACTGAAATAATTCCGTCAGCTGCAAATTAAGTGACATGTACCTGAACACTTCCTTAACGAAAGAGCGCATGTATTGCATCCGATCCAGGTGTCTTGAAGTGAGTGGGGTGTCAACAGATGGCAGCACTCGGAGCAGCTCCTCGTGAATTTTTTCCTGTTCTTCCTGACGTGTCGCTAATTGATAGAGAATCGAACATAAGGCCATTGAAATCTGTAAAGTAAGACATAAACTCCCTTATACAAGTTTCCCAATTGGAAAAAGGGGGTGCCCTTTTAAGAAAGTGGTAATCGCTCAGTTGGTCAGCAATACCTCACTTCCGTAGAACTTGAAGGTTTGTTAGGCCTGCGATATTCAGTGGAATTCAGCAGTAGCCATATTCAGAACCACATGCATGCAATCCATAGCCTCACATTTTTTCCTAAGACCCATATTTAATATTATCCTCCGCTGTATGCATAGATATAGATATCCGCAGTGGTTCGATCCCTTCAGAATTCCAAACAAACAGCACAAAATTCTCATCTCTCTCCCACTTGAGCTATCCATGCCGTCCATCTCACACCCCTTGATTTTATCACCCTAGTACGTAATATCTTCGGGTAGCTCAGTCGATACAGCGACTGACTACGGGCTGGACGTCCGGGATCGAATCCCGATGGGGACGAGATTTTCCGCCCATCCAGACAGGCCCTAGGGCCCACCCAGCTTCCTGTAAAAATGGGTACCGGGTCTTTCCCGGGGGTAAAGTGCGGCCGGGTCGTGCTCCTGACCACTCACCCCCTTCTAGTGCCGCGGTCATGGAAGAGTAGAGCTATATCTCCATCCACCCTCTTGGCCACACCGGGCGTGTAACGGGATCACTTTACCTTTACCGTTAATACGTAATATTTGGTGACGTGTACAAGTCTTGAAGCTTCTCGGTATGCGGTTTTCTCAACTCTTACCTTCTGTCGGGTACATCTAAATACTCGTATTGTTTTCAGCATCTCGTTCTCGGAGCAATCCGCGTCATTGTTTTAGGGCGTTAGAGCAATGAATGGGGTCCATGCTGTTTCAAGAAACCTCTGACTTTAGGTAAACTAACCTTAATTCATGTTGTTTCATAGACATGTACGTGTACATTCTCTGTCACATTCATCTTCATATTTATATCAGTATTTAACCAACTTGATGCACAAAATTTGTTTCACAAAAGTTTTATTTCACGCCTCTACATGTTTCGAACACATGTGCTCATCATCAGGATGTCAAAATTGCATTACACAGTATCTGGTATCATCACACCTATAGGTGTGCATCAAGTTGGTTAAATACTGATATAAATATACTGAGATGCACGGTCAGCAAAAGGTCAAAATTCATCTGCATGTTGGCAAAAATAAGTCTTCTGAAGATGCTGGCAGTAGGTTTTCCCTAAATGGTGTACTTCTGCACCAAACAAAATTGCTCTACATCCCAGAATATCTACATTTTTTTTTGTTTTGAACCTTCACAGTTAGTTGATATTGACGTAATTCCCCTGGTAAAGACATATGAGGTGGCCCTTAGCTGTCGTTAATTGTATGACAGGCTGACCCAAAGACAATGTGACTGAACTCACCGTGTCTATCCCTACAAGTATCAGGTCGAGGGCCAATATATACGCAGTTTTTGGATCTGATTCTCCAGCCAGGATGCGTTCCACCAGTGACAAGTCGCGTTCGTCAACAGACTGCTTCGTCTTAAGGCGCTCCATCGCAGCATCGATGTACTTCATGCACACTCTGTAAAAACCGCAGCATTTGTCAAGAGTGAGGACAATATTTCACTGCGTAAAAACTTGTGAAGTGAAAAACAAATAAAGCTTAAAATCCTAGTTCGTACCTCACAGAGCACTTTCCTTCTCCATTACAAAGGCCGAATGGCTAATGAAGTGTCAACAAAAAAAAAGTTATTTGTCGAAGGAATCATAAGAAGTACCCAAATACCCTACATTGTGTGGGCAGAATGCACAGTCCATTTAATACTAAAACAAGTATTATGGGTAGAAAATGTGTTTAAAATGCTTGTGTTCATCGAATAGAAAAATATGAGACATTCCCTTTGTAATGAAATAAAAGAAAACGTCCACGTGTGAAATGTGATTCTCAACTCCTGTTTGTCATTGTGCATCATAGGTTTCAAATAACAGACCTACAAATAATAATGTTTATTATTATTATTAAGGACCGCCTCTGTGGTCTAGTGGTCAGAGTTTCTGGCTACAGATACAGAGGTCCCGGGTTCGATCCCCGGCGCTACCAGATTTTCTGAGTAGTAGTGTGTCTGGAACGGGGTCCACTCAGCC
>Ga0131853_10011418_pt1 | contig 16257 bp, 12 predicted proteins | sample TergutLab28metaG_FD_92764 | JGI IMG/M metagenome (GOLD analysis project Ga0131853, IMG submission 92764) | Labiotermes labralis P1 segment gut microbial communities from Petit-Saut dam, French Guiana - Lab288 P1 (version 2) (version 2) | ecosystem: Host-associated > Arthropoda: Insects >...
ACCAAGAAGATTAAAACGTTTCAAACCAACTGAACTAACCACAAGGTTCTCATAAGCACCGTACACAGGTATGAGAATATCTGATGTGAGGATATTCAATGGAATATTACTCCACAGGTCATGTGATATCAGCGTAGGATATAAGGTTAAGTGTACTTATAGTCTGTAATAGACTGGTGGTACAATAAAGGAGACAAAAAAATTAAGTACGATAATGCTTCAGTCTCTGACAACATAGATTTGTGTTCAAACTACAAACGACTCAGCAGTGTGACTGTGTTCCCCATTTGTTTACAGTCTGAACTGAATTACATGCTACCAGACTGTACGAGTTTTGGTTTTATTCTTGTTATAAGCGGTACAAGGGAACAGGTCTAGTCACGTGGTTGGGCAGGTAGTCAGGTAGAAGTCGTTCATGTCTCTCCTCTCTCTTCCCCCTCCCGGCCGTAGACTTCAGCCTGGCCACCTACCAACCGAGCAATACTTTTTACCCCTCCTACTCCTACAGCTGCTTCGTATGCAGGTGTATTCGTATTTGACTTCGTCCAGCCTTGCTGGTTAGTTAATTCCGAGTCTTTGAAGTGGCGAGTGTGGTCGCTTTGAATTACTTCAAAAAAGATGGCGTTTGAATGTGGTTTTAATGCTCTCAGATTTTCTAAAATGCTTACTGCAGCACTTCGATTATAACATCCGCGTGTTTGTGTGTTTAAATTCACCGATTTGTGTCTCGTAAGTGTGTGTTTTCGTGTCTGAACCCTCACTATCTAGGGCAGTAGTGTATTCATGGAGAATTTTGCAGTGAAATTTTGTTCATAGCCACCATTAAAAGAGTTACGACTGTGTAATTTTACCAGCGAGCTTGTAATAACAAACACAGCTGCTTTCAACCGCGAAGTGCCTTTGGTCTGTTAATGGCGGATACATAGGGCTGTTAAATCTACGTTCCATTCTGCAATAACATAAATACGTATTGGTTTTGGATCCGACTGCATGTAATGCCATGTAACTTGACACAATTTTGTTGCTTTTTGTACAGTTTGTATTCTAAATGAGGCAGCAGTTGCAAATAATTTACGTGTTTTTATCTGAGGCATTTAGTTGGATCGTTGAAATGTAGCTACGTGACCCTACAGTCAAATGGCGTGACTACTTGTTTACAATCAATTTTTTTTTGGGGGGGGGGGGAGATAAATTGAATAATTTAGTATTTTTTGTGGGTAGAAGGAGCTCGAATAAATATATATTTCTAACATGTGTTATGAATAAAATCGCATACTTAAGTCGTAAATTATAATTAAATGTAGCCTGAATTTTTACAGATTCCTTTTCACCAGTGACGGCCAATGGCGATAAAATGAAGTGACGAAATTCTTCGTACGCAGGATCACTTCTTAATTGAAGTGTTTTGAAAAGTGATGTTGTGAGAAGGAAGTGATATTAATTGTAAAGATGACGGCTAAATAAGTGATGATATTCAGTGCTGGAAATGGTGCACGGTGAAGTGTGTTCAGTTCTTGTGCATGTGCAGATGATTTGTTTGAAAATGTGTGCGTCGTATCAGTGAATAAAAATGAGTTATTACTACTACCAACTTCGGCAGGCCGACGAAGAGGAAGACGCCGGTCTCCCGACAGGTTCATTACGACATCCAAACCGTGGTAGTCGTCATTCTTCATGTCAACAGTATCAGGATAACCGACCCTATAGACCACGAGCTTCAACAGACAGCATTCCGTTTGCTGATGCTGATATCAGCAGTGGGAAGCTCCGTGTAGGAAAGCTCCTACGCGATGCGGGTACATCGAGTAGCGAAGAAACAGTAAACCGCCAACCGTCCCGTCCCAACAAACCTCGTACCTTATCAGCTGGAACATCATTAAGTCATCGCCGTCCTTGTCCCCCACCTCCACCTTCTCCTCCAGCAACTTTCCTGGATTCAGAAGACGCTACAAGTCTTAATAATTTACTGGACGCTTTAGACGATGTTGATATAGTTGAGGAAGACGGGCGTAGCTCGTTGACCACAACGGTAAGTAGCCGTGATGATGAGGAACAAGTGGCGTTTCGTAATGGGCCATCACGACCGACGCTGGCGTCCATTCTGGTATCAATACCACCGCCACCTACGCCACCGCCACCCGAGAACGATATGGAACATAGCCAAATGTATCAGCGCAAGGAAACGCAACGTGTAGGAAAGTCTGTTTGGACCACAACTCATCACAGCAAACCTACTGCGAAATTCGAGCTTCCACCGCCACCACCGACGCCTCCAGAAATGGACAACGGGCAAAAGGTGAGTAGGTGATCGTGAGATAAAGACAGATAATCTGTCTGCGTAGAGGCCAGCTGAAATGTGATGGTACACGCGCTGAAACCAGATTTCGTCTTTCGGCGAAACGGACGAGTCCATTTAAATCGACGGGGGGCGTCAGTTCAGTCGACTACTGGCAGCCGAGGTGTGCGCATCAGCGGTAGTAATGCTGGATACACCATGTTCTGAGGTAGTGCGAAGGGTACTGGCTACCTAATTCATTCGCCAGTTTCCCCTTCACTTCCCCTCCCGTGCGTCACCGTGTACCATCACATTTCAATTGGAGTCTACTGAAGGTGTCCATACACAACGACAGAGACCCCTAGACAAGTCTGGACAGAAAGCCTGTAGCTGTTTGGTGCAAGTCGTAAGACGCGTAGTTATATGTAGACATTTTAAAGAGATTTCCTTGTGTGTGTGTGTGCGAAAAGACTTCAGAATACCTCCAGACGTATTTCAAGATAATTCTGCTTGTATATGGGCACCCTTGTATGAAGGCCATGGGACCAGTGCTGACGATACAGGAGGGAAGCCGGTTCCGATTTCAAGGGCCCGGCGGTCAGCAAAGGGGCCCATTGGCCACACAATATTGCGCATGTTTTTGTCTTTCACGCTAGTATCATTATTGCACAAATTAACACTTTTTATACTAAACCCAAGTTACTTTGAGGCTGAGAGTCAGTCATACTTTCCGGTTTAGCCGGTAAGACCTTGTAGGGGGGGGGGGGCGCTGCGAACCCCCTCTCGCTGACCCTGTATGGAAAAATAATTGTATAATTTCTTGCAGCTTTTGATTTGGTAATAGATGGAGGAGAGGTCTCAGCTTCATGCTCAGACCGCTTTACCCTCGCCAGGTCTTTCTCTCGAGTACCGGGATTTTGTCCCTGTCAATGTATCATTTCACCGGCACTTCATAGATATGCTGACAAGGTCTCGCAGATGGACAGTAGGACAATCAAGGGCCGCATTTCAGCAGAGACGTAATCTGATCCCGAGGAATTCCACGGAACAGGGGCGTTCACAAAATTGCGAAAAGTTACTATTAGCTTCGTCATGTCTATCCGTCCATCAGCGTGGAATAACTCGGCTCCCACCGGAGGGATTTTCATGAAATTTGATATTTGTGTATTTTCAGAATATCGGTTGAGAAAATTCAAGCTACATTAAATTCGGGCAAGAATAAAAGGTACTTCATATGAAGACCAGCACACATTTTTGATCATAACTCGCTTATTTGTTCTTAGAATGAGAAATTTGTAGAGAAAATCTAAACACACGTTATGTGTTCAAAAAATCCCCCCCCCCCCGAAAATCGTGCTGTTTATAAGATCATGTGGAAAAATATTGTAGAGCGGGGTAGACCACACATGACATGTCGAAAGCGCAATGCATGCTTGGTACTCAAGGCCACAAATACACACATTCAGTTTGTATAACACTCATTGCTTTTCCATTTCAACAATGGTTGCACGAACGCGCCTCGATATTACGTTATAGTACATTGACCGTATTGTTGAGAAACTGTTTTATGTAACCGGGCTGTTAGGTTCAGCTTAATGTTATCCATATTCCATTCCATATACTGATTATACAGCATTTAAATCCAGAACTGCATAACGAATAACAAATAATCATCAGTTTACAAAGTGCCAGCTAAATGTTTCTGTATATATTTTAATTAATACCATCAATACACAATATCTATAAAAACCAGATGCTTAATTACAGCTGGGTTATATCTGGCGACATGTTTGGGCAGTTAAACAGCCATCCTCAGGCCAACTTAGAGCAGTGTTGTTAAGGTAGAGTCAAAATTGTTATCCAGTGGGATCCCACTGGATAACAATTTTGAATGTACCTCAGGCCAACTTAGAACAATGTTGTTAAGGTACAGTAAAATTTTATCCAATGGGATCCGATTGTTTACATCAAAGTTTTAACTCAGGTCGTCTCAGAACAATGTTGTTAAGGTACAGTCAACTTTGTACCTTAACAACATTGCTTTAATTTGCCCTGAGGATGGCCGTATAACGGCCGAAACATGTCGCCAAGAATAACCTAGCAGTAATTAAGCATCTGGTTTTTATATATGTTGTGTATTGACCGTACTAATTGTAATATGTATTGATGATACACAACGGGATGGACCCCTTCAAATTTACATCTTTCGGCTTTAGCATGGTCATCCTCACGGAGGTCTCTAAGAAAGGAACATGGTAATAGCAGATTCTGTTAAAGACGTACATACGTGGGGGGCCAAAAATGTAACGTTTTCGAATGAAATTGTTAATCTTTAGACGCCTAATGTCAACTATAGTTGACGTACCGCACCGCTAACATCCAAAGTTGCATTTTATATATTTATTCAACAAATATATGTACCGAATATTTTAAACATGGTGTGTACTCTCCGTTTATTTCTCTTCAAAATGCTGTTTGTTTCATAATTCTAAATTGTTTGTTTCCTGTATTATTCACATTTTATATACAGGTTGTGCTAAAATTGAAAAAACAATTCCGGCGCCAAAAGGTTAAAATATTAGGGGTACGCGGTGGCGCAGTTGATTGAGGCATTGCGCTACAATCCGGGAGGTCGCGGGTTCGATTCCCGATGGTGTCATTGAAATTTTCCATTGACATAATCCTTTCGGACGCACTATGGCCCTGGAGTTGGCTCAGCCTCTTAACAGAAGTGAGTACCAGGAATATTTCCTGGGGTTAAAGACGGCCAGTGCGTGAGGCTGACAACGTTATCACATTCATGTGTCGATTGTCTTGAAATCTGGGAGCCCCAACATCCTGGAATCCTCAGGGATTGTCCGGGTCTGTAATGGGATTGCTTTACCTTTTTGTTAAAATATTGAAAACAAAGACTAATTACAAATATGATTAAAATTTCGTTACGAACATCTATACGGACAGATCATATATACAAAACATTTGTAAATGAAGTATTTGTAATTAGACAGTTTCTTAATATTTTATTTGCAGTTTAACCCTTAAAGACGAAGCGCAGACCGCTTTATTTAAAGACCTAGTCCGTACCGCGCTGTAAACACTTTTCATCTGGGCTGATACCAGAGGCTGTGTAATGCAATTTTTGGCCTCCTGATGATGAGCACATGTGCTCGAAACATGTAGAGGCATGAAATAAACTCATTGTAAAACAAAACATTTGTGCATCAATTTGGTTAATTACTGAGATAAATATACTGAGATGCACGGTCAGCAAAACCTCAAATCTTTGTACAGTTGTTTAACCCTTTAAAGGCGAAGCGCAGACAGCTTTATTTAAAGACCCAGTCCGTACCGCGCTGTAAACACTTTTCTTCTCAGTTATAAAAACCAATCAGTTTATGCTGTAAGTGGCACAAGTCGCTGTTTGTTCTCAGATAAATACAAAACACAAATACAGTGAGGGTAGAGCGTACAGTTGTTGAATGTTAAAATGTTGGTGCATCACGTGACCGGTAGGCTTTAAAAGGTTAATTGAAACATTCTACTATGATTTCACAAATACACTCCCGTAACAGGTCCTGTCATTATGACATTATTTGGTTCCAGACCTCCCTGAGGATGGCCATACCGAAAAACGTAGAAGGCACATATTGTATCGAAAAATGAAATCTTTTTGTTAATTTTGCAATTTCTGGATTAAATACCGTGACTAAATCTAGCCCCTCTCCTGAGTTACATGAGCCCATTCCACGCCCTTCCGTTTTATTTCGTTAAGATTCACTTTAATATTATACAACCATTTACTCTTAGGTCTTCAAAGTGGCCTATTTCCTTCATGTTTCTCCCGCCAAATCCTTGTATGTTTTTCTATTCTCCTTGTTACGTCACCTGAACGATACTTTGATGTCCAGTCTTAATTGTGAAACCTCTCATTATGAAATTTTTCCAGTATCCTCTTACATCCATTCTCTTCCGTCCAAGTATTTTACTCAGCAGATATTTCTCGAAATCTCTTCGTCCATATTCTTCTTTTAATTCGAGAGTCTAATTTTTCTCAGTCACACTGGCAGAAATACGCATTTTCTGCGTTTTAACAATGTTACATTTGTAGAGAGACATGTTAAAGGTAAAGGTTTTCCTGTCCACGCAATAGGGCGTATACAGAGAGGTGAGGTGTAGCTCCACTCATTCTTCGTGTTGGTACTACATGAAGGTGAGTGATCAAATTCACACTCCAGCCGCTTTACCATCCCACAAAGAACGCCGGTATCGTTCAATAGGAGGTTGCGTGGGCCATAAAGCCTGTCTGTACGTTTCGCAGGATAGAAAAATCCAAAGGGAATAAAAAAAAATCCGAACAGGTGATGGCAAGCTTATGCCGAAATGAATTCACTCCGAAATTCTTCGTCCATTAAAACTGAATATATTTAGATCACCAGGGCTTAGTTCATAATACAAGTTACTGGGAAATTGTAAAGCAATTTAATACTGAAAGCTCTAGGCCCAGCAAATTAAAAACAAATATGGCGGTAGAGCGAACAAATATCCAGAAATACCGGTGTTCAAAAATTGGGCCTCAAAAATGACGGTGCCGCTGCAGATTTGCGTGGTTTTCTTCAGTTCCAATGGTACATTCTGGCATGCCAACTGTAAGAATTATTGTATTATTCTCTATCGTGTAATTTGATTGACTTGCCACGTCTCTGGATGGAGCATAAGTAAATTCTGGCATACCAACTCTGATAATTATTGTATTACTCTCTGCCGTGCAAATTGATTTGCTGGCAGCGTCTTTAGATAAACATAAGAATGAATAAGAAGAAAAGTAAATAAATAAACGAATAAATAATAGTGTCCCAAAAAGAGTGCAAGATTTAAAGTGCGCGCTATTGTCGTTCTGTTAGGTTGGCGGCACGGAAAAATTTAACGTCTGTCACTTGCCATTCCACAATCAATCGCAGTGTGTGTACTTTACAATGAAATAAAAATATCAGCATTTCTTTGAATAAATGTTGTGTTTTATTACAAAGTAAATCTTGTGCTATTTTTGGGACACCCTGTACCTGAACCTTGCTGTCAAAACAGAATGAGGCAAAAATTGTTTGGTGTATGTAGTACCTTCTGTTGCGGTAAAGAGAAACTGAGATGGAACTGGAAGGCGAAGGAATGTTGAAAATAAAAAAAAATTAAAAGTAAATTCATGGAAAGTAACTTTTGGGGAACTCAATTTAATCCAGGCAATGAACTGCTGCAATTTCCCTGCCATCCCCCATTATCAGAACAATAATTCCCTATATGGAAATTATCGCTATGAAACCCATATCAAACATATCAATATAACCATATTCAGCGCCACAAATGCAACGGTTTTGTTGCCCGATGCGGTGGTATACTGGTAAGCGGTTATATAGGGTTATTTGAAATGATTGTCGGGGATGGTGAGATGCGTGTTGATGTTAGTAGAATCACAAATGGTGCACATATAGAGCACCTGTAAGTTATGTAAAAAAACTTGGAGTGTTGTTCTATTAAATAAAAAAATACATGTACTCCTATCGCCGTTTAAGACGTATGTGGGAGTGGAGGTTTGGTTCCGCCATTCTTAACCTCGACACTAAACGGATGTGATTGGCTGGCTTCACACTCCGGACGCTTTAACTGCGAGAGGAAAAACTCCATTATCAACCATTTAATAGGAGTTGGGTGGAATTCACATCTGATATGGGCATAACGATTTGGAGATAAATATTTTGTCTCTGGGGGGGGTCGAAGTGCGGTCCACTCGTCACGCAGCTGGTAGCTTGTTTGCTGTACCGACTTCCGACTGAAGAATAAAAATGGAAAGGAAATGCATGCTGAAGAACGTAGGGTACATTAACACTTATCCTGCTAAAGTGTAGAATATGGTGAGCTCCTAATAATGCCTGCAAATGGCAGGTGGGATTGAATTCGGAATTTAAAGGGTTAAATCACAGTTCGTACGGGATAGCTCAGTCGGTATAGCGACTCGCTACAGGTTGGACGGTCCGAGAATCGAATCCCGGTGAGGGAGAGATTTTTCACGTCTGTCAACATAACGCGCTGGGGGCACATTCTGCCTCCTGTGAAAGGGTACCGGGTTTCTTGCCCCTGGGTTAAGCGACCAGGGCGTGTCGTCCACCACCCGCCCCAATCTAGCTCAGAGGTTGAAGAAAGAGTAAGGCCATACCTCTAACCCTTTTCTCGGCCTTCATGGCCTGTTCTAGGGTCAACCTTACCCTTTACCCTTCCAGTGTTTATAAACTGAAAGATGCTTAATTAAGCACAGGGAAGATTTTTCTTACTCGCCGTATATTGTTTGTCACAAAACTTCAAAGCTGATACATTGCCATTCAAAAGAAGAACACGATCGTGTGTTCCAGATAGGTATACAGGTAAATTTCTCTGTCCACACCGTGCAAGCATATAGAGGGGGTAGAGGTATCGCTCCACTCATTCTCAACTTCTGAACTAGATGGAGACGAATGATCAGCTTCAGTTCCCGGCCACTTTACCCTCGGAAAAGAACCCCCGGTAGTCACTGAAGACTGTGTCAGTTCCGAAGTCGGTCCTGTCCATACCGGCCCTGGGGTCAACCCTGCCTTCTGTACGATGAGTGATGGGTCTGTTTCCTTGGGTGAAAGAACAGAACGGGGCGTGGCGTTGACCAACCACCCTCACACAGCGTCCTCATGGCCTGTTCTAGAGTGAGGCTTAGCTTCGTTTTTACGAAAGGGGGATAGTAGTGAATTTAGTGCAGTCTCTGATGTGGAATTTTGTGCGAGGAACCTGACAGGTACATTCGCGAGTGCTGAGAGTGTTAGTTAAGAGAAAACAGGATGGCTCAGACAGAAGCTCGTAAAATTTGGGAATTTAATTTTTTGGACCCAGATATTAGCGGGTTAGTGAAGGACTCCTTTTCCTTCTTAGGTCTGAGGAAGAAGACGTTTAATTAACCTTTTGGCGCCGGAATTATTTTTTTAAATTTTAGCACACCCTGTATATAAAATGTGAATAATACAAGAACCAAATACGTTAGAATTATGAAACAACCTGCATTTTGAAGAGAAAAAAACGGAGAGCATATACCATGTTTAAAATATTCAGTACCTATATTTGATGAATAAATACATAAAATGTAACTTTAGAGGTTAGCGGTGCGGTACGACCACTATAGTTGACATTAGGCGTCAAAAGGCGGATTTTAAGGGTTTAAATACCAAACGAAACCACGATTGATTACAAAATTCAGCTGTTATAATCTTCCTGGTTATAATACAGTTTGGCGCGGAGCAGAATGACACATTTCAAATGGTCATAGATAATAGATGGAAAGAGGGAAATTAAGCGAAACCGTCTATAAATACGTCCAAGTATGCTATTTATTACCCACAGATTACAAGCTTATTTTCTGAACACCAGACAGATGGCCTCCATTTATATCAATGCTACAAGCGTGTCTGGAAGTTGCCGTACACGCGCCTCCGTAGTTCCTCATCAATAGCCGCAACTTCGTCAACAATGACTTATTTGAGCTCTTGAATAGTCATGATAAGCCTCCGGAACACACGGTCTTTCAGGAACCCCCACAGGAAAAAATTTGGTACAGTAAGGTCGGGCGACCGAGCAGGCCAAGCGAAGTCGCCGAAACTACGAACACAGGTAACACATTGTTGCACGTTCCAACGCTTCATTGCGACTGACCATATGAAATGGCGTCCTCTCCTCTACCGTTCCCCTTCCGCCAACCACGACAAGCTATCGCGCCGGCGCAATATTCAAATTTGAAATGTGTCAGTCGGCTCCGCGCCACCCTGTATAAGAGAGTGTGGTAAGATGTTAGCATCGTTTCGGCAGAAACTTCTTTCTACAACGTTTAGAACAAAGGTACTGCATGCACTGCCTTCTACGAAGCAGTCGGTTCCCATCTACCATAAGACATTACATAGCCATTAACACTTCGTAGGAACTTACTGACTTCCAGTACTTAAACTTTGAAGAATGGGGCATTAAGTTTTACCTAAAAGTCGGTTCCCGATTACCACGCTACATTATGCCGTAAACAATATGAGCACTATATGACTGTGCACCATGATACGACAATAACCCTATAAGGAAGAAACTGTATCAGATTTAAAGACCAAGTTCGTACCGCGAAGTAAACACTCTCTGCCTCGGTTATAAAAACATGATTTAAATACCCAGTCCGTACCGCGCAGTAAACACTCTCTGCCTCGGTTATAAAAACATGACAATTTTATGATGTATACAGAAATAATCGCTGTTTGTTCTGAGATCCACACAAAACACATAAATGCACTGTGGGCAGAACACAGAATTTCTGATTTTTAAAACTAGTAGTATTTAAAGTAAGTCTTCAGCTGCAAAAAGTCCTTAACTTGGAAGTTATGTACTTAAAATACGAATACAGAAGCATTTACCACTTTTTTCATCTATAGTTTATACAATAATTAGCGTGTGCAAATTATAGATAGCTAAATCATAGGCCCAGCAGTTAATATCTGACTTCTGTCATGATAAACACTTGGAATTACTAATGGTTCTTTACATACAATCATAAATGTCATTAATTGGCACTTAATGACCTGTTCTGCGTGTTTTGTACTGCAGCTGTTGGAACTAAAAACCTGTTTTCCAGGCACCGTGTAATTTCATTTATACCACGGAGCAAATTTCCCACGCAGAGTTACGACTGGACAGTGAACTTGCTCTTATTGTTCGTCTTTTTCTTTTACTACTCAAGCGTTGTCTTTTCTTGCCACTAGAGTGCACTGACACCGTACTGCATCGCAGACCATCAATCATGGCAGTGCAGCGCAGCGCGCGATCGTATTCGTTAGTAGCTAAAGATAAAAAAGAACACACAAGACAGGCTGTACGTATAACGTAACATTGTGCCGGTTTCGTGCGAACCGTGTTGTAGTGGGAAAGCAGTAAATATTGTAAGTAATGAGAGTGTTTGTAGCCTTCGGTATTCAGCACGCAATGAGCACGCGCCATATTGCCATCTGTGGCCTGTGTATAACATTCAGCGCGTTTCATAATGCATTCCGTTATTACAAACATTTATAACAAGAAACCCAAAGGACCTAACTTAATGGAATTGTTCAGAGCCACAGGAAAACTGAAATTTTTTTTTTTACAACTAGAGATGTTCGGTGTGTGCACCACGGGTGACACGGCACACATCGATACGATATTCAAGTTCTTGGCACACACACGTGTCAATATGGATGCATCGATATTCTTCACTGCTGTAATGATCCGTGCCTTTAGGTCAGCGAGGTCACGTGGCAATGGTACTTTGTACGAAATGCACGTTGCACAGTAACCACAGATTTACTCGTGTGATATTCCAACACACAAAACGACTTCTCCTCCGGAGCGGCCATTTTCTCACTACATACACTCGCATCGCCTAGCGGCATAAATGTGAACTACGATAAAAAAAACAAATTACTGGGAAAAAAAATTTTTCAGTTGTTCCTTCTGTCCGTATAGGTTTCGTAAATGCGTGTCCTACGTTGAATGAAGAGAGACCAACTTGATGTCACTTGCTTTATTATTTCATTATTTAATGCTCAACATGTTTCGGATGTTAATACATACGGATACCACATCATGGGTTGTATTGGTCTGGTTCGATGTGTGTTGGTGTTACGTTGTGGTTTGGCTGGGGTGGAGTTCTTTGGTGTGGTGTCCGTATGCAGGCTTCGGCCTGCATACGGACACCACACCACCCCAGCCAAACCACAATGTAACACCAACACACATCGAACCAGAAGAATACAACCCATGAAATAACTCAACAAATAGGTCGCAAGCTTCTGAGGATGGATGTATTAACATCCGAAACATGTTGAGCATTAAATAATGAAGTAATAAAGCAAGTGTCATCAAGTTGTTCTGTCTTTATTCAACTATCAAGATGATGCACGGTCCAATAAACATAAGATTCACGTGTCCTACGGCTTTCCTGTAATAAATTTCTGTAATCCCGGAGTACATTGTGAAACGCCCTGTATTTTGTCAAATTATCTGTTAAACGGCAGATTTTCGAAAAAAAAAGTTAGTGAACATGAAATGTGTGTTTTTTATATTCCTTGCGTTTATGTCTGGAACATTCTCATTCTAAAAAGAATTTACTGAGTTATCGCTATAAAAGTACGAGTGTGAGTCAAATGAAAACATTAAATACTTTTATACTTTTGTACCCAAATATTTACATCTTTATATCCATGACTCATATCAAGATGTGCTGCTATTTCATTCACTGTTACGAGGCGATTTTCCTTCACGATGGCTTCAACTGCTGCAATGGCCTCTGGTGTCACTACTGGGTGTGCCTGACCGGGTCTAGGAGAGTCTGTTACAGAACTATTGCTGTTCTTGAACTTCCTAGTCCACTCGTACACTTGCTGTAGTGACAGACATGCATCACAGTACTGAACTTTCATTCGTCGATGAATTTGGATGGGTTTCACCCCTTCACTACTTAAAAAACGGATGACAGAACGCTGTTCTTCTTTGGTGTATGTTGCAAGCGGGGCCGTCATCTTTACTATTGCGCTGCATTGTTAAATTCTTGCATCATACTGCCAACTGTCAGCCACTCTTCAAACCATGAGTATCATTGTTGTCAACTTACAAGACAATCGAACTGTGTTTGGAATTTTTATCGCACTTTTAAGGTTTTCATTTGACTCTCCCTCTTATAAATAGGTACAGGTATTTAGTCAATAACAGAGCAAATATTTCTAATGGTTTTTATTAGAGGACGATAACAACTACATGTTTCGGCCTATTCCGACCATCATCAGGTTTATATCGTGATGTAAACCTGATGATGACCGGAATAGGCCGAAACATGTAGTTGTTATCATCATCTAATTAATCCATTAGAATTATTTGTTGTGTTATTTACTAAATACCTGTAACTATTTATTTATACACACACCGGGGATGGCACATTTCAGAATTCTCCCCCTTATATTGGTGTTCATGTACAGTATCCGCTTTTCTTGTCCGATTTTAATGAAGCTTGAATTTTTTCGACAGACTTTCGAAAAAATTCACAAGTACCAAATTCCATGAAAATCCATCCAGTGGGAGCAGACATATTCCGTGCGGACAGACGGACAGACAGGCATGATGCGAACCTACTACACGCTTTTCGTACTTTTGCGATAAACACTTATCCAGACATGCAATAAATACTTATAACGTAACACTTAGACGTTTTCGCGTAACCGTTTTTTTTTGCCGCGGGAAAGTAAGGAAGTAAAAAAAAATCCCATTACAGGCCTGGACAGGCCCAGAGGGTTCCAGAAAGTTAAGGCTCCCAGATTTCGTGACAACAGCACAGGATGGTGGTAAGATTGTCAGCCTTACGCACCGGCCGCCTTTACCCCCAAGAAATACTCCTGGTACTCATTTATCGTGGGGAAGTAATAGGTATGAATATTTATGAGTAGACTTAGTTATCCAGCATACAGCACGCATGCGCGATTTTATATTTTTATCTGTAAGCCTGTTTGGATCTACTATATATAGGGTTATTCAAAATGATTGTCGGTGTCATACACAATACCCTCCAGATGCAAACCCATGTGATTTCTTTCTATGGGGTTACGTCAAGGATCTGGTTTATGTTCCCCCACTTCCCGCAAGTATCCCGGAACTGAAGGTACGAATCAGAACCGCCATTGAAACCATCACCGCTGACATGCGGAACGAAATCGATTATCGTTTTGATGTTTGTAGAATCACAAAAGGTGCACATATAGAGCACCTGTAAGGTATGTAACAAAAACTTGGAATGTTTTTCTATTAAATAAAAAATATATACTCCTATCTCAAGTGTATTGTGTATGACAAGTTCTTAAAACCCCGACAATCATTTTGAATAACCCTGTATTTTTACTTTCTATCAAAAAGGGCACGATTTTCGGGAAAAAAAGTTACTGGACATGAAATTTGTGTAGCGATTTTCTCTACAGATTTTGCATGCAACATTTCTTATTCTGAGAATTTTCAGAGAGATGGGGTCATAAATGTATATCAGTCTTCATGTAAAGTTACCCGATATTCTTGTCGTATTATATTAATGAAAGTTGAATTTTCTCGATAGATTTTTCCGGAAAATAATCAAATATCAAATTTCATGAAAATCCGTTCAAAGAGAGCTGAGATATTCTATGCGAAAGGACTGACAAGACAGACAGACAGACCAACATGACGAAGCTAATAGTGCCCTTTTTTTGCAAATTTTGCGAACCCGCCGAACAATTTTAATACCGCTGATAGAATTTTTATTGGATCTAATAAAGGGAGATAAGAAGTACAGTTTATCGACCGATTGTGATGAAGTATGGAACAAAAAAACGCGTGCGCACGCACGCACACACACACACACACAAACAAAGCAAAACACTTTATTTTGCACCTAGACCGTGGAGAATGTTTCATCACAGCAATTAGTTTTTCTAAGACAATGTCTAGAGAAAATGTAGGTGAGTGTAGCGCAGTGCGTTTTCTCCACTTCTCTTACGATATTGGATACAGGTTAGCAAGTGTAAAGAGCGCTATACACTCCCAGTTAAACTGAGCGATTTTAGTGTGTGACGTCATACCTGAAGGAAAAACTAGCAAACTGTGCAGTTTTGAGAGGCAATAGCGCGGGGCTCAGAACTGTCCTTTCCAGTTGTCTTTCACACACACAACTACGCAGTTCACTCAGGAAATCCCACAGTTTCCCCAGTTTACCTGCCGACACCACGATGGCATCATCTCAAGGCACATCAGTTTCTAGCAATTAATTCAGCAGATGAATATCGCATGATATATTCCTTTCCAAATACCACTTCTTACTGCACATTTTACGCTTTCTTTTCTTCTTTTCGGATAACATTATGGCCGATGTGGCTAGCAAACAGCAAACGACAGCCTTGTTTTTATCCACCATAGTCACACGCACAAGAAGACACAGAACTGACAAACCTGATGGGAAACCTGTGCTGTGCCAGAGAATATTCAGTTCAGTTTTTCGTGCAGTTTTTTACACAGTTAAAATGCACGGTTTAATTTAGAGTGTATGGGGTCCTATTGGGTGTGTAGGGCCATTCAAATGTGTGTATCGCAACATGCTATGTCTACTGAAGGCTATCTTACTATTGACATTGAGCGTGTAGCCTCATACTGGCTCACATGCCTGAAGTGTTGTCTCGGTTTGCCCAGTTCTTTGGAACAAGCCATAACTGATTCCACGGACCAGAAATTTTGCCGTGAAACAAGTTTTTCTGGGTGTCGAACTAGTGGTTGTGTATAGAGATCGAGTGCTTGATAGTCTTGCATGGTGACATAAGTTCTGCTTCAGTTCAGTTCTTTGTGCAGTGTTTTTTGCACAGTTAAACTGCACAATTTAACTTAGGGTGTATGGGCCCCATTAGAGAGGACATCAGAATTGCACATTCCGAGCGTTACCTGGTTTCTTATATTTATATCATAGCCACATAGATCATTAGAATATATATATATATATAATTGCACAGTCTAACTCAAGCTTTTATGGAGTAATTACAATTGAAAGATAATTAAACCATTTATAACAGTTGTTCAAATTTATATATATTTTTTTATTTGTAATTACTCAATGAAAATTTGTGTTACACTGTGCAATTTTACGTCATCTATTGATTATTGAACAAAACGTGGAGGTCTCGCTTGAAAAAAAAATTATGTTGATTCTAACCTCACATCTGAAAGTAAAGAAATTGTATCATTTACCCTCTTGCTTAATCCAGTGATGACTGTAATTTATCTCCATTAACCCTTTAAAGACGAAGCGCAGACCGCTTTATTTAAAGACCCAGTTCGTACCGCGCTGTAAACACTTTTCATCTCGGTTATAAAAACCAATCAGTTTATGCTGTAAGTGGCACAAGTCG
>Ga0131853_10011419_pt1 | contig 16257 bp, 8 predicted proteins | sample TergutLab28metaG_FD_92764 | JGI IMG/M metagenome (GOLD analysis project Ga0131853, IMG submission 92764) | Labiotermes labralis P1 segment gut microbial communities from Petit-Saut dam, French Guiana - Lab288 P1 (version 2) (version 2) | ecosystem: Host-associated > Arthropoda: Insects >...
AATTTTTTACAGAATTTTAATTCTCCCTGCCACAGTTTTTGGCGCAATGGGCGGCGTTGCTCTGATATGGGCTATTGCTGATATCATGAACGCATTTATGGCATTGCCTAACATCATTGCGGTTGTGATTCTAAGTGGCGTTTCCACAAAGATTGCCAAGGATTATTTCAAAGGTAAAAAATATGAACCGCTACCGGATAGTTTCAATATTGACAACGCAAAGAAAAAGGGCAAGGGTGCATAATCTGCTGTTTCCCCTTTCACAAGTATATAAAATACCTGCGCTCTTGCTTACAACAAGGGCGCAGGTATTTTCATTTAAATTGAGTGCAAACCTTCGTGGTTCTCTCTACCGTACACGGACAATGATCTCAGACTCTAGGCCATCCACCGTTACAGAGATGGTCGCAACACCCACACTGCGGGCTTCCAGTTCGATCCGGCGGTGGTCTTCGTGATTTACGGTGAAGTTTGCGACGGTGCTGGCACTGGTGCTCCAGCTCGGCTCGCCTGTTGCATCGGTTGGGAACATTTGCGCCCAGAGCTCAATGACAGTGCCGACAGGGATTGTCATATCGCTTGCGCCCTCTGCCCAGAACTGCCAACGAATGCCAAGGGATGTGGCTTCAACCGGTGTCGGTGTCGGGGCGGGGGTTGCTGTTGGAATAGGGGTCGCAATGACGGTGCCGTCAGGGCCTACCTCTCCGCCTTCACCTTCGCCATTGGTTTGGTTCACTGTGGGGGGCGGCGTTGCGAGGATTGTACCCCCTGTTGGCTCGCTGTCAAAGTCGATGACAAGCATACTAATCACCGTGACGACTAGGGCAAGGAGCAACAGCATTTTTATCATGAAGCGTGCCGTATTGTCTCTGGTGTCCGCCGCACGTTTCCCGCTCCGTCCGCGGCTCGCACCGCAATAGGGGCATTTGTTTTTCAGGCCGGAATAGCTCTTGTCGCACCTGCTACATTTCACTTTGGGTATTAGGCTCATGTCATCCTCCCCCTCTTGTCTAGCTTCCTTCTATTTTACCGAAAATATGATCATTCGTCAACGTTTGTGATGAAACTATGCCAATCCCCATCTTTGTGCCGCTCCAGAATGGTGAATCCCTGGGACAAGAGCGCTTGCTCTACCTCCGCTTCTCGCCCGTCTATGATACCGGAGCATATGAAGCGCCCACCGGGGGCAAGCCAAGGTACGGTGAAGGCAGAGAGCGCAATGATCACATCTGCCACGATATTTGCGAGGATTAGATCATACTGCACCGCTCCCAAACGGTCACGCAAGATGCCTGGGACGAGAATATCGCCGCAATGGGTGGTGAGTGTCTCATCTGTGATTCCATTCAGGGCGGCGTTTGCTCGCACAACATCAGGCGCTTTGGGATCAATGTCACAGGCTGTGACATGAGCGGCGCCAAGTAAGAGGGCGGCGATAGATAGAATCCCACTCCCACAGCCTAGGTCTAAAACAGTTTGCCCCGGTTTTGTGAGGCGTTCCAATGCCTGGAGGCAAAGCTTTGTTGTGGGATGTGCGCCTGTGCCGAAAATGAGGCCGGGGTCAAGACGGAGGGGTATGCGGTCTCTCGGATCTACTGTCTCCCACTCGGGGACAACTAAGAGCCGGTCTCCTACCGGGATGGGGCGGTAATATTTTTTCCAGTTATTTGCCCAATCCTCTTCTTGGATTCGCCTTGCGGAAATGTGCCATGGGAGGGCTTTTCGAAGAGATTCCAGCTTGACCCTGCCCTCTGGTGTGTCTTCCAGATAGAAGGTTACACGGCTTACACCTCGCATGGCCTCTTGGAGTTCTTCATCCACATAATCCCAGGCGGCGCGGTTTGCTTCGAGGAATGCCAGAAAATCCGCCTCGTCTTCGATGACGAGATCGGTGATTCCCTGCGCCTCTAGTTGCTCCGTCACGCGGGATAGTGCACCTTCCGGGGCGTTGATTGTCAGTTCAAACCATTGCATTAGGCATATAACTCCCGATAGATTTCCATATAGCGGTTGACCCGCTCCACATATTCCCGCGTCTCCGGGAAGGGGATGGTGTGTAAGGTGTATCCGTCTGCGGAATAGCGGTCGTCACCCAGCCAGTTTCCCACATTTCCCATGCCCGCATTATAGGCGGCAAGGGCTGTATCCACGTAACCGAACATGTTAATTAGGAGGCGGAGATAATATGTCCCCATGCGGATGTTATAGGCGGGATTAAAGAGATCGGCCTCTGTAAAGGCAATCTCCATCCGCTCTGCTAACCACTCCCCGGTGGTGGGCATGATCTGCATAAGGCCGGATGCTCCCACAGGGCTTGTCACTTGGGAGCGGAAGGTGCTTTCTGCCCGGATGAGTCCCATGACGAGGAATGGATCCAGATCGCGGGCTTCACTGTAGTGGAAGATGAGTTCTTCGTATAGGAGGGGGAAGCGTTGTTCCATCCACAATTGCTCCAGCATGGGTCGGAAAACAAAGGCCGCCAGCAGGAGCGCGATGATTAGAACTATTACAATGATAATCGTTAGAATACAACCCGATCGCCGTCTGTGTCGTCTCGGACGGGGGCGGGGCGGTGTGTTTTGCATGGAGGATTCTCCCTCTGGTAGAGTAGTCTCCAGTATAGCGCATTTGGGAGGGAATGGCAAGGCGGGGGCTATTTTTGGTGAAAAATCATTGACAAAGTCCCGGGATTGCGTTACACTGTCTAGAGTAAATGGGGACGATTAGCTCAGTTGGTAGAGCACCTCCTTGACGTGGAGGGGGCCAGCGGTTCAAGTCCGTTATCGTCCACCAGGAATATGAAAGCCCAAGCTTAATAATTAGCTTGGGCTTTTTCATGCTTATCTTGTAGGTATCAGCGGAGAACTAAACTATTCTATTTCCGGTGGCAATTTGTGAAATATGGCACAGTTGTAAAAATCACTGATGCACATATCCAATCCATCACATAACTTTTTCACTGTAACGGCACTCACATCCCTGCGTTCCGGTTGCAACATGCTGTATACGGTCGAGGGCGATACACCTGCCAGTCGTGCAAGCTGTGTATATGAAATAGAACGTTCTTTACACAGTTGCCGGAAACGCTCTACAATTGCATCCTTTATGATTGCCCTCACCACCTTTCGATCAGGTTAAAGCAATCATAACAATTTGTACGCAAAATCGTATACGCATTTGCGTATTATTTAGTCCTTTGATAAACTCTTCTTGAAAAACAACTTACTATCCTGAAACAGGAGAAAGCGGAGGAGTTCTGTCATATGGGTACACGGAAAGTTAGAAAGGCATTGAAAGAAGTTGCTAAAAATCACGGCATAAGTGTTGCGGAAGTTCGGCGTGAAATCGAGTTGGCAACCACAAGTGCACAGGCAAATCCTGATCCGCAGGTGCAGGCAAAGTTGACTGCTGTTCCAAAAAAGGGAGAGATTCCCACGCCTGAAGAACTCATTGCACATATTGCAAGGATGGTTGATGATAAAATAAACTAAGATCTCTTTCTTCCCCAGCCTACAGTATCTCAACCCCAAAAATCCGTTGCCAGCGGGTGCCGATGACGATCATATTCCCAAACACCGCAGGGGATGCCTCAATTGTGCCATACAGCTGGAGCGTATAGACGATCTCTCCGGTTCGACCCCGGATGAGGTGCATACGGCCTTGCTGGTCGGCGAGGACAATGTAGCTTCTGCCATCCGGTGTGTATACAGCCACGGGTGAGCTCCAGGCGTAATAGCGCATGGGAAGCTCCCAGACGATATTGCCGCTCTCTCTGTCAAAGGCAACCAGCAGATTGTTACCACCCACACCGATGGGTTTTGCGATGGAGAAGATAACCAAATCGGAAATATCCTCTTTCCCAAGGACAGGCGTCCCCATTACACCGCCATTTACGTTGGGGTTATGCTGGCACAGGTAGGCGTGCTCCCATAGTACCGTGCCGTTTGCCGCGTCCAGCTTGCGGATCGTGGCATAACCGCCCGGCCCCTGCAAATCTACGGATGTCCCGGTGTAGATGACCAAGCGCTGGTGCTCCTCTTCCCAGTCGAGGACAAGGGTGGCGTCGGTGTCATCCCCTGCGTCGAAGACCCAGACCGGCTCCATGGTTCGCATGTCCACACACTGTATGAGGCCGCTGTTGTCCGCGAAGAAGAGATAGTGAGAGAATGCGGCAGGGGAGTTCTCAATGCCGTAAATCTCTCTGTGTGGGTCTGTAATGAAGCGATAACGGGAGATTACAGGGTCAATGGAGATAGTACCAGCTGTTCGGTCAAATTCCGTGTTCAGTAAAACATTGTACACCACACCGTTTTCCCCGCATAAGATCATGCGGTCACTTGCCGCATCAATGAGGGGGTTTGAATCAAAGGCAGGCCAATCTCTGGGGGCAAAGGAATCACTGCCGTCGAGGAAATACAGCTCAGAGCCGTCGATGAGGGAGAAGATATAATACCCAAACCGTCCCCCGGTCATCAAATCGCCTTGCCCTACATACAAAATGGGATATCCACGGGGGTCAACCACTACGCCGCCCTTCATCACCTCGCCGTTTAAGGAGATGCGGTCGCGGGTGGGTTGCCCGGTCTCTAGGTCGAAGAAGTAGATGAACCCGTCCATGGCGGCCTGGATAACCTCAATGAGTCCCTCCCGCTCTCTCATGCTGGGGTGGATGTTCATCATCTGCTGAACTTCCATGTCCCACTGGACAATCACAGGCTGTCCCGGCCAGCCTACACCTGTCCACACCTCTTGTCCCGAACCGCCCGGCGCCGTCCGCCGTGCCTGACCGATGCCGATTTCATAGCGCTGGACAAGCCGCTCTTCCGTAATATTCGCAGTACCCCAAGCGGCGCTGTTTCGGAAGTTGTTGCCTCGGAATGTGGTGATACCCGGAAGCCTTGCGTAGTCCTCCGGCATACCGAAGTGGATGTCACCTAGTCCGCCTACGATGTTTGTGTCCCACCGGAATCCTAAGTTTGTGCGGGGGTCAGTCTCAGGCAGACTGTGGGGATGGAAACGCTCCCAAGGTGGTGTTCGCGTAACTTCCGGCTCTGTCTCTGTGTATGCTGGATATGCGGAATCTACCGGGTCGTCTGCGGAGCGGCTTGAGAAAAACCGAAACAGAAGCAGAGCCAAGGCGATGGGAATCAGGCAGATCAGCAAAAAGATGGCTCTGCGTATCATCCGCCGCCGTGCGCGTAGTTTTCTGCGCCGTCTCATCTCGGCTCTGCTCAGCTGAGGTCTCGGCCTTGGTTGTGGTCTTGGTTCGTACTCCATAGCTTGCGGTTCCTTCTCTGTATTGTCGTGTGAGATTTCTTCTATTATAGCATATTAGACGGCTTGTGTTGTGCAAAGTTCCACGGAGCGTACGTAGAAAAATCCGAACTCCTTCCCTTTCGGGTGAGTTCGGATTTGTTTTTGAATCAGTCTTCCTATTTCTCTTACTTCTCTTCTTCCGCTTCTTCCTTCTTCTCAATCGCACTAGGTAACACGATATTCAGGATAATCCCCAAGATAACCGCAATTGCTACGCCTAGACGGTCGATTGGGATGCTTGTGCCGCCTACTGTGAAGGTAATCGCGGGGCCGAAGCGGAGGCCTAGGCCGGTTACTAGCATAACGGCTACGATGATACAGTTTTTCATATCCGCCAAGTTCACCTGATCGTCTACCAAGTTTCGGATCCCAACTGCGGCAATCATGCCGTATAGGATAAAGGACGCGCCGCCGATGATGGCTGGTGGGACGGAGTAGACGACGGAGGCGAAGAGGGGTGAGAATCCAAGTACCGCCGCATAGATTGCCGCGAATTGTAGGACTCTTGGATCGTAGATTTTTGTCAGGGTGACGACACCGACGTTTTCGGAATACGTGGTAGTCGCAGGGCCGCCGATGGCGCCGGCGAAGATTGTGGCTAGACCGTCTCCTGTGAGAGTGCGGACGAGACCCGGGTCTGTGATGTAGTCTTTGCCGGATAGACGTTTTAGGATTACCATGTCTCCAATATGCTCGGCAATTGTGGCTAGAGCGAATGGAAGCATAACTAAGACTGTCACAACACTAAAGCGAGGCGCCATAAAGGGTGGAAGTCCAACAATGCCGCTTCCCGCTGTGCCGAATACCAGGATAGCGGAGCCGTCTGGGTTGGACATGCCCAAGGCGAAGTGCATGATTAGGGCAATAATATATGCCCCGCCGATTCCGAGTAGGATTGGAATAATCTTTGCCATTCCTTTTCCCCAGACAGCGAAGCATATGATGATTACTAAGGTTAATATCGCCAAAAATAGATTGTTGGCAGATTGGCTGATTGCAAATGGAGCCAGCATAACACCAATTAAAATAACAGTCGGTGCGGTTACCACTGTGGGCAGATACTTCATGAAGGTTTTGACACCCACAAGTTTGACGATACCCGCTAAGATCAAATAGAGAAAACCAGCAACCATGATCCCCCCGGTAGCATAGGCTAGTTTTTCCGTCTGTGTCATCGCCTCTCCCGCGAAGACGCCGATCTCCGGATTGGTGATGAGCCCGATTCCAACGAGGAAAGCGAAACTTGATCCGAGGAAAACCGGAACCTTTCCTTTTGAGACAATGTGGAAGATCAGAGTACCAACACCAGCCGCGACCAGGGTTACTTGGACAGAGAGCCCACTGATAAGCGGGACAAGGATCGTCGCCCCGAACATCGCGAAGAGATGTTGGAGCCCCATCAGCGCTCTGCGTCCGTTTGACATTTTTGTTTCCATTACACATTCTCCTTTCATTTTCTGAAGTTTCTTTCAATCATCCATGATTATACCAATCACGTGTCGAAAAAGCAATTATCTCTGCTGAAGAATTTCACTATATCCGCTGGAATGAGGATGGTGATCTTCTACAAAAAAGAAGCCAGCCCCCACCATTTCTGGTGAGGGCTGGCTCTTTGCTGTTTTGTTAGAACATGTAGACCGATTGCCCGGCTGTCTTTAGAGTGAATCCTCCACATCTAAAGCCGCTTCGACTGCCTCGTTCCGCTCAATTACGGCTGTCTCTGCTTGTTGGGCGGCGACTGCACGTAGGATGGCTTGCGGATTCGCGTTTGGCCCTTCAAGCACTGTCCAGTCGATGTGTCTTACGATTCTTGTCCAGCGGATGCCGTTCCAATCGCCGGCAGTGTTGGTGTTGACGATGTCATACTCAACTGTGTGCCCTGCCATTACCATGTTGAGGTAGTGTGGCGATGTGGCAGACAAGTCTGCCCAATTTCTTCTTAGCGGACCGGTGTTGATTAGGTGATCCCTGTTCTCTACAACACGCTCTGTTACCGCACGGTTGATGAGTTCTGCTACAGATGCACGTGTGATCGGTGCGTCTAGTCTTGTAGCGTTGCCGCTGAAGCCTGAAATCAAGTTGGCTTCTTCCAGGGCTCTTGCATAAACTTCTGCCCAGTGACCGCCGCTGGTTACACTAGCGGTGTCGCCATCAACAAGACGGTTGAAGCGGGCTAGCATTGCGAAGAACTCACCGTTTGTGACGCTTCTGTTTGGTGCGAATGTGGTGCTGGATACACCATGAATTACACCAAGCTGTGACATGGTGGAGATTGCGTTGTTGAACCAGTTCTCTGTTAGTACGTCTGCAAAGTTATTGCTTGTTCTCCATGTGGTTGGCAACGCACGGAACTCATCATCAATGAGACGGAAGAAGATGGTTGCCGCTTCCGCACGGGTAAGTGCCGCTGTTGGACGCATGGTGTTGTCCGGGAATCCAACTAGGAATGCTCGGTGGTCACCAGAGACTGGGATACGGCCTTCTTCCCACTGGGCTGTGAAGGTTCTGTTTCCTTGTGTGCCTCTGATATAGGTTGCAAAGGCTTCCGTTCTTTGGAAGACCGTTGTATTACCTGTAGGTGTTGTTTCCAACCAACCAGTGAATGTGTAACCTAGACGCGCTGGATTTTCCGGAACATTGTTCAGCACGATTCCAAAGTTCGGTGCTACGGCGTTTGCAAATGGGATGTTGTGCAATACATTTGCAGTATTTCCACGGATGTTACCGCCGTCTAGGTTGAAGGTAATCGTACGAGTGTCACCCCATTGTGCGGTGAAGGTTCTGTTCCCTACGCTGTTTCTGATGTAGGTTACAAAGATCTCGTTTCTCTCCCAATGCACTTCGTTACCTAGTGGAGTTGTTTCCAACCAACCTAGGAAGAATTGACCTGTGCGTGTTGGGTTTTGCGGAATGTCAGTTAGAGCAATACCGAAGTTCGGTGATACTACGCTCTGTGCCGCTGTGATTGTATGTACGACATTTGCGGCATTGTTGTTGCCGCCGTTTAGGTTAAAGGTAATCGTACGTTCTGCCGCCCACTGAGCTGTGAAGGTTCTGTTGCCTGTAGTCGCATTGATGCGGGCTACAAGTGCGTCATTTCCTTGTAGTACGGCTTCGGTGCCTGCTGGTGTTGTTTCCAACCAACCCATGAAGATTTGGCCTGTTTGTACTGGGTTTGCAGGAACATTTGTAAGCGCCATGGTTCCGTTAGCCGGAATTGGGTGTACCACGTTTGCTGTGTTACCGCTGATGTTACCACCGTTTAGTGCGAATGTGATCGTACGTGCGCCAGCGCCTGGAAGGCCTGGATAATCCGGAGGTAGTGGTGGTTGCGGTGGTGTGCTCGCCCAATGGGCGTATAGGTCTGTGTACGTGGTCGCTGTTGTAAATGGTGTGGTTGCTGTCATCCGTGTGCCTAGTCCGCCGGCTTGTGTGAACCAGCCTTGGAAATAGTAACCGCTTGGATGATTTCCTAGATTTTGCAGTGCTGGGTTATGCATGGTTGAACCAGCTCTGAATACATCTTGGAATGTTGATGTTGCAGTTGGTGTTACGTTGACAGTTTGGGTTGTCGGCGCAACGCCTGGGTGACCACTGTGGAAGCGTACGGTGGAGTATAGTCCAGCTATTGGTGGCGTGATAACTACGACTACATTGCCGGCGTTATCTGCTTCTGGGTTTGTATATGTCCAACCATCTGGTACATTTACTACGATGTTGCCCGGAGGTGTGCCTGGTGGGAAGGTGACTGTGATGTCGCCTATGTCATTTGAACCGTCGCCTTCAATGTCTGTGCCTGGCGGTCTGTTTGTGATCTCTACTGAGCGATCATCTTCTACGTCGATTATGATCGACGGAGGATTGCCGTAAGCATCTCTCCACTGAGCTGTGGATGCGAAGTTATTCGCTACGTCACCTGTTGGTTGTACTGGGCTCCATGCAAAGAATGTAAAGCCATCATTTGCAACTACACGTACTGGTGTTGGGAAGCCGATTAGGTTCCATGGTGTGCCAACTTCTACTGTCCGTGTGAGTTGGAAGCCATTTGCCGCACGTGTCCACTCTGCTGGTGCAGGGGCTGAGAATATGCCGCCGATTCCAGCGTTCAGTGTGATTGTGCGGGTCTCAGCTGTTGGTGATGACATCCACAGTGCAGTCGATGTGAAGTCAGCATTAACATTACCTGTTGGTCTCAATGCGCTCCATACATTGAATGCAATGTTATCTTCCGCTAGACGTACTGGAAGCGGGAAGTTGATGCCTGCCCATGGTGTGCCTGTTGCTACTGTGCGGGTGAGTTGTGCACCGTTTGCGGAACGTGTCCATCCCGTTGGTACTTCTGTTGGGAAGATGCCGCCGTTGCCCGCATTTAGGGTGATGAGGTGGTCCGTTGGGACTGGGCCGCCGTCGTCATCCCATTGTGCTGTTGACTCAAATCTAGCAGTTATGTTGCCTGCCGCTGGTTGCGCTGGATTCCATCCGTCAAACTCATAGTCATCTGTTGGATCTAGACGCACTGGCTCTGGGAACACAATCGTATTCCATGCTGTGCCGATGTCTACTAGGGTAGCAATGTAAGAACCATTTGCCGCCGGTGCCCATCCTGCTGCTTCTGATAGGGTTATGCCATTGAATGTACCGCCGGTACCTGCGTGTAGAAGGATCTCAACACGATTTGCTGGCGCGTTCCACAATGCTATGGATGCGAAGTCTGCGTTCACTGTGCCGATTGGTCTATCTAGAGTCCAACCTGCCCGTACGAAGCCTTCTGGCGCTAGACGTACTGGTAGTGGGAAGTCAATGAGATTCCATGGTGTACCGTTGGTTACTGTCCGTGTGACTTCTGTACCATCCGCTGAACGTGTCCACTCTTCTGGTACGTCTGTTGGGAATGTACCGCCGATACCTGCATTTAGGAGAACTGTATGCGTACGGCCTGTGTCTGCTGGGTTCCACAATGCAGTGGCTTCGAAGTCAGCTTCTACATTGCCTGTTGGTCTTGCTTCATCCCATACATTAAATGTAATGCCGTCTGTTGTTGCACGTACAGGTAGTGTGAAGGTGATGCTATCCCATGGTGTACCTGCTGGTACTACACGGAAGATGTAAGAACCATCGCCTGCACGTGTCCAGCCTGCCGGTGCGGGTGCGTTGAACACGCCGCCAAGACCTGCACGCAGGGCAATCAGATGATTGTCTCCATCCGGAGTCCAACGGGCTGTTGATGCGAAGTTCTCAGTCACTAGACCTGTTGGTTGTACTGGGTTCCATGCAAGGAATGTAAAGCCATCTTCTGCTACACGCGCTGGTGTTGGGAAGGTGATGCTCGCCCATGGTGTGCCAACTTCCACTTCGCGGGTAAGTAGTAGACCATTTGCTGAACGTTCCCATCCTTCTGGTGCCGGTGTCGGCCATGTGCCGCCGATGCCTGCATTTAGCGTGATTGTGCGGGTCTCGCCTGATCCTAGATCATCATCCCACTGTGCTGTTGACTCAAATCTGGCGGTTATGTTGCCTGTTGTTGGTTGCGCCGGATCCCATCCATCAAACTCATAGTCATCTGTTGGATCTACACGACCCGGTAGCGGGAAGGTAATGCCATCCCATGGTGTGCCGGTTACTACTGTGCTCCAGATGTATGAACCATCTACTGCGCGAGTCCAACCTGCTGGTGCCGCTGTGTATGTACCGCCATCACCGGCGTTTAGGACGATCAACTGTTGACCAGCTGGTGGGTTCCACTCTGCTGTGGATGCGAAGTCAGCTTCCACTAGACCTGTTGGTTGTATCGGACTCCATACATCAAAGGTAAAGCCATCTGCTGTTACACGCGCTGGCGCTGGGAACTCGATGCTCGCCCATGGTGTGTTAACTGCTACTGTACGTGTGAGTTGCGCGTCTGATACACGTGTCCACTCTGGTGATACAGTTGCTGGGAATTCGCCGCCAATGCCTGCATTTAGTGTGATTGTACGGGTGTCGCCTGGATCTGTTGGGTTCCATTGGGCTGTAGAGTCGAAGTTCGCGTCTACTGTGCCTGTTGGTCTTGCTGGAGCCCATACATTGAAGGTAATGTCATCTGCTACCAAACGGCCTGGTAGCGGGAAGTTGATGGTGTTCCATGCTGTGCCTGGAGCCGCTGTGCGGAAGATGTAAGTGCCATCCACTGCGAGAGTCCAGTCTGCTGGTGCGGTCGCGTATGTACCGCCGTTGCCAGCACGTAGCACGATCAGATGATAACCGCCGTCTGGTCTCCACTGCGCTGTGGACGCGAAGTTATCAGCTACATCGCCTGTTGGTTGTACCGGATCCCACGCGAGGAATGTAAAGTCATCTGCTGGGTTTACGCGCGCTGGTGTTGGGAAGGTGATGTTCGCCCACGGTGTACCAACTTCCACTTCGCGGGTGAGTAGTATACCATTTGCTGAACGTTCCCATCCCTCTGGTGCAGTTGCCGGCCATGTGCCGCCGATGCCTGCATTCAAGGTGATTGTGCGGGTCTCGCTTGGTTCTAGATCATCATCCCACTGGGCTGTTGACTCGAATCTGGCGGTTATGTTTCCTGTTGTTGGTTGCGCCGGATCCCATCCATCAAACTCATAGTCATCTGTTGGATCTACACGACCCGGTAGTGGGAATGTGATGTCATCCCATGCGGTGCCGGTTGCTACTGTGCTCCAGATGTATGAACCATCTACTGCGCGAGTCCAACCTGTTGGTGCTGCCGCGTATGTACCGCCATCACCGGCGTTTAGGACGATCAGCTGTTGATCAGTTGGTGGTTCCCACTGAGCTGTGGATGCGAAGTCGTCATCCACTAGACCTGTTGGTTGCGCTGGGTTCCATGCGAGGAATGTAAAGCCGTCTGCTGTTGCACGCGCTGGTATCGGGAAGATGATGCTTGCCCATGGCGTGTTAACTGCTACTGTACGTGTAACTTGTGTGTCAGATACACGTGTCCATTCTGCTGGTACCATTGCCGGCCATGTGCCGCCGATACCCGCATTCAGGGTGATTGTGTGGGTGTCGCCGCCGTCTTCGTTCCACTGAGCTGTAGAATCGAAGTTCGCGTCTACTGTGCCAGCTGGTCTTGCTGGAGCCCATACATTAAATGTAATATCATCTGCTGTTGCACGGCCTGGTAGTGGGAAGGTAATGCTATCCCATGCTGTGCCAGTCGCTACTGCGCGGAAGATGTAGGAACCATCCACTGCGCGAGTCCAGTCTGCTGGTGCGGTCGCGTATGTACCGCCGTTGCCGGCACGTAGCACGATCAGATGTTGATCTTCGCCTGGGTTCCACTGGGCTGTGGACGCGAAATCAGCTTCCACTAGACCTGTTGGTTGCGCTGGATCCCATGCGAGGAGTGTAAAGCCATCTGCTGTTGCACGCGCTGGTGTTGGGAAGTCGATGCTCTCCCATGGTGTACCATCCGCTACTACACGGGTAAGTAGTATACCATTTGCTGAACGTTCCCATCCTTCTGGTGCCGGTGTCGGCCATGTGCCGCCGATGCCTGCATTTAGAGTGATTGTGTGGGTATCGCCTGGTTGGTTCCACAAGGCTGTTGATTCGAAGTCATCATCCACAAGGCCTGTTGGTCTTGCTTCACGCCATGAATTGAAGGTAATGTCATCTTCGATCGCACGTACAGGCATGGGGAAGTTAATGCTCTCCCATGGGGTACCAGCTACTATTGCACGTGAGATCGTCGCTCCGCCAGTTGCAGGTGTCCAACCTGCTGGTACATCTGCTGGGAGGAATGTCCCGCCTGTACCGGCATGTAGCGTGAGCGTATAGGAATTACCCATCATGATGATCGTTGTGCTATCACTCGGTTGTACCGGTGCTGTAGCTTCATTGATCATGAGGTTGTTTCTATGTACACCTGGTATACTTTGGGTTGAAACAGTCCCCAATATTCCGGCTTCTGCATTAGCCGGAATTAACACACGGACGGTGATATAACCGGATGTAGCCGTGGCGCCAAAGGCTCCATGATCCCATCTCGGTACTGCCATATGAGGGAATGGTCTTGTTTGAATCGGAGACCCCCAAGGGCTCTGGCTAACCACCGTGTTTGTGCTTGTGGGTGGGAAAGTCAGCGGAATGGCTGTATCCTCTGATGTGGTTATTAGGCTCAGCTCCGTAACTGCCTTCGGAGCCGATCCGTCAAAGTAAAACGTCACATCTACATGAGGTGTGCCAACCGGAACGATTACCACCTCTTCAGACGTCCACTCAAAGTAATCCTCGCCAAAGGGCCACATTTCGGAAACCCCTTGAGCTTGCATTACGCCCTGTGTCGCTTGTGCAACGCTTTGCATCGCCTGCTCTAGCCGACTGGGCGGCGCTGTGGCCGTCGCCGCCGGCACAAAGGCCGATAGCACCAGCGCCACTAGCAATATGATTGCCAATACTCTTTTTTTCATAAGATGTTCTCCTTTTGAGGGCTGTAATGCCTGTCTCAAGTCTTGCCTGCCTGTCAAATTGCTTCTTTACATTGGATGGAGCTCTGGGGACGAAAGCAGACTTTCGTCCCCTTATTAGTGTATAAATTTCTTACGGTCTTCCTAGAACTGCGAAGAAGTGTGGATCTGCACCCAATTGGATCAACAGTTGATCGTATAGCCACTGGTTCATCCGCAGAACATCGTCTGCGTCTACTGTGCCGCTTACTGTTACATTTGCTGCTCTTAGGTTAATGGGAAGCTGGAAGTGTGGATCTGCACCCAGTTGAATGAGTAGTTGGTCGTATAACCACCGGTTCATCAATAGAACGTCTTCTGCGTCTACTTCATCATTATCATCCGCGTCGCCCCAGAGGGAGAAGATTGCGGTGAATGAAATCACGCTACCGTCGCCTAGGGTATCAAAGTCCGCTTCATCGAAGACGAATTCGTCTAGGCAAGATAGATCCCAACCTGATGTGCCTACAATTGGTCTGTAACGACCGTCTGTTGCGCGAGGTCCGAGGTTATCAAACCAGCCCCAGAGTGCCCAACCTTGTACCAGGTCTACGGTAGGTGTTCCTGTGGAGAGCATGTCGCCAACTGCGTATACATATTCGGCATCTGCTGACGATGTCCAATCAATCGGCTCACCCGGTGTAACCGGGATGCGGATGTAATCAAATCCTCTTTCGTTTGGATTACTATTCTCTCCGTCGAAACGGAACTCTAGGAAGAATCTCTCCCAGTGTGCGTAGAATATGCGTACGTCATCATAGGTGATTGGTCTGCCTGCTACTAGACGCTCACCAGTATTGTTCGTAATCGCGGTGTGCCAGCCTAGGAATGCAAGCTCATTCGGATGTTCTGGATCTTGTGGTTCCTCTTGAAGTGAACCGAAGAACTCTGCTCCGTCATATAGGTATGCTAGAACTACTTGACGATCTGGGCCACCGCCATTGCCGTAGAAACCGATGGCGATGTATGGAGGATCAATCTCAGGCTCTAGACTCCAACGTGCATATACTCTGGTCGGTGTGAACATTCCTGTCCAATCGGCGTCGTCTGGAATGATATTCAGAGGACCTGACGGTGTTTCTGACCAACCGAGGAATCTGATTCCAAGCGGATGAGTCGGACGCATGACAACTGGATTTGTATCCAAGTTACCAAAGGTTGCGCCTGGTCCAATGAAGGCTGTTACCAGCTGGACTTCTGGCGTCATGTTATTGCTCACGAACTCCATTTGTCGTGTTTGACGCGGGTCTGTTCTCGTTGTATCCCACTGTGCGAATACGATTCTTGTACTATATCTAGTCCATGATGTATTTTCGTCGATTACAGGGCCTTCTACTTGCTCTGACCAACCGAGGAATAGGTAGCCGTTTGCATGACGCGGAATTACAACGCGTGGGTTTGTGCGCAATGTGCCAAAGGTTGTTGCATCGCCAATTGTAGCTACTACAACCTGGTTTGCAGGATAACCGCCGGCACCAACAAACCACATTGGGATGCTGTTGCTGTCATACTGTGCCCAGAATTCGCGTTGGCCGTGGAAGGTCAGTTCTCTGCCTTCTTCCAGACGTACGCCGCCTTCTGGAGCTGTGTACCAGCCTCTGAATGTGTAGCCATAACGATATGGCGCGTATGGTTGTGCTAGAAGTGATCCAAAGAATGTAGAAGTATCATTCAATTCCGCTAGAATTGGTTGACGCGCTGGTGAACCACCGTTACCGTGGAACGCGATTTCTACATATTCTGGGAAGACATCTGGACCTGGTGCCCACTGTGCCCATACTGTACGATAGGATACAGTAAACCAGGCGTTGCTCCAAGGTGCATTGTCTGAAATGATGTTGCTGTCGTTCTGACCGCGTGACCATCCCAGGAATCTGTAGCCGTTCGGATGCTCTGGACGCACAACCACTGGATTTGTATCCAAAGTACCAAAGGTCGCGTTCTCTGCGATGTAGGCTAGGACTGTTTGATCCGGTGCGCCGTTACCGCGGAAGTGCATTGTTATCTCTGGACGCGGATCTGTGTCATCTGGATCCCACTGTGCATATACAATTGGATATTCTGTGGCTGTTGCTAGATCCCATATTGTGCCCGCTGGAATCACAGCACCGTCTGGTGTTGTTGACCAACCGAGGAACGCATAGCCGCTCGGATGACGTGGAGTTACAACGCGTGGATATGTTTGCAATGTACCAAAGGTTACGCCATCACCCACTTGAGCAGTTACAACTTGCTCTGCAGGATTACCGCCGTTACCAACAAACCACATGGCAAATGGCTCTGTCTCGCTGTCCCATCTTGCGTGGAATACGCGGGGGCTCTCGTAGGTGAATGGCTGTACGTCCGCTAAGGCTACGCCGCCAGCTGTGTACCAGCCTACAAAGTCATTCACTGGATCTGTATGGTTCGGATCTACTGGACCTGGGGTGCGCAGAACATAGGTAACACCGTCCGCCTGGAGATCCGCTAGGAT
>Ga0131853_10011421_pt1 | contig 16257 bp, 11 predicted proteins | sample TergutLab28metaG_FD_92764 | JGI IMG/M metagenome (GOLD analysis project Ga0131853, IMG submission 92764) | Labiotermes labralis P1 segment gut microbial communities from Petit-Saut dam, French Guiana - Lab288 P1 (version 2) (version 2) | ecosystem: Host-associated > Arthropoda: Insects >...
AGAAAAAAGTGAACTCCTGATGACGAGCTCCCTGAAGCTCGAAACATGTAGAGTGAAGGACGACTAACCGTGAAATAAAGGATAGTCCATAAGTGTCATCTTGTTGGTAATTATTTTGGAACAATTACAATGATGCACGGAATAATGAATGTAAAAAAAAAAGTGAGGAATTTACTCAGCATTCCCAACAAGATTGATGGCTCTTGTGACCACCGTACCATAACAAACTACCGGGCAAGATGTGTTAAATCTTACTCTACAACATCGCAGAAATTAATCGTATCCTTCAATACGCAATTGTTACGGCGGCTGCCAGTTAGTTGTCAGACACACCCAACATGTCATTACGTGCAAATTTGCGCCGAAGTAATAAAATCCTCAGAATTACGAAGGTCTTCAGTTTACGACATTCAGTGTCATGACTTTTAACTTCCGTGTCTTTGTCTATACGTACGATACGTTTCTGTAGAAAATAATTTTGTATATAATGAATGAAATGCAGTCGAACTCGGTTATAACGTCATCGAAGGGAGCGAATAAATTATATCGTCATAAATGACTGTCGCTCTAAGTGAGGTGTAAGTTAAAATGGAAGGAAAAGTATTTAAAAAACAAAGCAATGACCTGCAGGCATATTACTTAAATGTTTACGCTAAGATACATTTAAAATTTAAATTAAATTAAAACTTAGAAACAATAAAAATTACTCTACTCTAAATTTCCATACAGGTTTAATCTGAAAATACATTAGGAAGAGCAAAAGTTATAATGAAAAGAGGAACACTCACCGATACAATGTCATTTTTTTGTGGCTTAAACCACTTCATGAGCGCCTCAATGGCGTCACTTCGTTCAGGCTTTCGAAGACGCTTTATTGTCCATCCGTTCTCTTCAAAGGCACTAATAATTTTTGCTCTGTTTTTGAAAACCTTTTGAATCGCAAAATTTACAAGAACAAATTCCCGAAATATGTCAACTTTCTTTTTTCGATTTTCTGTTTGTCGTATCACTTTAACTTCTCATCCGACGCTCACAACCTTCCTTTTATTCTTGACTGATGTCGCGTCATCACGTTACCCGTCTCCTGTTAACTGCAGCAGTAGAAACGTAGTGAGCAACTTTTCGCACAAAGTGAATCACCTACATTGTGATTATTTTTCAGGCCTACAATTTATATAAATACGTGTAAGCGATGAGGGCGTGCTCCCTCAAAGTCGAGGAGATGGTAAAGTTATCAAAATAGCCCACGTCTTGGAAAATTATATTGAAACCGATGATTGGCAATGTCGTTATATCCGAGGTCGACGCCGTTATGTATGTCGTACTAAGCAAGGTATAAAACACGTGCCTTATAGGGAATTAGTTGGAAAAACAAAATGTATAACCTTATAAACGAGGTGTCGCAGAAGCCGAGATCGTTATGGACCAATTTAACTTATTTCCGTAATGAAACTACGCGATTTAACACACTCTGTATATTTACAAGCATCTAAATTATATGCATAAATTAAGTTCCTAAGAGGACAAGAAGCGCTCGCAGTCTCCATTCAAAGGATGAACTGTTTAATGCTGTGTCTACCTTATATAATGCGGTTAGTCTGTGAGTGTATGAAGTGAAGACACATTACTGCCATGGTTATCATACTGAATCTCCATGGGTACAAGAAACCTTGGGCTGTGACTGAGAACGGCAAGTTTTCATTCCATGGAAACAACATCGAAATCCCAGTTGTGACTGCCCATTCTTATGGCAGCGGTCGTAACGATGAGCCAAGAATTTCCTATGTTTTGGCCGGCAGAGCAATGTCGACATTTACCGACAAAACCGAGTTTCTGAAGAACTCACCAAACTCATTGCATGAATTATTCAGTGAAATTTTATGAAGTTACGAAGCATTCAAGAGGTACCTATGCTTCGGTCGGTATTGCAGCGCTGTCGTTTGCACTTATCAAGTCTTCACTTCAGAAATATGTATATATGTGGCCCAAGCACTCAAACTGTAATTTAATAATATCCCTCTAGCATTACAACACATAAGAAAAGGCCAACTGAAGGATTGTCTGCATAAATCACAACCAGAGACTGGATTCTTTAACAATAAATTCGCATAATGTGCTCCGACTGTTTTCCTCATGATCAAGAAAGAAATCACAGTTCAAATATATGACTATGAATGCTTATTTATTAAGTAACATGAATATTCATTTGTGGTTTACTGGAACTTCCTTACTTTGGACAATCACTTTACCTAATAAAAATTAATTTAAGTTATGTTAATATTATTCTTAATGTCAATCTCATGTATAACACCTACCTAATGAAACGTAACAACGATTTCGTTACAAGCCCCAAGCATACTTATTTCTGTTTACCCAGTTGCACATATGCATGAATAAAATATCTAAATTGACAACCGCTCCAGTTTTTTATATTTTTTTAGAATGTACCGTACATTATGAGTACTCGTATAACCTGAAGAGCGAGTGTGTATATGAATGGAAAAAAGCAAAAGCCAGGGGAGTAAATCAGAATATATTTCCATACAAAAATTCTATCAATCAGTCCATCCTCCTTTATTTCAGCAGTGGTTGGATCTATTGACAACATTCTCTATTAGCTGAAGTGCGCTGAAAAGTAGGCACAGGTTTAATTAGAACCAGTAATTCCGTAGTGGCCTCTGTGGAGTACATTAGGTTTGTTTTCCCTACGGAAGTATTTCTGTTGTCATCCTGTAGGTGCAGAACTTTCCCTAAGGACCACAAGAGTGGAATTCCCCCCTCGTCTGTGGTTTACTCTGCTAGTTTGGCCAAAAAAAAAAATTGGTGAAGCTACGCAGAATCGCCATTTCCTGCTCCACTGTACCCACAAAATGGCGTTAATTGCATTTTACGTTCATTTTCTACAAAGAATTCTTTGAACAAGTAAAGCGGTGAAAGTCACCGAACCAGATGCAAACTGTAGAGAAAAAGTTACATGTAAAAAAGAAACGATTCATTCCACACCAGAGCGCGCACGCATTGGGAATTCGACCTCTGCACAGGTCATTAGTTTCTTAGTAAATTCATTGTACAAACGCACTTATTTGTGCGATGATCGCTTTTCAATATTGCGGTCTTCTGGGACATGCCGCCGTGTATTCTGGAAAAATGGGACAAAATCTTTCGAGGAAGATATAGGTACTATTATCCTCCGTGACCTTTCTGCCACACTGCACAACCAATGTATACAGTATGTGGTGGTTGAGTATAAATTACCAGACACACACATGCGCGTAGCTATATGTGCACACAACACTATTTCTATCGGTGCGTGCACACAAGTGCGGCAAACAGCCGCTACTTTTCTGTCTGTCTCTCTTCTCACTGTTTACTGCTTGCCTTGCAGTTCTTACGTGCACAAGCACCTGCAGTGTTTGTGGCACACGGACGTTCAACATCCTGGCTAGGTAGTAGGTAAGTCAATGGCGTGAGAACTTTGTATCCTACAATACGTCCTTGTAAAAGTCAAGCAATCCTATTACAGATCTAGGAGTTTACGGCTCCCAGAATTTCTAGACTTTCGGCACATTAAGGTGGCGCCGGTCGTCTTAATCCCCAGGAAATAATCCTGGTACTCATTCCGTTTAGAGGCTGATTCGACCTCAAGGTCACAGTGCTGCCGGAAGAATTACGTCAATGTAAAACCCCATGACCCCATGGGAATCGAACCCGCGACCTTCCAGCTTCTAGCGCAGTTCTTGTACTTCATTATATACTTACTAAATTACGTGTTCAAAACAAACTATGTATACATCCCACAGCCCGATACCAAATTCGTTAGTAATCTGTCGAGGAAATCCGGAGGTAATAATTCTTCGTTATGAGTTCATGTCATGCACTCGTTAAATTGAATATAACGTTCAAAACATGCTCTCTCTTCTGGCCGGCATATTATTGCGTCTAAAATATATAACTAATTTATAAATAGTGCACCCAGCATGTCCTTATTTATCCAACTGAATGCACAATTAGATTGTTTTAGAAATGTTAAAACTTACATTAAAATTTACACTAAAACGCTCCTATATGTTTTGGTTTAACAAACCATCATCAGGGAGCTTATTGTTGTGGTTTGCTAAAGTTATAATTATTAAAATAGTTAACAACGTCGTTATGAATCAGTTCGGTCGTGTGGCTGCAGCCACACGACCGAACTGATTAGCGTTTTAGTGTAAATGTTAATGTAAGTTTTAACATTTCTAGAACAATCTAATTGTGCATTCATTTGGATAAATAAGGACGTGATAATATCATGATGTACGGCAAAACAGTGAAAAAAAGTGTATCCAGCAGTTTTAGTACAAAATATTCTCGTACAATGAATTACATATACCAGTACAAGCTTGCATTAAGCTGCATGGTTACAAGCGAAAATGTCCTTCTGTTTATTTTAAGGTGTCCGCGAATGTTTAACTGCGCAAGAAGCCTGAACCAGTTCACTCTCACCAACAAAGGCTAACCCTCACGCATGCCGAAGGTCAACGTTTTGATAGCTAGTATCAGGGAATAAAAAAAACCGGTTGCCCCAGTCGCGTATACATACAACAGTAAACTACTCCACTACTCGCTGTCATGCAACTCAGCCAGTGGCAGTTATAGGCTTACCTGTGTAAAAGTAATAATCTTGCGTGACATAGCCTCAGGAAATTCCATGGCAATAAACTGTTAGTACTCATCAAGATATCTAAAGCTTCGCCATAAACAACTCTGACCACGGTGCATTTCTGAGTTCACAGTCCAGCTTCTCCTCGCGAAGTTACCTTCCCTTTCGCACAAGATAGTGGTCACCATAAAGCAAGACCACTGTGAATGTGATTACCTTCTTCATCACAGCAATTCTTATGTAGTCGCAGTAGACCTATTTTGCATGCGGACAGACTACTGCAGAAAATATCCCTCAAAGAGACACGTGTATTCGGTGGAAGAACATAAAATGAAAGAACCGGACAGAAACCTGCCTTGTCTTGCCGTCTCCCTGGTCCTGGGGGAACGAGATGGAACCGCGTTACAGCAGAGAACGGTTTACGTCCAATGCACTGAGAACCTCAAATGTCTATAGTGTCTCGTGTTATGAAAGTTACAGTTACGTTCATAAGAATTTTATTGGCAGAGACAAGGCACTCTCAGCAGGTTAAATAACTCCCACCTCACCTGCAGGATGATTGTCAACACAGGAGAATTGAAAAGAGATTGTAACCCATGAATTTTATTTGAAAATTAGGAAATATGAAACACAAATACTTGTTCGTTAGGATATTTAACGACGCTATAACAAGTGATATGATTTGTCGTATGGAGGAAGGATTTACGGTATATAAGGTTTGGCGGGCGTACGGGTCCTTATTCATGTCAAAAGTGCGTTAACAAAGTTTCAAATCAAATCGTCACAGAAGTAATGTTGATCCCGATCGGAGGTTTGGACACATTGTGAGAGTCACACTTCCTTCTGACGTTTCAAAAGAAAATTCTATCACCATCCTCGGTCAAAACTGTTCCCAGCTGGAACCGACATTTCAGAAGAATATTGTGCTTCGACGTTCAGGATCTAAGGGACTTGATCCTGAAGATGTAGGCAACACACAATTCAGAAACCCATAAACGTACTACACTTCCATACGGTGCCAGGAGCACGTAATGGTTATCAACATTAGCAGGTAATCTCCATGGAAACTTAAAAATAAATTAATTTTGTACACATAAAGGCTTTAAAGGGGATGGCAGACTGAAGGGCTTAAAACCGAAAAACTGAAGAAAGATAAATTGTAAGTCGGAACGGAATAAAAGGAGGAGATATTGTACTGACTGAACTCGACAGACTTCGACAAAATATACTGTCGTAGAACACATGACGCAGCTACAACAAGCACTGGAGATTATGACAGCGATGTGATAAACACAATACTGCAATAACTGTAGTTCCCTCTCCCTACTTAAGGAAGAAATGTTACAATATGTAACAACACAGGCAATGTAACTTACCAATGACGAGCGTTCGTGCAACCATTCTTGTAGTGGAAAAGCAGTAACTGTTACATATTGCGGGTGTGTGTTTGTAGCCTCAGGAACGCAGCGTGAAATGCGCAAGCGACATATTGTCATCGGTGATTTCTCAGGCTCTGCTACATTTTTTCACGTTCTGTCATAAACGGCATGATTTTAGACAAAGTTATTGAATACAAAATTTGTTTTTAGTGTCTCTACAACTTTGGTCTCAGAGATGACTCACTGTAAGAGGAAATGAGCAAGATATGATCAAAAATGTATATTTGTCTTCATGTAATGTACCCATCATTCTTGTCAGATATTAATGAAACCTGAATCTTCCTAAACAGATGTTCGGAAAACATTCAAATATCGACTTTCATGAAAATTCGCTCAATGGAAGCAGAGGTGATCCATGAGGATAGACGGACGGACGGACGGACAGAAAGACGCGACAAAGCTTTTTGCAATTTTGCGAAAGCGCCTCCAAAGACCATTTCGTCCACCGTAGTCACACATAACGTCAAGTCTTTTATACACGTCAGAAAATAAATGGGACACGGTACAGAGAAAAGTAAATACTATTTGCACAATATTATTGTGAATCTTTTTAAATAATGGACAACAAGAAAAACCAGAAATTAAGCACTATTTAGGAAAATAAATCGTAAAAGTTACAACACTACAAACTGTCTTAGAGGCCTTAAGAACAAATATCATTCTGTGTCCATTTGGTGATAAGTGAACTTTTAAAAGATTCAAATACAGAAAACTATATTTCTCCTTTCCTGTGCATCATTGTGAAACTTTAAGATATGATTCAGGATAACGGTGCATGAGAACATTCTGACGTCCTGACATAAGAGAAGGCAAGAGAAGGGCTGTAGAAAATAAAAATAACGGAAACCTACATGACTCATACGTTTATGAAGTATTATTAAGTAATCACAGACACACATACACACACGCACGCACGCACGCACACACACACACACACACACATACATACATACATACATACATACATACATAAACTTACTTGCAGAAAATAATGAGGTGACAAGTACAATTCAAATATTTACTGGCGGAAACGAGTCAAAACAGGGGGTTGGCCCAGGCGTAGCCACATTCAGATCAGGTAACCACATAAAAAGTATAAAATACAGGCTAAACAACATATGCACCAACAATCAAGCCGAGCAAATGGCGATAGGAAGAGCATTAGAGTACACAGAAAACCTACAAACAGAAGACAAGACGGCCACTATATACACAGACAGCCGAATGACACTGGACACGCTCAAAAATAGCAACATCCACACATTCCTCATTGAAGAAATAAGAAGGAAACTGACGGAGATGGGAAAAACAAACTGGAAAATTCAATTCAGCTGGGTCAAGGCTCACGTCAGGATCCAAGGAAACGAGCTAGCCGACACACTCGCAAAAGGAGGCAGAGACGAACGCGGACATCGAAGAACACTAAAAGAAAGTTCCAAAAAGTGTCATGATAAGTGAACTTGGTGAGATAAGTGCTGAGAAGTGGCAAAGGGAATGGGACCATATAACAAAGGGAGAAATCACAAAAGAATAATTCCCGGTAGTTGCTGATAGGTTAAATATGATAATAAACATTACCCATAATTTCACAACCATGGATACGGGGCATGACAATATAAGATCATACTTGCACCGATTTAAAATAATTGAAACACAAACATGCACTTGTGGCACCAAGGACCAAACAACAGATCACTTGTTATTTGAATGTGAGCTGCTAAATAAGGAAAGAGACAGTGTAACATCAACAGTACTAAAGACAGACATTTGGCCAATAAGTAAAAATAAATTTATAAGGAAACATTTTAAAATATTTGCTAAATTTACTAACGGAATTTCTTTTGATAAACTTAGCGAAGTGTTAAGTCCATCATACCAAGCAGATTAAGCTAATTTCATAGTACGAAATAATCAATGTAACTACTTCTAAACATTGTATTTGTAAATATCACAATAAGGCATTTAGTATTACTCCCAGTAATGGAGCATGCAATAAATACATACACACACACACACACACACACACACAAACATACATATTCCCTCATCCTGTAGCCTGTCTTTACGACAGATTCACGGTTTCTTCCAAAGCGAGTGCTCCAGAGTTCGATCTAGTGCTTCCTCTTTCCATTTCAATATCCTCTCGTTCCCTTAGCCTTCCATAGCTGATTCCGTGTTCTTCTTCGTCTTCCCGTCACTTCTATCCTTTCTTCTAGCTTTCCTTCACTTACGTGCTTTAGAAAGCAGTTCCTACGCAAGCTGTAACCAAACCAGTTAACCTTCTTTCTTTGTACTGTATGTTGGATATTCCTTCCCTCTTTGACTCCATGTGATACTACTTCATTTCTCAAACGACTGGTCCAGCTGTTACATGTATGTGTTACATGTAATGTATTCGATAGTCAAATATTCATAGACGGAAACACAAAATCCCTTAGCTTATAAAATGAACAGAATAATTTTGCTGCCATCAATGAGCATTGGCGTTGCAGAATTTTGTGGCTGTCCTTTTTTTTTCGTATCTCAGTCCTTCCCCTTGAGTCTGAAGGTAAGTTCTGTTAGCCACAAGCTTCTAGCAAACTGAATTAGCTTTATTGGAATTGCGGCCGCCCGGATACGATTACGCCCAGGATTTTTAGAGCGAAGAAAGTTAAGAAAGTCTGGCATGGGGGATATCGAAAGGAAGCTGGCGGTGTCTCTACTCAAAAAAAAAAATTAGCCTCAGTGGCGAAACAGTGTATTATATTACAGGCAAAGCGCGGCTTTGCTGCAGTTACTGCGTGGAATAAATAGCAGTGGCTGCCGGAAGAAACAAATTCACTGTTTTCAAACACTAAAAGTTATATGGCTTTGTTTAATGTTGGTTCCAAATGTAGGAACCTTTCTATTGCCAGATGTGCAACAGTTGCTAATGTTATTTGTACAGATAATCGTATATTCAAAAAATTCAGTTTTGCTTAACGATTTATTAAAATAATTATGAAAATTAGAGACATGAATTTATTATTATTAAAATACTTAGTCAGCAGGTTGGTAAATAATTATAGAACTCAAATGAATTGAACTGAATCGAATCATTTTATTCTTTGACTTCATAATTCAGCGTACACTGCACTTTATTACTGGTCAAATAATGTCCTTCAGAAATATTATCATCATCATTATCATTACGTTTATTGTCTCAATATTATTTATGATATATTAAGAGAAATATTTGTTTTTCCATGAATCACATTTCATATTACTGTGGTAATGCATAATCCATTAAAAAATCCTTATCTCCGGTTACTCTGTGCCCATAATAATGGATAGCCTCTTTGTTCCTTTCGATTTGTCTTTGGACTTTAAATGAATTAACTGTAACGCTTTATTTTCTTGTCCTGGATTTGCTCCTGTTTGGTCTGTTGTTGTTGTCCCCGTACTTGTGTTGTTTTGTAATTGGCCATTAGGCTGCCGAACCAGCATGTAAATAAAGAAATAACTGAACTCTTATTAATAGGTTGATAAAATCAAAATTATAAGGGTGTAAAATGCAAAAAATAAGCTGAAATTTGTACACCGAATATATGTATGGAAGAATTCATTTCGAAGACATGATGGTATGGATCTGATCCAACGGACTCAGCATATGTACAGCGCTTGGACATAAATTTTCTGATTCCGTAAAGGACGGGGGAATTTCTTAAACGTTCCAGCGACTATCAGCAACTCAACTAGGAGAATGTCATGGAGTTAACGTGAAAGAGACACTGAACGAAATCGGGAAATTTAATTAATGTGTGCTATTTCAGTACAATATGACACAAGCTGAACAAACCAATTTTTCTAACTTGTGAGAGACAAAACGGTTTGTAAGAGATATGGACAGTGGGCTGAGTTGAATGCCTGCCAGGATAGTAATTATTTTGCACATAAAGTCTCGTTACACTCTGCGCTGGTACGTCACACATTTATGTTATTCGCCCATCGTATTTCACAGATTTCCTGTTTTAAGTGTTGCCTGCGTTATGTTTTTAGGCCAGTCGTGCCAAGTGGACTAGCCGGACATTACGAGATTTGCGGTTTATTCATGGAAATTTTGTTGACGTATGTTATTTATCGGCATTAAACCTGTCGCAATTTGAACTTGATATGACAAGCGCATAATAATTTAGTTCATAACAGTCGGCGCTTTTATCAAGGAATTGTCAGCAGTTAAGCCGCTTGACCTTTCAAAAAGGTTTACGATTAATTCAATTCATCAGCTGAATCTGGACATTGAACTAAAATAGTACTAGAGCAGCACTCGAAGTAAACGAAGTCCTACAAAAAGTGACTGTACCTACATTTAACACATCAGCGTTATATTACCTTCAATTCAAAATCCAGCTTTTACATGAACCTGCGACTCAGGTGAAGTGTTGTGTTATCTCCGCGGGTGTGCATTGGTGGGTAAATTAGACTTTTGTGCTAAGGGAGGACCACATATTAGGCACGTTTACAAAGAGCGTGCTGGGGAGGGGAGGGAAACAAAAGGAGACTAGAGAAAATTGCATATTAAGGCTTTTCATAATATGTACTGAAACCATGGAAGATGAGAGTGCTGGTGCTGAAAATATAAGTGGGAAAGAAAAATATCCGCATAAAATATCAGTCGAGAACCCTAAAAGGAAGATAGCGCTTCAGGTATGTACTTATATGGAAGGACAAATGAATCACTAACAACCCGAGTGCGAGCGTCTAAAACGCATTCATTTCGCTCAGAATATTGCCTGGTGACAAGAACCTTCATCAAACGAACAAATATTTGCAGTTTCAGGTAGAATACAAACTACAAGAAATCACATTTTTTAAATTATGTCCAAAAATGAACGTACGCAAATGTAATATTTTGTGTTTGGAACATACAATTTGTCGTACTGTTCCAGATGTTATTTGTTTAGTAGCTCACAAAAAAAGATTCACTTCCTAAAGACCGGAACTGTGAAACGTGATTAACACAGGAGAAAATGAAAGCATATGTATACTCTGATATAATAATAATAATATCTGGATAATAATTTATTTATGTTGCTGAATATCATTACATTTTATTCATAACGACGAAGAGGGAGAGTATCTTATCCGACAACTGTAGACAGCCATCTCCCGCTGCTAACTTAACCTATAAAACTCCGTTTTGCAGTGTTGGTGAGATATGACGCATGCCTGAGCGCGGAGGAACATATTTCCAGTAACTTCTTTATACATGGTGATTATAAACCGAATGTTAACAGCAGTCCACTTACATTACAGCCCGTGAACTCGACTCACAGCAACTTCCAGGAGCGGTAAACGCAATTCTGCCTGCAGACACGTGAAACGGTCTGATTGAAGGAATTATTGGATTTGTGAGATACGTAAAATAACGTCCCTCTGAAAAATATTGGGATGACAGTGGGGGAAAAGGGTGTATGTATATTCAGGATTGGTTCAAACTTATCTTCCTCCTCTTTCTAAATTGACTCCTTCGTAAATTAAAGTTCCGAATGCCCATGGTCGATTTTGCCCGGCCAGCGTTATTAACCAATTTATGTCATGTCACCGAATACATTTTTCAAATCTCGGTGAATGCGTAGTGACTCCGTATTTACAGTTTTTTCACACAATTTACGCAAATGCTGAAATATCATGTTAAAAAAATAATAGCGACATTATTTTAGGTTCTGGTATGGGACGCCGTGTAGTCTACTAGAAGTGTTCTTAAGTTTCCAAAACCTCTCACTGCCTCCATTAGCAGTATCGCATTATTCACACTTTTAGCTTACTTTCCTTCCTTAAAATGAAAAAGCAGGCTTACGATATCTTCATGCTCTCTGTGTGCGCCACTGAGGGTTCCAATTTCATGTAACGTGGCACGAGCCTTATCCAATTGGAGACTATCCCACAACTGCAGTTTCTAATTCTCTACAATAGGTAAGAAAAACACGTCGGACGCGCGAATTTGTGGGGTCGGAGCGACAGTAGCTTAACTTACTTTAAGGTCCTGATGTGGTAAATGCTAATTAATTCATCATTCATTTTCTAGCCCGCCTTACGACAGGTCCACAGCCTCTTCAAAAGCGGGTTCTCCACACAGTGTGATCTACTGCTTCCTCCTTCAATCTCCAGTATCATCTCTTTTCCTTTCGGACATCCAGTAGCTGCTTACGTCTTATACCTCTTCCTTCCGTCACTTCTATCCTTTCTTCTGTCTTTTCTTCAACGAAGTGTTTTAGAACGCAGTTCCTAAGCAACATGTGACCAATCCAGTTAGCCATTTTCTTTTCTAAACATATCGAAAACTGTATAACTTTTGTTAAGGTAAAACTTTTGCACAATTTGGCCGTGCGAATATTTTATTTTCCTTCATCTTCATTTCGACGGCAGTAAATATTGAACCACTGCAGGCACGCATCTGACGCAGATAAGCACCATGTACGTTCCGCATGAAGAATGCTAGTATGTCTATCACAAACATGGTGACTGCACGTCTGTAACCGACAAAATTAACGTGTACAGAACCTGTGCCACAGGAATAAGATTTTCATAAACGTAAAATTTAAAAACAATATAATTTAACTTATAGATGTATAGAACTAGAAACCTATACAATAGGAAAGTAGGCTTTTTAAGTTGTTTTCGGTACACCTTCTCTGTACCTCACATGCCAAATCACTTACAACCCCTTTGCAGTGCCAAATAACTGCTGTCTTTGCATACACTAGCAATAAATTATTCTCAGATCCACATTCTAACATGTATAGCACATTATAGAGAAACACTACACACTCACTGTACACACGTGTTGAGGTATCCGTGCGTGTGTGTGTGTGTGTGTGTGTGTGTGTGTGTGTGGTAAGTACAGTAACCCATACTTTAAGTTAATTTAATTCTTGAATTTTAAAGGTCCACTTTTTTTTTGCTATACGCAGTCAGCGACGACACGGTAACAAGAGTTGCAGACGAAACAAAACGGGCGTGTTGTGTTTTAAGGAGTAATTCATGAACGGTGTATCCAGTAAGGATAGACTGACTCAAATACTCTACCGTTAACCTCCCACGCGATAAGAGGGACCTATGCACTACACCACGCTGCTTTGGTCTGCCACCAGTCAGAGGTTGTTACACTTATAAACCGTCTAAATTTATGGTTATACGATCTAATATAATATAATATATAAGCCATACTTATTGATAATCTTAGCTTCTCTTTTATCAAAAACACTTGACCAAAACGTATCCCCTATAATTACATAAACAAAAGCTATTTCGAAGCTACTCAAATTGCAGGGACCGAAATTTCAGCACTAGAGAAGTAGGTAATACTGGATTTATAACAAGCAATCTTCGTAATGCCATATCATAAAATACGACCTACCGCACAAACCGAAATTACTGTCGATCCATCATAGGAAATAACATAGGCACGTCATGCCTTCAAATATTCTCTCTCACCCAGCAGCTAAACCACTGTTTCAAACATGACTGCATGCGCTTACATTGGAAACAGGATGGCGGACAGATATAAACCGACCACACGAAGAGGTGTCGTAAATATATGACTACAGTTACTGCGAAAGGGCAATATAAGAAAAAAGGCACTGAAAGAACACGTTCTGCATTTACGTTTTCATATTCTGATGATAAAAAATGAATAACTGTACAGATAAGTTTTCATGCTACCAACGACAACTTGCTAAATGCGGTTTTCAAAAAACGTTGAAATATAATTAACTCTATGGAGCAAACAAATTCGTCCTACAGAACTGAAGCCTCTTTCATAATAAACAAATTCCGTCTATATGCACCCTAAGGTTAAAAAGAGCAGAGAAATTGTAGTATTGGAACAAAAGTGAGAACATAATTACAATTTTTGCACTTATTTATTTATTTATTTATTTATGGTAGTTCACGACGCTGTCGGGAGTTCGGACTTGTGTCGAATGGTATAATATTCTTGTTTATGATGTTCAGTAAGCTACAGTTACTTTTAATTACATTTACACATAACGTTAATTCCATTTACGATTAAAGGAACAAAACTGAAATATTCCACGCGAAGCAACGAAGTCGAATATAGTCAACGTGATAGAACAGACCAAATAACATTAACAATAACAACAACAACAACGGTTCCTTTTCATTAACTGCAAACGTTTCCACATGGCCCAGATTACAAGCGTAAGTCGCCAAACATCTTTTACACGAAAAGAAAAAGGTGAGATAAGTTGGAAGAATAATATAAAACATAAACGAGTTTCAGCACGTAATACCAAGCGAGAGGAACTAAATCGGTCGTACATCTTGCGTGTACATATTTCAGTTCATCACAACATTAGTACAATACAACTGGGAGTTACAAACAGGCTGTTCTACGCCGATCACTACAGCTCTTAAATATTTCAGCAGGGTTACTACACCCTCTCTACAACAGTGTGATTTCGATCCACAATGAAGAAGACAGAAACAAAATTTTCATTAAACCAACAAACCTGATAGGTAGATCTATAAATGCTTATATCTGCAGAAAAACCATCACATCTGCAAGTGCTGTCTCCTTTATGAAGCTTAATATGACAAGACCCAATTACATAATGAAACGCGTATAAGACCCGCCCGCACAACTGTTGCACTACAAAAAGCACAGGAATAATCAAATATCAGCACGTTCTATAAAGTGGTGATCTACATAGCTTGTAATATCTCCATACGTTTGAATAAAGGCTATAATCACTTTGTAAGCCGGCAATTTGCTTATTACACTTTAAGGTTCAGGAACTTTGAAAGTCATTTTGTAAGTAAACTGCTTTCAGGATCCAGGCTGAAGTATTCTGGTTTCTAGCACCATGTAGTTTTGTAGGTTATAACCAATGTGTCGCACGTACGTGCAGTCTCCTTCTCCAAGGACGGAATAAAAGGGTCCAAGTCAACAAAAAGGCATATTAACTTCAGTTTTCAAGTTAGCTCCAGCATCAGCTTGATACATATTCCTTCAGCCTTGAAGGTAGATGCAGCGTATTACTGAACGAAACGTTGAAGTCAGCCAACCAAACTACATGATGTCAACAATCAGCAGACTACAAACTGAACAATCCCAGTGATAAACATCAGAAAACTAATAAGTTTCAAAATTATTTGTTAGCATTACATACGAATAAGGGTATCATGTACTAACAGTATGAACGGTCTCAACGTTTCAAATATATTCGTCCTCTGGACAATAAACGTCGCAAGACATTTTAAAGAAACGCATATTTATAGACTTCAACTAAAATAAATTATTATAAAAATAATAACGGCGAAGGAATACAGTGCAAAAGAGAGCAAAAACTTGTAAACATATTCCGTGCACAAGCAAAACATTTCACTAACTGGTAACTACTTACAAATATCACAGTTCGAGCAGGAATGGCGAATGAGGTTTACCTGAAACACATGAAAGAGATTAATTGTAACAGACTACACGCAACAACAATGAATCACTGCATCTGCTACCTAATAGCAACAATGTAAAAGCCAGAGATGAAATGGAGACTAGCAACAAAGACAAACACGAGTACGAATATTCTTAAGATGGGATAGCCTGAAGTGTTTTAGAACGAAAGAGATAAAGCATACGACCGTCAACCACAGCTGCTTTTAAGCAATTCGTTTTGTTGACTATGGTGTGTCATATGTTACGGCTTACTACTTTAATAAGACATCATCAAACACAGGCAACAAAGCAGCAAGAGAGGAAAACACCTGTAAAGATAAAATAGGGTAAAATAGGGGCTGTTAAACAGCCGGATCTGTTGGGCGCTTTTAACTTTGATGCACTGCTGTACCACACCAGGGCAGCGGTTATACCGTTTTGCTGTTACTGAAGAACAAGCCACTTATATCAGCAGTGTAGTGCACATCGACTTGAGAAATTTCTGTTGATAGCTGTAGTAGAGGTAAGAGCGAAAAACAGTCGTGGATAGTGATGTTTGCTGAAAATATTGCTTGATATAATTTTCATGTGCTTGTATTTGCAATACTAGTGAATACTATTATTATAGTAAAACCAACGGAATGCACTAATTTCTCAAATTTATTTTTGGAATAAAACTCTACATGTTTCGGACAGTATCTCTGTCCATCATCAGGAGTCTAGCACTGTACACACAGCAATAGGTCATACAGGTTATGCTG
>Ga0131853_10011422_pt1 | contig 16256 bp, 13 predicted proteins | sample TergutLab28metaG_FD_92764 | JGI IMG/M metagenome (GOLD analysis project Ga0131853, IMG submission 92764) | Labiotermes labralis P1 segment gut microbial communities from Petit-Saut dam, French Guiana - Lab288 P1 (version 2) (version 2) | ecosystem: Host-associated > Arthropoda: Insects >...
AGAGTTTTTAAGCGAATACAAGCTGAAAGAAATTATGCGTAAATACTGTTCATTTATGCCTGTGCCTGTTTTCTTTGAAAAAGCAGGGGAGACAGCCACTGAAAACGAAGATGATGATATAATAGATGATACAGACAACGGCCAAGAAGAAGCAAGCAAAAGCCCGGGAAAAACACCTATCAACGAAACCAGCCCTCTTTGGCTTAAATCTGCCTCTGCGTGCAGTGACGAAGAGTACAAAGAGTTTTACCGCAAAGTGTTTATGGACTTTGAAGAGCCGCTTTTTTGGATACATTTGAATATGGATTATCCCTTCCGCTTAAGAGGCATACTTTACTTCCCCAGACTTAAAAACCGTTTTGAGACGATGGAAGGTAAAGTCAAACTCTACTGTAACCAAGTTTTCGTGGCAGACAATGTAAAAGAGGTTGTGCCGGAATTTTTACTGCTTTTAAACGGCGTAATGGATTGCCCGGATATACCGCTGAATGTTTCACGCTCATTTTTACAAAACGACAGCAATGTTGCTAAAATGTCCTCCTACATTAGCAGAAAGGTGGCAGATAAGCTTAACTCACTGTTCAAAAACGACAGAGAGGATTACTGTAAGTATTGGAATGATATTCACGTATTCATAAAATATGGCTGTGTTAAAAATAAAGACTTTTATGAAAAAATCACCGACTCATTAATCTATAAAACAATTAATGAGGAATATAAAAACCTTTCTGAGCTTAAAGGCGATGAAAGTGAATATACTCTTTATTATGTATCGGATACGGCTGTACAATCTCAATATGTTAACTTGTTTAAAGACGCCGGGCAAGAAGCGGTTATTTTAGACCACCATATAGACCCGGCCTTTATATCCTATGTGGAAAGTTACGGCGGCTCTGTAAAATTTAAAAGAATTGATGCGGATATAGCAGAAGCGCTGAAGCAAGAAGAGAATGGCGAGATTAGCGATGTTACCGAGCTTTTCAAAGAAGGCCTGGCTAAAGAGAAAGTAACCGTAGAAACCATGAGCCTTAAAAATGAAAACGTACCGGCTGTGATAGTAATAAGCGAGCAGTCAAGAAGGATGAAAGAGCTTTCTAAAATGTATGCCGGCGGCGGCTTAGACTTTCCTTTGGAAGAGAAATTGATTCTTAACTCTAATAATGGTTTGGTAAAACTGCTTGCCGGATTAAAAGACAGACACGAGAATAAAGCTGAGGCTGATTTAATTGTAAATCATATTTACGATCTGGCTCAAATTTGCCAAAAGCCTTTGGAGGCTGAGGAAATGACGAAATTCGTCGAAAGAAGTAATGAGATTCTTTCCATGCTGGTTAAATCTAAATTGGATTAGGGTGGTTAATTTATGAGGTTGTTGCGGCGAATTAACTTTAGAGCTTCAAAGTTAATTCGCCGCATAGACGATTTTGAAAGGAGTTAAATTCATGAAAACATTAATACTTTACGCGTCAAAATATGGGGCGGCAAAAGAGATAGCACAACGTATTGCAAAGAAAATAGAGGGAGCGCTTGTCTGTGATATAAAGCAAAAAAATCTGCCCGCTCTTTCAGATTTTGATTGCGTTATTATCGGTTCTTCTGTTTACGCAGGTTCCTTACGTTCTGAAGCAAAGGCTTACGCAGCAACTTATGCCGGTGAGCTTAGCAAAAAGAATTTGGGCTTATTTATCTCAGGTTTTACTGAAGATGATAGCTATTTTGCTAAAAACTATCCGGCGAGCCTTGTTCAGAGTGCTAAAGCAAAGGGCTTTTTCGGCGGCATTTACGACCCTAAAAAGGCTAACTGGTTTGAGCGCTTTATAGTGAAAATCGTTGCAAAAGAGTCTGAATATACAGACAGAATAGATAACAGCAAAATAGAAGCTTTTGTAGAGGCGCTGATGAAATAGAGAAGTTATTGGAGGGGAATAATGTCTGCAATAAATATTGAAAAGACCTATCCTTCTTCAAAAGAAGAAGTTTGGAAATATCTGGTAAATGATGAGCTTTTAAGCACTTGGTGTATGCCGGCAAAAGGCTTTAGCCTTGATAAGGGAAAAGAATTTTTGTTCGAGATGGCTCCTTCGGTTTTTTGGGATGGTAAATTTTATAATAAGGTCATGGATTTCGAGGAAAATAACTTTATTTCCTACGAATGTATCAGCAAGCGGCCAAGATTAAGCACGGTAGTAAAGTGGACTTTGAGCGAAGAAAATGGAAAAACGATGCTATCGCTGGAACATAGCGGCTTTCGCGGTTTTGACTGGCTGACAAAAACCATGTTAGCCGCCGGGTGGAAAAAGATGATGAATGAGAATTTGTATAATAAGCTAACAGAGTAGTTTATCGAAAGGTAGCCGTCCAGGTTGCAGGGGCGGCGTTGACTGGGCTTTTTTAATATCCTTTAATATACTGAAACGCGGAGTGGTTGAATGGAAAAGCTAAGGGAGTTAAAGAAAGTCATAGCGGCTGTTATTTGTGTTAGTGCCATATGTATGGTACTCATGTGGAATTGGAATTTATGGCTATTTAGAGGCAACAGCGTTGCCGGTTTGCCTGATATGAGCATAAGGTTTACCCCGCAAGAATGGGGCAGTCTTCAAAGCCTGATATTTGAGAGATACGGCAGCGCCGAATTTAATTATTTTGGCGAGAGCGTCGGTGTTTACATCAGCTTTTATTCAAGAGATGAGCTTATTTTAAATGAACGGATGGCAAGTATTGTTACGGTGGGGAATAGGGATTTTAACGGATCAGTTGCTTGGGGTTTAACCACCGAAGGAAATTTGCCGAGAGAGCTAAGAGCAGTGGTCAGACTTGGCAGCGGGATGAGCCAAAGTTATTTCGATTTTTCTAATATAGGCTTTGATTTTGAATCTCATGTCATTTCAACAGCCGGGCCGGATGAGCGGAACAACATTATAGAGCGAGGGCAGCGGCGAGTTTTACAAAGATGGCAAACAGGATCGACCATGCGGGCTGATCGCAACGATTTTCACCCGGAAGAGTTACGTACAAGCGAGCACACAGCTATATTATATATACTCTTTGACTAGGCTAAAAACATTTACGGATAATACCAATATTTTACTTTTTCGTGAAATATATTATAGTTTATTTGGCTTGAACCGCTGTCCGGCACTGCGAAAATAAGATTTTCAAAAGCCCAAGTATATTCTTCTGATATTGCACTCATCATTGCACTTATCATTGTTTGTGGCGGGTTTTTAAGGGCACCGCAGTCCCAAGCGCCGAGAACTACGTTTGTTGCCCCATTTTCAAGACAAGAATCTAAAACTAAGGAAATTCGCTTTTCAATGATTTCATAAAGTTCATCATAAGAGAGTTCTTGCTCATTTTGATTAGGAGCGGCACAACAGGCCACGTCTATTCTAAGACGTTCACATTCTTCGAATAAAACCGGGTTTGGGATGTCAGGTTTAATTATAGCCACATCTCTGCTGTAGAGAACTTGATCATCATAGGGTGTGGTAACAGATTTATCATAAAACACGCCAAGCCTTGCCTTTTCAAGGAGCCGTGGATAGAAGTCGCTCAGGCGGCAAATTGACGCTTCCTGAGTAAAAGCGCCGTCTTCTACACCGCCTCCGGGAGATCCGGGATTAGAAAAACTCAGTACAGCGATACGCCCGGCTGTTTTTTTGGAAAGGCGTAATGCACACTGTATAACGCTTTCGTTTGTAACACTTTCTATTGTTGCATAAGTCTTTGTGCGTGATCTTGGTACAGCTTCCGGGGAGTGTTTATAAAGAAAAGTATTCTTGTTTGCAATTTCTGCACAGAGTAAACTTCGGCGTAAAGTACAATCATTTTCCAGCAAGTGAATTGTATTTTTAAAAATATCGATATTATTTTGGCTCATTTTTCACCTGTTTTATATAGTTTGTGCAGATTTAGATGTATTTTTTGATTAAGCTTATATTATCTATCACAGAAGCTCCGCACTTTAAGAGTCTTTCTTTGCTTTGATGACCGCTTGCAATCAGCATACAGTCAACCCCAAGAGCTGCGGCAACTTCATAATCGTGCACAGTGTCGCCGATAAAAAGAGTTTTGCTTTTGTCTAAATTGGTTCGCGCTGCATATTCTGCACCGGCAGAAACTTTGCTTTCGGCGTAAATATTAGAAATGCCTATAACCTCATCAAAATAATGCATGATACCAAAAGGCTCTATTTGAGAGCGAAGATTATCTTTGTCAGAGGCTGAAAGTATAACTTGGCTAATGCCTGCTTCCTTTGCTGCTGAAATAATTTGGATAGCATCAGGGAACAAATGAAAACGATTCGCGTCACTATGATATAGCTTAATGAAATCTTTAGCGGTTATCTCAAAGGCTTCTTTTTCAAAATCAAACCCGGCTCTACGGTAATAATCTATAATGGGAAAGCCAAAAATTTCACGATAAGCAGTGACATCGGCTATAGGGTTAAAGCCCCTGTCCCTAAGGAGAGCGTTGAGGACATTTAGACATAGTGCGGCATCATCAAGCAGAGTACCGTTCCAGTCCCATATTATGTTTGAGTATTTATTTTGCATGTTAAACCTTTCTGACTTATGAATAAGAGCCTTATTTAATTATCCTCATCACATTCCATAAAAGCTGAAAGCTCGTTAATGGCTTTATCAGCATCAATACCCTCGCCGCTGAGAATAACTTCATGGCCCTTAGAAACCCCTAAAGAGATCATCCCCATAATACTTTTGCAATTAGTGCGCTTATTACCGAGAGCAATTCTTGTATTAGCCTCATACTTACCGGCTAATTGCACAAAAAGCGCTGCTGTACGTGCTTGTAAATCTCTTTTAACCTGCACTTTTTTATCAGTCATGTAATTCTCTCCTTAACTTGTTAGCTATATCACTAATTTTTCTAAGTCTGTGATTAACCCCTGATTTAGAAATAGGAGGGTTAAGAAGCTCGCCAATCTCTTTAAGAGTAGCGCCGGGATACTCAAGCTTAAGCTCGGCCACTTCTTTAAGCGGCCCTTTTAAATAGGCAAAACCCTTGGTTTTTTCTATATACTCAATATCTTCTTGAAAGGATACAAAAGCTTTTGCTGTTTTTGCCATATTAGCGGTCTCACAGTTTACTTTACGGTTTACTTCATTGCTGACAGTTTTAAATACCCGAAGATTCTCAAAATCCAGCAAATGCTTTCTGGCACCGATAAGACCAAAAACCTGAGATATTTTTTCACCATCTTTTATATAGACAACGTAATTTTTTTTACGAACAATAAGTTTAGATTTAATTTCAAAATATTCTAAAACATCTATTAACTCGGCCGCTACATTTTCCTGCGAAAAGACAAACTCTAAATGATAGTTTTTGCCCGGGTCAGACACGGAAGCAGAATTTAAGAATAGGCTTTTTATATAAGCCTGCTTACAGCAGGGCTGCTTTAGTATCATTGAGCTGCCAGCGGCTTTTAACAGGCGCTCTGCATTATCGCCTGTTAAAAAAAGCAGATAATGTTTTTTATTTGTTTTTGAATTTGTTCTCACAGACACTTCAAGTTTAAAGCCAAAAGCGGCCTCTGCTAATGAGAAGAATCTATCTGCCAATATAAAATTATCGGTATTTAGAATAAGATGGCGCTGTTTGCAGGTTTCAATAATTTGAACACTAGTCTGAGTAAAGGCATAAAGCGAAGATATTAAGCAGTGCCTTCCGATATCCTTATCAAAGCCGGCCAGTTCATTTTTAACCATAGCCGAATAGCTCATATTTGCTGTCATATTACACCTTAGATTAACCTATTATTTCTACCTCAGGAACAAGTTTTACTCCAAATTTATTAAACACTGTCAATTTTACATGCTCTATAAGACTGATAATATCATCTGCCGTAGCATTATCATAGTTAACTATAAAACCGGCATGTTTAGGAGAAACCATTGCACCGCCGATGGAATAGCCTTTTAGGCCGCTATCATCAATTAGCTTAGAAGCAAAGTGGCCCTCAGGCCGTTTAAAAGTACTTCCTCCGCTGGGTAAATCGAGAGGCTGTTTTTCTTTGCGCTTACCATTTAAATCCAGCATTTTTTCCCGGATACTTTCTTTGTCACCCTTAGTAAGACTAAGAGTAACATCAAAAATTATGTGTTTGTTTTTTTGAAAAACACTGCTTCTATACCCAAAAGCCATATCGGCTTTAGCCATGGCAATCGCATTTCCGCCTTCGTCAATTACATTTGCTGAGACGATTACATCTTTCATTTCTCCGTCATAAGCACCGGCGTTCATATACACAGCGCCGCCTAAAGAACCGGGGATGCCTGAGGCAAATTCAAGGCCGGCTAGACTTAAATCAGCGGCAAATCCGGCTAATTTTGCAAGGGTAGTACCGGCACCGGCTCTAATAATGCCTTCACCTAAAAACTCAATATTATCAAGGCTTTTTGAGGTGCAAATAATAACCCCTTTATACCCCGAATCCTTCACAAGTAAGTTTGAACCCTTACCCATAACAAAATTAGGAAGCCCTTTAGACTTACATAAACTTAGTGCACTTTTAACATCTTCAATATTTGCAGGCGTTATTATTAAATCAGCAGGGCCGCCGACTTTAAATGATGTATATTCACTCATTGCTGAGTTAAATAAAAGCTTATCAACTTCAAAATACTTGCTGAAAATACTATAATCCATTAAAGCTCTCCTACACTGCATTATATAACCATTATATTAGTTAATTACTCAGAAAGATATTTGGAATTTTAATCAATTAATTTTACGCTAATAGTTTTTTTTTGTTCAAAAAGACGAGGAAAAGCCTTTTAGCGGGACTGTATATTTGCCAAAATTCTTTCATTAAGAATTTTAGCTGAATTATAGCCCATTTTTTTCTGCCTGTGATTAACAGCCGCCGCTTCACAAATCATTGCGATATTACGGCCCGGTCTTATAGGTATTGAGTGAGTGACTATTTTGTTGCCTAATATGTCCATATAATTTTCATCAAGGCCCAGTCTGTCATACTCACTTTTATCATCCCAAATTTCTAAGTTGATAACAAGGTCAATGTTTTGAGTCATTTTTACTGCCTCGACACCAAACATTTGCCTTACATCAATAATACCAATTCCTCTAAGCTCTATAAAATAACGGATAACCTCGGGAGCCGTGCCGATTAAAGTTTGAGCCGATACTTTTTTAATTTCAACTGCATCATCAGCCACAAGTCTGTGACCTCTTTTAACAAGTTCGAGGGCTGCCTCTGACTTGCCTATACCCGAATCTCCGGTGATTAAAACCCCCTCACCGTAAATATCTACTAAAACCCCGTGCATGTTAATTTGAGGAGCTAACTGTACTTTAAGCCATTTAATAAGCTCTCCGATTAACTCTGTTGTAGGCGTAGCACAGCCAAACAGCGGGATTTTATTAATACAAGAAAAAGTAAGCATCTCAGGATAAGGCGCTAAGTCACGGCACAAAACCAAACATGGTATGCCTGCATCATATACTGCTTTTATCCGTTCTTTTCTCAAATCTTCCGGCAAATGAGAGAGGTAAGCATGTTCAACAAGGCCGATTACCTGAAGCCGGTGAGGTTCGAACTCTTCAAAAAAACCGGTTAATTGGAGGGCTGGTCTGTTAATATCAGAAAGCGATAAAGACATTTCACTATAATCAATTTCCGGAAGAAAATTGCTAAGATTAAACTCCTTGACTAATTGAGCTATAGGCACAGATTTCATATTAATCCCCCTTAGTAGAATGGAAAAAATTGTAAACAGATAATGCCGCTGCTTTATTCATTCCCTCCGCTGATTCCAAATCAGATAAGCTAGCTGAGATGATACCATCTACAGAAGCGAAATGTTTAAGCAAAGCCTTTCTCCTTTTAGGCCCTATGCCTTCTATATCGTCTAAAACCGAACGGATTTGTGACTTGCTCCTTAGTTTTCTGTGATATTCAAGAGCAAAGCGGTGCACCTCGTCCTGTATGCGGACAACTAATTTAAATCCCTCACCCCGAGGGTTAAGGGCAATATCGCTGCCGTTAAAAATTAAGCCCCTGGTTTTATGATTATCATCTTTTACCATACCACAGACTGGTATATTTAGCTGCATATTTTCAAGAATTTTCTCAGCGATAGCAACTTGGCCTTTGCCGCCGTCTACAAAAATAATGTCAGGCAGTGCGCCGAATTTACCCTCAGGGTCGTCAAGGTAGCGTTTAAAACGCCTAGTGAGAACCTCTTCCAAACTGGCATAATCATTAGCACCGATTACAGATTTTATCTTAAACTTTCTATAGTCATTGCGCTTAGGTTTGCCGGCTTCAAAAACTATCATTGAACCGACAGATTCATAACCTTGAATGTTTGAAATATCATAAGCTTCTATCCGAGAAATAGGGGAGATGATTTTAAGTGCGGCTTCTATTTCTTTTACCGCGCCCAGAGTACGTTGATTTTCTTTTTTTAGTTTTTCGCCAAAACTCTCAAGGGTAATAACAGCATTTTCTTTAGCAAGTTTAAGCAGTTTACGCTTACTGCCTTTTTGGGGAACCGTTATTACAACTTTTGCACCTCTTATATCGCTAAGCCAATCGCTCACAAGCTCTTTATCATTAATTTCAGACTCAAGCACCAGCTCTCTGGGTATAAAAGTGTTTTCACTGTAAAATTGGGTTACGAAGGCGCCAATAATTTCTTCCGGATTCATTTCAGTGGGAGAGCTAAGCATAAAATGCTCGCGGCCTGTCATTTTGCCGTTTCTTATGAAAAAGGCTTGTATTAATACTTCATTTTCACCCTTGGCGTATGCGATAATATCTTGATTGTCTGCTGTGGGGCTTTCCAAAAGCCGTGACTGCTCAGTGGCCTGTATTGCATTTATTTTATCTCTAATCTCAGCGGCCTGTTCAAAATTCATAGCGGCTGAAGCCTCTTGCATAGCAAATTTAAGTTCTTTGATTATATGCTCATGTTTGCCGTTTAGATAGTCAATTATCTCTATTATCATTTTGCCGTAATCGGCTTCACTTATATGGCTGTTACAAGGGCCGCTGCACTGATTTATGTGAAAATTAAGGCAAGGCCGCCCCTTATTCAAATCTCTGGGGAATTTTCGAAAACACCTTCTTATTGGCCATATTTTGTGGATTATTTCAATATTATTTCGGCAATCTGAAGTAAAAGGGCCAAAATATCTTGCTTTATCCTTTAAAACTTTACGGGTTAAGAAAACACGGGGGAACATCTCATTTGTCGTGAGTTTTATATAGGGATAGGTTTTATCATCTTTAAGTAATATATTATATTTGGGCTTATTTTCTTTAATCAGGTTGTTTTCAAGTATAAGCGCCTCAATTTCATTTTCAGTGACTATATACTCAAACTCTTTAATGTGGCTTGCAAGGCGCGCGGTTTTCAAGTGTTTTGCGGAAGATTCTTGAAAGTATTGCCTTACCCGGTTTTTAAGATTCTTAGCTTTACCGACGTAAATAATATGTCCACTGTCGTCTTTCATTATATAAACGCCGCTTTTTTGAGGCAGCTCTTTAAGCTGTTTGGCTATGTCGAACAAAATATCACCTTTTCTGTTGTGAAGATAATTAGCTACAGTATATCACATTATTTATCTACTTTGTAGCCTAAGTCATTATAACAGCAAATTGCACAATAATTTCACTTGTGATTTAAGGGGCATTATGCAGCATATTGCATAATAATATTGTGTATATATTAGCTCGTATTGACACAAGACCCTGAATACATTAAAATGGCATACGCATACATTGCCACATGGCGAACCATTACTGGTAGGAACTTTGATTCGCTGCTGTGAAAAGTCATACTACCGAAAAAGAGAGGGCTTTTTTTATGGAAAAAAAAGAAAACTTAAAAGACTTACTTCCAAAATTAGATCTATCACTTATTGTTCTTCCACTGATTAGCGTTATGGCGCTTTGTGTAGTTTTTTTGGTACAGCCTGAGCGCTCCACAGAAATCACAGACAATATCCGTAATTTTTTAGGCAATGAACTAGGGTTTTTCTATATTTTCTTAGGGATTGCTGTGCTTACAATTACGCTGTTTATCGCTTTTTCAAAATACGGTCAGATTCGCTTAGGCAAACAGGATAAGCCTATTTACGGTAATCTTAAATGGGGTACAATGATCTTTACTTCCGTATTTGCCGCTGATCTTATTTTTTACTCATTTATAGAGTGGGCACTGTATGCAGGGGAGCCGCGGCTTGAACAGCTTGGCTCTATGCAAGACTGGGCATCAACATATCCATTATTTCACTGGGGTCCGATTCCTTGGAGTTTTTATGTAATGTTGGCTGTTGCTTTTGGCTTTATGCTACATGTTGCCAAGCGCGGTAAACAGAAATTTTCTGAAGCTTGCCGCCCGGTTTTAGGCAGTAGGGTAGACGGGCTTACAGGAAAAGTCATAGACTTTGTTGCCGTTTGTGCGTTGCTGGCCGGTACAGCTACTACCTTTTCTATAGCTACGCCGCTGCTTGCTGCTGCCTTTTCTCAATTAACGGGCTTTCCTATGGGTACCGGTTTAACTGCCGGGGTACTTATTTCTATTGCCATCATATATACAATCACAGTATTATGCGGTATGAAAGGGCTGATTATGGCAGCCACAGTATCTGCGTCAATATTTGTAGGTATGGCCGCTTATTTCCTTTTCTTTGGTGGTGAGACAAGGTATATTCTCGAAACAGGATTAACGGCAGTAGGTAATTTAGCTCAAAACTTTATAGGCATGGCAACCTGGATGGATCCCTTAAGAACAACAGGTGACGGTGTAAGCGGCTTTGCCCAGGACTGGACAGTGTTTTTCTGGGCTTACTGGCTGGCATGGTGCGTTGCTACACCATTTTTCTTAGGCATGATAAGTGCAGGCCGTACAATCAAAAATGTAATACTGGGTTCTTACGGCTTTGGCCTTGCTGGTACTTATCTTTCATTTATAGTATTTGGCAACTACGGCCTTTCCCAGCAACTTGCGGGCAATGTGGATATAATAGGCATTGTAGGTGAAGGTATGGATCTAAATTACGGTATTTTAAGAATATTCGACACACTGCCTCTAACCGGCTTGCTCCTTGTAGCCTTGGTAGTCATGATGGTTCTCTTTTATTCTACCACCTTTGACTCAATAACATTGGTTATATCAAAATATTCATATAAAAGCCTTAAACAAGACGAAGAAACATCGCGGATGATTAAAGTGTTTTGGGCCATAGTTTTTATTATATTCCCTATAGGTCTTATATTCGCAGAAAATTCAATTAATAGCCTCATGTCGGTTGCCATAATTGCTGCCTTTCCAATAGGAATAGTTTTTTGCCTGATTATAGCGAGCTTTTTTAAAGACGCAAAAGCTTACCTTGAAAAAGATAAGCGATAAAAAGAGCGGGTTAGGTAAGTGACAATGTGATTACTAAAAAAGAAAAAATCCTGAATCTGTAATAGATTCAGGATTTTTATGCGAATATTAGCCCACGACTTAAATAAAGTCAAGGCCGCATTATCCCACCGTTACGCCATATTCGAGTGCGGTTTTGCTACGAACGCTACTGAAACAACTAAACCCGCCGAAGATGAAAATATCTGGGGCGAAGGTATGAAGATTATTCAAAAGTGTGCCTCAAACCGAAAACCCTTCACCCCTGCCGAAAAGGATGATTTTGTAGCAGAATATAATTCAGGCATGAGCATGTTTTATCAGACTCCGATTTATAGCAAATCTTGAAATGCGCATGACTATCTCCGATGGAAGCACAAAACATTTTATTATATCGGATCGGTTACGCACTTCCTGCAAAACCGTGTCTAAGCTGGAATCTCGCTCCGTATGACAGTTTACTGCTGCTATAGGATTAACGTGGTCTTATTACAGCTTGGATCTTACAATCTCTAAGCTTTTGCATTTTGATTCGTCTACAGAAAAACCTTCCACAACTTCCTTCATAGTCTCGGAGCTCCAAAAAATCTTCAGCCTCTTCTTCGCACGAGTAATTGCTGTGTAAAAAATACCGTGGGTTATTTTTTCTGAATTATTGCTAGGGATTATCACCTTAACCGAATCGTACTCTAGGCCCTGCGCTTTATGAATAGAAACTGCATAAGCGAGTTGAAACGGAATAATAGATTCTATCCGTAAAGTTTCTACATCCACTTCCGCTTCGCTACTGTCATAGTCATACACAGCAAAACGAATACGAGTAGAATTTCTGTTAGCCTCAATAAACTCCAAGCCATCTCTTTGGCAGTCCATATCCGTTAAAAGTATCTCAACATCAATGGTAAAAAATATTCTGTTGACTTCTTTTTCAATTTCAGTAATTTGCCCTTTCAAGTTATTGTATAAGACGGAAAAACGTTTTGTGTCATTGAAAAGAATGGGGTCGCCCACTTTGTAACTCCATTCTTGCCAGATAACCGCTTCCCCCTTTTTGTCCGCATTCTGAAAATAGTTATTTATATTGTTCAGACCGAATTTTCCATCGTAGTTTAGGCACAGAACAACTTCATCATCTTCCTCTTTTACGAATAAATTGGGGCCAATGTCTTCTGAAAAAGGGCCGTCGATAACAAGCTTTTCAGTTATTAATTCATCTTTACTTCTTATTCCATTCCAAAGGCTGATGAGCTTTTCTTCTTTTGTCCTCCATGTATTCAACAATTCAACATTAGCCCCATTGGTTTTAATAACTTCCTTTGCATAGAAAAACCAGTTACCAAAATCAATGGATTCTATTTGATAAATATCTCCGGCTAAAACTAAAAAAGTATTAGGAGCCATTTTTCTCAAAAAAGCCAATATGGTGCGGTTATCAATAGCACTGCATTCATCCACAAAAATAATATCGTACTGTTGAAGTTCCACTTTTTTTGTAAAACTATCGATGCTCACGAAATCAGTTGAAACTCCCGGATTATCGATACGCCTTTTCAAGTTTTGCAATGCCGTGTGTGTTTTTGTTAAGAATAGTTTGCGCCGTCCTGCCATCATATTTGAAATGTAGTTGATAAGCATTGTTTTGCCTGTTCCTGCAGCACCATAAATCAAAAGAAGCTGTGAATCCACAAAAGCATTTTGCATCGCCTGCTTCTTCAAGGTGTCACTGAGGTCAATCGTATTTTTTTCTATGAAGTTTTTATTGAACTCTCTTTGGCCTTTGTTTCCGTAGCTCGAAAGTCTCAGAAGCACTCGCAAAATGCTGATGGTAGTCTTTTCATAAGATTCTATGCAAACAAAGTCATCCTCTTGAATTATGCGATGCCCTTCGCCACGTTCCCATGAATCCAAATTGGAGTTAAAATTATCTATAGCTTCTTCACTTGCGATGGAACTTGCTTCAAAGTAGATTTCCCCTGTTTGCGTGATTGCATTTTTAATAGACAAATACGGTCGAACTACGTCTACTTTATCGTTTCCGCTCACACTAGAAATGTGTTGCAGGAGGTTGCCCTCGCTTGTTTTGCTTCCAGCCAAATTAGAAATAAACGGATTCTTTTCAAAAGGAAAGCATTTGCTCGAGAGTTCGAGCTCATCACAAAGGCGCTTATGATTATGTGGCAAAACTCTCTCAAAAACCTCTTCTCTTAGGTCTATCAATAGATACCTTATCACATGCCGACCAAACTTATTTGATGTTGTCGAATAATTATTCCTTAACTTCAGCAATACATTTTTAAAGGCTGAAGTATTTGTGGCACTATAAATCGAGTCAACAAGGGATGAATACGTTACTTCCTGCAAATCAATCAAATCCAGAAAGTTGATGCCGGTTTCGGTAAGAAAACCCATAAGAGTAACATATTCTCCGTGTACTGAATTAAGCCTTGTGCGGATATGCAATATTTTTGCCAATTTATTAAGACAAGAAGGGTCTATAGAAACTTTCCAGTTTGTAATAACTTTTACTTGAGAATCAACTCCCCACAAGTCAATCACAGCATCCGTATAACCAACCTGCACAGAATAATTTGTAGAGATATCCACTTTGGTATAAGCAGTAATTCGGTTATATTTTGTTGCATAAATACCCGCTAACTGCAAAGTAACCTCATAATACCTTTGCGTCCCTATAAAGAAAGGAACCTTTTTCTGAACGTAAAATCTTGACTTACCTAAAGGATTCGATGTGGAAACGATGGAGTCAACGGCATTTGCTACTAACTTGTAATATTGATGATCAAGTTCATCAATATGTAGCGGAAAGCCTTCGAGGTTATGTAAAACAGTCATTTCGTATTTTTCGTATAGAAATTTTCTGATTTGCCAAAGAAAGTTGTAATACTTTAACATTAGGCGTTCCGATTGTCCGTCATCAGGAATCCGAATGCCAATATATTTTAGTGACTTAAAAAAGGCGCTGAGATATTTAGTTTCAACGCTAAGGAGAGACTTCTCATAGGCTAATTGGATGCTCACCTTTTCAGAGTCACTCTTTAACGCATTGAGCCGAAGGGTAGCATCGCACAAGTCATGTAATCGAGTTAATATTTTTTTTGATACTTCATCACGGGTAACATCGAAGATATCTACCCTATTTATACTTTCAGTGATTTGTTCATCACAGGCTTTGATAATACTTTCTATATCTTTTTTGGAGTAGTCTCGGTTATCCAATTGTTTGACAAAAGAATGATGACTGACTATATGCGTAAGTTTATCACAAAAAGCATGAACGCTTTCGTCTGTGTTTTTAATTTCCTCTTCAGGAGTAAAGTGGATGGTTATACTGTTATTGCTGTAATCGATCGAATTAACAAAATCAGCGGACATATAACGCCAGAACACACGTTCTTCACCGCGATTATCACGATTGGACACAACAAATAAAATACCGGGGTCTAGTGTCACGCCACGGTAGATAAATGCAGGAAAAGCCAGATTTTGCAAAGTATACTTTAGTATGCCATTGGTTTCGATATTGGCATGAGTACCCTTAATCTGTACGAAAAAGTTCTGCACTGGACTCCGTAAAATATTTGGATCTGCAACAAATTCAAACGTGCCATCTATATTGGGCCATTTGTCGCCGCTGGAAAAATTGGTATTGATTTTTCCATTAGATCTCAAAAATATTTCCAAAATAGAAACAGCCGAGCGATCTTGGTCAGAGCGTTCGGAGTGCGTTTTAATGTGCCTTTCGACAATTTCTTTTTTCAAATTTTGCATATCTCTCTCCTTGCCTGTTTCACTGGTATTCAAAAAGTTTCAGCATATCCTTCTATCTCTCACTCATCTTGGTTCGTTACGCAACTATAAGACCATCTATTACCCTTCTTGCGAGCAACAAGCAAACCACGCTCTGTCATTCGCTGTAACAGTTTATATGCCCCGCTCGCGCTAATACCTAATACATCTGCGGCATCTTCCTTGGTGAAATTAATGTCCGAAAAGGCATGAATCAATCTCTGTTCATTGGAGCCATTTGTAACTTTACCATTTGTAGCATCACTTTGAATGACATAATTCTTATTAGGGATACGAATAAGAAATCCGCCATCTATAACAGGAATTTCAGGCTCTAAAGAACTGCTATCATATGCCCCAAAAACACGAGGTATGCCCGTGCCAAACGCCTCTATAATGTTCAGACGATAAAAAACATGCGCCAGTTTTTCGTTTCTTGTCACTGATACACCTGTAAGCATTAAGTCGTGGGTGACCCCAGGCATAGTTCCACCTAAAGACATAAACTCAAGGCGGTCATCAAACATGCTGACAAGAACGCTACCTTCGATATAATAATCTCTGTGAATTAAGGCGTTGATATAGGACTCCCGAATAGCTACAGGTGGATAGTCGGGGTGATCAACTCTATACACACCCTCGATGGTGCTGCGAGTTCGATTAAACACATGAAGATATGAGTGGACTTCCTCTATCTGCTTAAAAATAGAGCCTGTAAATTCTTTACGATCTTTGAACTTTTCTTTCGTTACACCTTCAAAGATTGCCGCTTTGGTGGTATAGGGACATTGGTCGGAGAGAATCAACGCAAGGTTTGTGTGTCGTTCATCGGAACGAATAAGCCCAAGTAACTGTTTTTGTTCTTTGCCGAATTTCACATCTTTCTCAGCGAAAACTTTTTCGGCATATTCAAAGGTGAGATCTTGCACAATAGATAATTCAGCAATGAACTGCCCTGTGCCATTATCCTTAATCATCTGGCGAATATGCTCACGAGTGGCTGTTACCGTATTACTTCCGACACGGACATAAACGCCCTGCGGCACAAGA
>Ga0131853_10011425_pt1 | contig 16254 bp, 12 predicted proteins | sample TergutLab28metaG_FD_92764 | JGI IMG/M metagenome (GOLD analysis project Ga0131853, IMG submission 92764) | Labiotermes labralis P1 segment gut microbial communities from Petit-Saut dam, French Guiana - Lab288 P1 (version 2) (version 2) | ecosystem: Host-associated > Arthropoda: Insects >...
AAGGGGGGGGGCGGGGCCCGGGGGGGGCCGCGGGGCCGGGGGGGGGGGGGGAGGGAAATATATGTTTATTGCCACCCAAGTCTCATAAAAAAATTTTAACATTTGTCATGTTAATGTTATTCACATGCGTATAATTGCTGTCTGTATTCATTTTGCTACAATTTGCTTGTTGTCTGTGTCTGATCTATTCCTCTGTTTGTAACTATAGCCATACCTTCCTGTATTTTTCTCGTTACACAGTGGTTTTGTCCTGTTTGTATTAAACATTATTCATGTACATGACATGGAATCAGTTTGCTTGATTCCAAACTTTTATATAATTATATAATCTTACATAATGTATTACTCTTGACATGTTCTATATCCTACCTATTGTTTTTATTGTGGATTTATGGAAGGTTAAATAAAATATCAGTATCAAATACAGAGTTACATGAAGCCAATGCATGATGCTGTATTGTAGATACATCCTCATTGCCGTGAAGGAGGGGTTTTCTGTGGCAGGACACTACACTGCACTTTAAACTGATCCCATGCATATTTGTGTTATTTACATGGGTAAAATATCATAACAGGAATGAGGACTTTGTACAAAATGACACACATTGTACACAATAATATAGCACATAAAATGTAGCCTATATCACACATCATATATTATAGAGATGACTTTAGTTCTTCCCAAAAGGCCATACGGTCCTTTAGAAGGTCCTTTTGCATAGTAAGTTCCTTGTCGATGTTCAGATATCTCAGTCCATCCTTAGTGACTGGATTCCAGATTACCCCCAACAAAGGATCAAACTTCGGAGTTGGGTTCCTGAAAATATGTAACAATGGAAGTACAATCTGATTGTCTATGAATGACAAATGTGACAAAGAAGTAATAGTGGTTTCTCAGGGGTAAAACTTTGTAATTACTAGACGTTTCAAAGAAGAAAGCTGAATCATTAGAATTTCATGACCAGTAACCGATGTATTCTAGTCAAACTACACTGGACTGAAGTGCACTCGTGTCTTGTGAGGGCAAATAAGTTCTATTGTGTAGACAGAATCTTCTTTCGTGTTCTGTCTGGTTAGAACATTGCATAAATTTGACGTTAGGCTTGTTATAAGCCGAAAATCTAATTAATTGCGACAAGTGTAAAGACAGAGTTCTGTTTTTGACAGCACCTATGTATTTTCTCTGCTAGGTTTACTCAAAAAGACAATGCTAAACCTTTACGCCTGAGTAACGATCGGTACATTGTCTATTTGCTGCTAACGTCAATTTTTCTCTGGCTTTCGCGGAAAATTTCCACAGGTTAAAGACCTGAGGTGTGAAGCTGTGTAGTCTGATAGACTTTTAAATTAAATAGTTTTTACCAATCTGCACGGTGTCACGTGATAAAGCGGCAATCTTCATCGTTACCGCCAAGCTAATTTCAAACATCATTCACAGTAATTCACTTCACCAGTTTTCTACCATCTTTCCTAATTGACATACACGTATAACATTCAATACGGCTGCAGTGTATCTTGAAGTTCAGAAGGCTGGCTATCAGCAGAACTTTCGAAGGATGAGAAATTATTGGGATATACAAAACAATTTTAATTTATCAAGCTTTTTCTTAATATGGCAAAGCAATCATGACTCACGAGACAAAGCTGTACAACTGACGAACATATAAAGATAAACATCTAGAGTTACACTGTATGCAGTTGGTAAAGTTGTCCTTGTGCACGCCACGAAGACACTGGGAAGTGGACACACATCTGCACTGATCCATAACCTCAGAATGATATGGAGGTTAGTGGCCAGCTTCATGCTTCGGCCGGTTTAGGCCCAGGTGAAGAGCCTCTGGAACTAATTAAGGAGGTGGCTGGATGTGGGCCTCAGAACCGGTCTCGAAGTTTTTGAAGTGACAGGCAGCCCAGCGACAGGACTTTCTCCAAGTACTTAAAAGTGTCTGGTGTCAGTCCTCATTTCACGAAACGCTTCACAATCATTCATCTATCATCATTCGGGGGAAGGGCAGTGGGATCATTAAAAGAGGCACTTCCACAGACGCATATTGTCATCCCACTCCAAGGACAGGTAGAATAAATACTCCAGCGTGTCATGCTATAAGGGATACTTTCCGTATAATAAAATATATTATTCCAAAACATTTCTTGAAATGTAGGAACAAGACCATACTAACCAAAATGTACTTTTAAATGTTGAAGAAGTAAACTACGAATATACTGCGCAAATAATTACTTGTAACATCTGGAATAACTTACCCAGTCTTAGCAAAGTTGGTCCATAACCTGACAATTCTGGACACGGTCTTCATGTAATCCGTGTCTGGGGCGAGTTTGTCTTCATCAATATAAAATGGTTTCATTATATACGGTATTTCAGCAGAGTGACAAACACCTAGAAATGACACATTATTTACAATAGAACTACGTATATATATATCACTGTATGAAAAGAGCGAGAATACATGCTCCAGCAGCACATCTTGCTATTATCCTGCATACCAGATTAGTCTTTAATGATCTTCTTCCACATATGAAATTTTACCCGGAATATTCTGCCAAATTTTCGCTAGAACTGCGCCTGTACCAAAATAAGTATGCTTTATGATGGCGTAGCTGTACTTGAGGAATTTACGATTTGTTGAATGAGAAGTTTTTGATACGTTTCTTTTCTGTTTTATATAAAGTGGGCGTTGTATGAGAGTTCTGAGGCTCTTTCAATTACCCTTAAAAATGAGGCCATTGATATACCATGCAACACTCACTGGGCAAATGCAGCCAATGACGGACTCAGAAGAAGAAGTTCTCACTTGTGCGAGTAGCTGGCCAACAACAGCTATGAACTCATCTCATCAATTTTAATTTAGGCCCTTATCAATAAGAAATTCAGTAGAAATTTTACAGTAGTTTCGGAGTTGAAATACACAGGAATACTATATCCCAATTATGGATTATTTTGATGTAAGTTGTGCAAAAGGCATTTTAAACACTTAATGACTGACTTCCTGGCTTACAGCAAATTGCAATGTTCTGTCTTCAGGGATCTGACTGTTGTGAGTTGTTGTAATAACAGACGTATAGAGAGTCGACTTATCAGCACCAAAAGTAGCATCATGTACTTGATTATAATAAAAATTTCGACCGTGCTTATATTTTGTTCCATACAGACCACATAAAATTTCAGAATGATAAAATTTGTTGCACATTTCACAGTCCACCCCCCCGCAGGCAACGCATCTTCTTTGTGTTTTCAATACACACACATAAGCACATATGAACACAGGTAGAGTTAAGACAACAGATGAGTTTATGGATATTTTAGTTATGTGTATTACTTACATCAAACAATGGCTGCAGCCTTTCCATAGAAACTGGTTTATCACCAAAGTAAAAATGTTTTATTTTAAGAGCAACTTCTTGAGTCTTGGCACTTTTCTTCTTAGATTTCATTGTGGAAGGAACTAAGAGTTCAATGTTCTTGTTCAGATCATTTACGAAAGTTGAGTGTTTAAACATTGCTGAAAAGAGAGGTTAGTCATTAATGAAAATTGAAATTATTTGTGGTAGCGTGATGATTGTGAAGGATGCTATCATTGATTTGCCATAAAAGGCAAGGAAAAATAATAATATACATTGGAACAGAAGACTTGTTCGCAAAATAAGTGAACCTCAAATTCAAGGTTTTGTGTGTGTGTGAGAGAGAGAGAGAGACCCCATTTACATAATCTGAGAGGGTGCTCAGTCTCTGTTGGTGTTCACCATCCAACGATACTTTGAAGCCTGATTTAATAACCAAAGAATAACTGTACAGTTCTTAAGGACTGACTGTGCAGGAAATACAAAGACGACTCAGACTGAGCAGAGTTTACAAATAGTGCAGCTAATACAGTCTACTTGGACCAGGATTGTAACGAACACAGAATAAGTCTATGCAGAACATGAAACGTGCATTTTGGAATTCCAGTCAATTCCAGGAGGCTTGGAGTCGGACTCTGTGTTTACTGTAAAATTTGGAACACGGGGCATGACCTCCCTACACAGTCTAGTCTGTGCTTACAGATGTGGTGGGACTACCACTGCCAAATTGATAGTTGTCTTTAGTGAAACACAGCAATCATCAAAGTCTGTTCACAACCCGCATCAGTACCTGGCCATGTTTTGCAACCCTTAGAGAGAGAGGCACCGAAATTTATACACAGTGACTTGAGTTATGGTCTGACCTCACCAGGGCATTTTAAAACTTACTTGCACTTTCCTCATGTCCTTACCTCGTACCAAAAACATTGCTTCATTTGATGTAATGCCTGACATAAACGGTACCTTGTGGAATCTACCCTTCTGTATTAGGTCCAGAGGTTTTCCTGTGAGAAATACATCTTCTCCCTTTTGAGCCCCTTTTTCGAGAGTGGGTGCAAAAAACAGCATGTCGTCGACTTTTTCCTGGAAATGTGGACGCATAATTAATGAATTTGGGATAAAAATGATCTATTAGTTGATATCCAACGGATCGATTGGCTAGTATTGTAATTAACGGCAGGGACCTCTGCGCTGTCACTTCGCCCTGAAGGGGGAAAACCGAACAAAGTGGCTCAAGCAGTAACACTTCTGACTTGTATTCGGAAGGGTCTCAATTTGTATCCCGGACTACATACTGACTATCTCGTTGGTTTTGCATGGTCTACCCCAACTCCGCCATGCAAATATAGGAAATATACCTTAAAGTAAATCACTACAAATTTCTTCCATATTCTTCCAAATTCATTATTCACTGTCATAAAATCATTTGACATTCCATAATATGAGCCACTGATATTGTCGTTAAATAAACTATTATAGAAATTTTGTACAAATAAAAATTATAGGACTCTCTGAAACGTCATAATTACAGCCAAAGTGTACGAGGTTTCATTGTCTAGAGACCGTAGAGATATGCACTTTACTTCTAACAGCCCTAAAGGTCTGGCAACATGTAGGTCTAAATCAGTTATTTTCCAAGGACTAACCTCAGTAGTCTGGACTTCGATTGAACCCTGTACTAACTGTCGTGGTGGCACTGTCCGCAGAAACTCCACTAGTTCCCTGCTGTCCGTTGTCTTACAGCCCAGCACTGCACCAAGTCGAAATGCATTATCGCGTGGCTCCTCAACCAGAGCCCATGGGTTCAGAACCGCGCCACTCATGGCGATGGCTCGATGAAATAGTCCTGTAAAAAATTTCCAGTTGTCACATAATTAATTAGCTTTGTGACTTATACGGTTTACGTAACATTGCAAATATTCGTACATCAAAGTAAAAAATTTCAGGCGATAGTACTGTACTGCGGTTGCTGACACCGTGCATGGTGTAGGTTGACACCGACGTTTCGAAAGAACATGCTGCCTCCAATTTTCCTGTGATGGAATTACGTCCAGCCAGCCGCTGTATTGGTGATATTTCATTGGAGTTCTCACGGCGGTGAATGTCAAGGTTGTTTCATACAGTGATGTCAGTGACTTTGACCACGATAAGTTATGCGAATGTTTGGGTGTGTCATTATTAATTTGAAGTAACTCTTTTCTCTAGATATTTTCATGTTCATTACGTATACACCTGAACAGCATTAGTCTGTATTTTGCACATGTATTGGTTCCGTGTATGTGTGTGTGTGTGTGTGTGTGTGTGTGTGTACGTATATATATATATATATATAATCCAAACTTACATATAAATGCTGCAGACCTGCTTGTTTATAGTTATAATTACAGCGGCAGATCAGTACTTTAAGCGCCAAATTAAATCCCATCGCCATTTGCTGACATTATTAGGAGCTCACCATATTCTCCACGTTAGCAGGATAAGGGCTAAACTTCTTGCTATAGCGCTTATAATAGGGCGTCTCCTTTCTTGTACATTTCTGATACAGCAAATTCTATTGGACGCACTCATCTCCTGAATCTTCCTTAGATATACTGTCAACATATATGCCTCAGCATACCTGCAGACATGGGAGAGAACAGATGGTAGTGCACACTTCCTCCTCCAGCGCTGCAACCAAAGATGGTTACGTTCCCAGAATCACCCCCAAACTGCTGAATGTTCTTCTGCACCCAGTGTGGAGCCATCACTTGGTCTTTCATACCGTTGTTACTCGAGGTCTCGGCATCTTCCGTACTCAAGAAACCTTTATGGATCATAAACCGTCATTAACGTAAATTTAACATTATGTACAATTATATATATTATGTATTAAGTACAGTGACCCGTCAATTACGGAATTGAAGAGAATGAATCATTCTCCGCCTACTTCACACATTTCACGCCATAGAAAACCTACAGATAATTACCCACAGATTTACCTATTTTCATTACACTTCATACGCAGATCTTGTCATACTTGGGTTGCTTGTACTGTTACGCATTTCGACATTCCACTATAACATAGGTCTATGCGTTAGGCAGTGTGAGCTGTGACTCATGAGGAAAACCCGGACACTCAGCGTCAGGTTTCGACCGTTCCCGAAAGAGTTAAGTCAGCTTAACAACAGCACTGTCTACACAACTCACTATATTCCTACAGCTCTGCAATGAGTTATTGCCATGTGTACATGCGATATGCTTCCATGTAATCTCTGGCAGAAAACTGCATGTAAATTTTAAGCAGAAATTATCGACTCCAATGACTTTTACAACAGTTATTATTTTGAATATGAAAGATTCAGCACCTGTTAAACAAGGTCGTCTGCACGATTGGCCGTTTTCCAAAACACGCAGGATCGAGCTTGGCATGTGACCAGTGCACTTTCGGGAAATCATGCCTGATAATAACAGGTAACGTACGCATAAAGTAACATTGAGGGGCGTTCGTGCAGTGGAAGAGCAATGAACATTACACAACCTGAGTGTTTGTATTTGTACCCTTAGGTATCCAGCATGCAATGTAAATGCTCCGTACTGTCGTCTGTGGCCAACTCTGCTCTACAATATTTATCCACATTATCTCATAAACGGCACGAATTTCGAAAAAAGGTCATTGAACAAAAAATGTATTTTGACTTCCTCTACAACTTGTGTCTGAAACTTCTATCATTTTACGAAGAACTGAGCGAGATATGATAAAAAAAATGTCACGTGGTCTTCATGCAAAGTACCCGTCATTCTTGTCCGATTTTAAGGAAAATTTAATTTTTCTCGACATATTGTCGAAAAATACTCCAAAACAAATTTCATGAAAATCCGTCCAGTGGAAGCGAGTTGTTCCATGCGGAGAGACGGACTGATGGTCGGACGGACAGACATGACGAATCTAATAGCCGCTGTTCGCAATTTTACGAACTCGCCTAAAATGCAGATATTCGAAACGCAGGACAAGCCAAAGCCCTACAAGGGAAGTGTCACACACTTCAACTGAGCCTGTTCAAATGACTTGAGGTTCCGTTGCAGCATAAATTAAGAAAGTCCAGAGCTGGCTCTGCTGGACAGACAACAGACTGAACGTATTGAATGTATCTTCTTTTTCTATATTAATCTGGTATTTCGGTAACGAATGTTAAAGCATGTAACCAGCTTAATGCAGTATTTTATAACCTGACGTAAAAATCAACACAGCACGTCAAGCCCATGTATTCTAATGGGAACGGGACCGACTAAATGGTTCATACGTTAAAACTAACAAATTATCACACATGTCACTAGTATGTAGAGATGAACAATGTACTTTTTGTCGTTCTGTTAACCGTTGTCATGACCTAGATAGAAGTGCCCTTTACCTAGTGCTCCCAGTCGGTAATTGAAAGTGACTAGAACGACATCTTCAGCTAGCAGATAGTCCGGTCCGTTGAGATGCGCGTTTCCCGATCCCATGAAGAAGCCACCTTCATGAATCCACACCATCACAGCTTTCAGATCATCTGCCGACTGCGCAGGAACCTGCAGTTAGAACCAACTGAATGACTCCATAGATCAGACTCCTCACTCAGAAGACAACAGTCGCTCACCTAGCCCAGAAATTCCCCGCCTTTGCTTGAGACTGAAGTCTTACTGCCGTGGTCATTAGAGCCTTTCACATGCTGCAGGTACCCTGTCACTAGGACGACAGAGAAGAGGACCTCCGGATATGGGGAAAAGCTGCTAATATATTGAAAAAGTAGTGCATACAGCCAACAAGGTGGTGATTCACTAGCTTTGAAATTGGGAGGAGTGCTACGAGCTCCTCACTATATAAAAGACATTTTACGAAGTCAATAAAATGTTCTTGGGCAGACAGCCGCGTCATTGTATGAAGGTTCTCCAAAGCTTCAGGGACTAACTCCGTCCCCGTCTTCAGGGTGTTGCTGATGGCTTGGTAAAACCAAAACTGATACCAGGTGTCCTACTGTGTGTAGTATCTCCGTTCGGCCAAGACGCGGAATGGAATGCGACCCTGGTTAGTGGGATTAGTCAAGAAGTCGTTGAACTTGGCCTGTTGCTGTCTTCAAGACATACATTTTACGAAGTGTTTGAACAGTCAGAACAAACACCTCTTGAAATCACTCTGATATTTTCGATAAACCCTGCATTAGAAAAGGAGCTGTGGCATCTCGAAGTGGCAAATGATTTTGTAGGGTGGAAGCCCCGAATTTCAATTTCTGCAAGCAAGTAAAATTCTTTTCACTCTCACAGCGAAGTTATAGTAAAGTAGTCACTTGCCTGGCACTGCGCAGAATCCAAATGTTTACGTTTGGAGACGTTTATCAAGTGTTGTATGAAATTGTGAGTTTTCGGAGTCATCTCCAATCCTAATTAATCATAGATTCCGAACAACACTCTCTCTTGAATGTAAATTAAGCACTAAAAAGCCAAGTCCACTGTAATAATAAAACATTGTTAATGTATGTACTTTAGAAAGGTCATCATTTTAGAAACTAATTGGTTAAAGGTTGTGGTACAAAACGAGCAGACGAGCGTCTTCATCTGTTACATGGATATATTTGATATGGCACAATATGTAAAGGACAGGGCTACCTTAAAAAAGCCTTAGTTGCAAATATGCTATTCTGGAGTCACTTCAATTCATTTTTCTGCAAACAAAAAATGAGAATACTATTAAAAATTTAGCTAATTATCCCTGTTTTATGCTATGAAGCCTCGGTGGCAAACTTTCACTAGTTCTATGGAGCTTGATACTCAGAAGCACACTCACCCTGGTGCTGATTCTGTGGAAGGCTGTGGATGGGCGAGAGAGGGTACGATTACTGACACGAGAAAACCAAACTAATTTGAGGAATCCCTGTCCCATTGTATGCTGGTCAAACTGACGCTGGAACAGCTTTTTCTCCGAGTACTTGGGCTTTCCCCTGTCAGCATCATTCCACCATTGCTCCATTTTCTAATTTTATTCATGTACCACCGACGCTATATGATCTTAACCGACATCTCTTTAAAGTAAAACACTTCTCAGTCTCCTATTGCCTTAGCGAACAAAAAAAAAATCACTATTAATCTCCCAAGAAGTCAGTCCTTTACACGATTAGACTGACTGCTTATACCAGATATTAACACAGTTCTGTAAGCATATCCCGTACACACAGGCATCTTATCCATGATGCAACAACGCAGCAGACAAACAATATCTGCAAAGCGTAACAACACTTCTGGCGGAGTCGCTCTTTCTTTGTCTCTGGACGTTGAAGTACAGAATGGTTTCCATAAAACATGGAATATTTTCACTCACACCGCAAGATTTCTCCATACCTTAGCAATAGCCTTAGGCTACAGATCATCAAGATGTCATAAGCTTGAAGATATAAATCAATATTTATTAAACGTCTATACACGACGTGTACAATTGATCATGATGGATGCTAAAATAAGCCTTCAGTCTGGGCTTGTACCTCATACCGAACAGTCCCTCTCAATTTGAGAACTGTTTCTTCGGCCTCAGAGCGCACCTCACGGAATCATTCTCAGATATAAAGAGCAACCGCGACAACAGTCCATAAACGTAGGTAGGAATTCGTCTAAAGTGTCATTCAGTTGTACCGGATTTTAAAAAATTTTAATTTGTCAAAAAATTTTAGTAAAAAAAAAAAACCAAATATGAAACTTCACAAAAATCTGACCAGTGGGAGTTCTGTACAGAGACAACGAAGCTAATAGTCGCTTTTTGTAACGGCTGTGTGAAGGCGCCTAAAGACGTACATTGTATTTTCTGTTACTCTTACCTTGGGAGTATATACATTAAGATACAAACAGTCCTCTTCTCCTATGTACGACTGTGCCACGAAGAAATCTACCTGTGGGGAAACTGAGCCCTCCTTAAGGGCGTCACGGCTCGGGGGGTTGCGGGGCCTGCAAATAAAATTAAAATGCAAATGTCATCCTAGAATGGGCCGTGAAGGCCCACAAGGGAAGTAGAAGTATAGCTCAACTCTTTCTTTAAATTCGGCGCTAGATGGCGTAGGTGGTCAACTCCATACCAAGACCACTTCACCTCCGGGAAAGAGACCCAGTGCCTACTGTACAAGAGGCTGGGTGGGTCCCAGGGCCAGTCTGGGCTGGCGCAGAACGTCTCGTCCTCATCGGGACTCGATTTCCGGACCGTCCAGCTCAGAGCGAGTCGCTATACCGACTGAGCTATCCCGGCCCACGGGCCAGCAAACAATATACTTACAGACTAATTTTACTTCGAAATAACACGAAACGAAGTCAATTCGTAAACTTTAATAACGTCCAGTATACACGCTATACCCTTACACTACTAAACCATTTTCTCTGACGTACGTACAAGTCACGAAATGCAGTACAAATTCTGATAGTGAAATCCGAAAATTTTGAAGAGCTCATGTGTGTTAGGTTACACACACTGTCAACTTCTGAGGCAATGCAAAAGCATTTTTAAATAGTTGAAGAATATAAAACCAACTAGATGTCACTTGTTATATTTACTTTACTTCTTAGATACTGAACATGTTTCGGGCATAATATGCCCATCTTCAGAGTGGTATCCGGGATGCCGGCAGCCCGGATACCACCCTAGCCTAACCGCACCCTAACTCCAACACACAGCATTCCAAGAACAATACAGCCAATGTGGTAGTTCAACAGCATAGTCTCAAACTCCTGAAGATGGACATATTAATGCCCGAAACATGTTGAGTATCTAAGAAATAAAGTAAATATAACAAGTGACATCAAGTTGGTTTTTTATTCTTCAACTATCACAATGATGCACGGTCCAATAAACATCAGAAACATTTTTAAAGTGTGGTCATGAATGTTAAATAAATGTATTTTAAGTTGATCATGGCCTATTTGAAAACATAATCATGACACTCGTTTGAAGGACCCAAAGAAACCGCAAACACCTTAAGATATTCGATTCCATGTACCTAATGCAATTCAGGCACGTTAACGCTTTTGATCAGTTTTTAGGCACGAGTAACTAACCCCAAGGAGAGTCCTTCTTGAAAAGCTGAAAGATCTTCAGCAAGTCAAGAAATTCCCCACATTTTATGGCGCCCGAAAGTCCCTTACGTCATTCACAATCGCCCGCCCCCTGTTCCTATCCTGAGCCAAACCATTCCGGTTATTAGGCAAGACTCGAATGTAGAAAATACTAGACTAAGTCTGTCAAGGAGGTGAAAATTTAGACTGTGAGTCTCTGAATTATGACACCAGTCTTGTATGAATTTACCAATGATTAAAAGTATTCTAATTTGTCTTGTATTCTAATTTGTCTCGTGTGTTTTGTTGCTAGTTTGAAGCTGTCTTGTGTATAATTGTTGTTGGTTGACCGTGTGTATTGTTGTAGTTGTCTTGTGTGTGTTGTTATCTTATGTGTAATTCAATTAACGTTACACAGTATACGTCAGCACAATCTTTTTTATTCTTAAGCAAGGCCACATGTTTCGACTAAAAGTTAATCATCTTCAGGCCCTTACAACATTTTCCGTTACCAGTTGTTTTGCCCACTTTGGGATCCCATAGTGTTTACAATTGTAGAATACATCTAGTTAAAACTTTCTAAAAAGATTTTGATTTTGTTTATAAAGTTTATTATTTACAGAATTGTGTCTAAACATTAAAATATTTAAAAATTCTTCCTTAACAGTGCGTTGATGATCACCGGATATTCAACTGTGAGTTCCGTTGTCGTATTATGGCTGATGTTGGGGTACGTCTATTTTTCCTATTTTGATAAGGTTAGTTATGTTTTTCAATCGGTATCGCTCTCTGGATTGTTGCACGGTATTGTCGGGTAAAGTTTTCTTGCAGTTTTTGTTGTTGTGACGTATTTCGTTGTTTTTTCGCTGTTTTTTCATTCCTTGTGGTCGGAATTGTTCTACAATGTGGATGTGTGTGCCTTCTGCTGGATGTTGACACTGTTCGATATTTTGTTCTATACTGTTTTTGTCCACCGTGTTGTGATCACTGTGAGGGCTTGTGGGTAACATTTTTAGAAAGTTTTAACTAGGTGTATTCCACAACTGTAAACACTATGGGATCCCAAAGTGGGCAAAGCATCTGGTAACGGGAAATGTTGTAAGGGCCTGAAGATGACAAACTTTTAGTCGAAACATGTAGCCTTGCTTAAGAATAAAATTTGTGCTGACGTATACTGTGTAACTTTAATTGAATTACAAGCACATCGTCATGCCTTCATTCAGAATATTATGTGTATTTGTTGTATTATGTGGGCATTGCTGTTTTTTTTTAACTTTAGGTGCCGGACTGCTGGCTAGAAATCAGTATTCGGAAGGTCCTGCTACCGGCCATCTCGGCACAGGCTTTTCTTGGTTTCCCTGTGCCTAAAAGCAAATACTGAGATGGTTCCCAAGATTCTAAGTTGCCACTACATGCTTCTCATGTAGCCCTCCCGAATTAAATTTAGTAGTAACCAATTTCATATTTTGTATGCATGTAAAATAACCACTGCCACCGGGTAACAACCCAATTGCAGTAAATAAATAAATATTATTATTATTATTAAAAAACCTTTGCCTCAGTCTTTCTAGCAATATCTCACTGTTCGTATCTCTTTCATTATGTGTTTAATATGCAATATAGATCTCTCTAAATCGTATACAAGTAACAAACAATGTGTTATTAACTCATGCTTTGTTAAATACGAAATAAACACTCTAGAATTCCATTATTTTGTGATAACGCTGGGTGACGGGGTAATCGGATCTCGACGTTTCGAAGGAATGTACTGCCTTCATCTTCAACTCTAAGAATTCTTCTACAATCTAACGACCCTTGAAGAAGACGCCAGTACGTTACCTCTAAACGTCAGGCTCCGATTACCCCATTACGCAGCGTCATATTCCTGAAGAACTGAATCCCATGCTACAGTCCTGCATAAACCCCAAAACTCGCAAATCTAATACCTTTTGAAATATTGTCTATTTACACGTAGGATAAAGACGTAACAGAATCAGGCGTTGTCTTTTTGTTAACATTTGTAAGGTCTTATATAATTACAGTCAAGGGCACAGCTAAAAGACTTTACTTTGAATGTTCTTTGCAGTTTTCAAGGCAATCGCGTTCTGTTTCGTTGACAAGCTCGATTAAAATATAATGAATTGTATACAAGAAAGTTAGGGTATTTTCCTCTTCAGTACAAAACAGCAGAATACAGAATGCAACGTGAGAAGAAGAAACATGTACACGAAGGAGGAGGAGAGGAAGGTCCGTGTCTAAATTTTTAAACAGAGAACTGATGGACAACCGGACGTACTTACTACTACGGCTCCGAAAAGTGGAGCAAGATGAATGAGCCTACTTCAGAAGATTACGTCCCGGTCTGGAGACTTCGGTCTCAATCCCGAGGAAGCAACGGTATGCCGATGGATGTTACACGGGTCTATTTAGTTACTGCAGTCTTTGTGTACTCACGCTGAATCTGAGGGACCCTAAAGGTGGTTTGGCGTAAGGGATACCCTTAAAACTGCAGAAGGTTGTTCCTGATACAGTCATTGTTTTCGTTCCCCTCATTTCGCCCTCGGTCTCACATACACGTTCACGGTTTCCTCAATATTCGTGCCGCAGCGAGTTTGCCATCACTCTGATAAACATTCTTGTGACGTACGTACTGTGTCAGGAATGGCGACGCAGGTATTGGCGTAGGTTCGGTATCTCTCAGTACAGACCCCAGTGCTTCCAACATAATAGTCTTGTTACCTTTTCAACAAGCCATCCAATTCCGTTTATTGTTGCCATCTTTTTTTGACATTCATAACCACATAATAAAGTATGCCACTTTGTGCTGTAATTTCGCAGCACGCAGCATCTATAACTGGGCTGGCGAACCTTATTGACGACGCGTGCACGAATTTGCATAAATCTCGAAGAATTTATTTGGCGTGCCCATGGGAATTTTGAAGAACATAAGGTATTTGAGTGTTCCAAAATTTTTAAATATGATTGCATTATTATTATTATTATTATTATTATTATCAATGCATACTGTATTTAATGCATAGCACAATTATCACATTGCAATAAATTTCTCTGCGAGGAGTGCGATATGGAAGAAAATGTAGAAGTAACTGGGGGTGCTACTACTTCCTCTTTGAAAAGAAGAGTGAAACATTTTGTCCAATATCACTTATTCGCCCAGTCACCGCCAGACCAGCACCCCAATGATAAATATCCAGTCAACACTTCGTACTGCTCCCGATGTGCGTGAAAATGTTTCACTCGCAATATTATTTGGCAGTAAAGGTAATTCATATGCAATGTGCATATACAGGGTGTCTCGGGGGGAATGTGCCAGACTTCGGGAAAATGTTCCTTAAGTTGAAGTACACCGATACAACCAAAAACACCTATACCCGAAGTTGAACGGTTACGGAAATAATGGCGAGAAAAAAGTGTCGTCTCGTTGCGGTTCCACGTACTGTACCTGTTTCGCGAGATGCGTTACCAGTACACTGCGCATGTCCGTCCTTCAGTCTACAGCCGGGCCAAGAACTTTCACTCACGCTGCGACTTCAGTATCAACAGTTGTCACTGCTACAGTTAATTGTGAGGAGATGTAAAAATGCATTTGTGTTTTCCCACGTGGACTATTGTGACATGCATTTTGTGTATGGATTTTGAGATGGGAATGCACGTGCTGCTGTTGACGAATATCAAAGGTGTTTTCCCGACCGAAGGATTCCGTCTAGGCGTGTATTTTCTTGCATTCACCAGACAATGCGTTAGACTCGTTGTCTTCTAAGTGTTGCTGTGCAGTCTGAAAGGGAGGTGGTGCCATTGATTAACTCACGAGAGAACATTCTTCAGATGGTTCAGAGAAGTCCACGACTGTCCACTCGTAAATTGCTCTCGCATCGGCGTGTCACGTATGCAGGTGTGGCGAACTCTACATGAGGAAGATTTACATCCTTATCATGATCACAGGGTACAACATCTGGTACCAAGGGACCCTGAACAACGTATGGATTTGTGCCACTGGATAACACCACGTCCCCAACTGTTAAGCGTCATTTTATTCACTGATGAGGCGTCTTTTACCCGGGACGGCATAAATAATTCACGAAAGTTGCATACGTGGTCCTATGATAATCCACATGAAACAAGTTTAACCAAGTTCCAAAGGAGATTTTCAGTGAACGTACGTGGGGGTGCTGATAAGTCCTTAGCCCGACCAGGAAGGAAACAAGCTACAGCGAACAAACTCGGGATTTATTCAACATACTACCCACGAAGCTTAATACACTTCTTAGCCCGTTGCTCTAACATTTGCAAGCAACTCAAAAAAGAATCAGAAGCTTGCCGGTCCAACCAGGTCTCCGCGGCGGCAATGACCTCCGCGTCGGAAGAAAAATGGCGAACCTTTCAATTGTTTTTTCAGTTCAGGGAACAGGCGTTAGTCCGACGGGGCCAGATCCGGAGAATAGGGTGGGTGATCAAGACAATGGAAGCCCAGGTAAGCCAGTTTCTTCTGGCTTTCACGTGCCCGGTGAGACGGGGAATTGTTGTGCAAGAACAAGACCCCCTTGGTGAATTTCCTGCAGCGTTTTTCCTTCAAAATGTTATCTCCAATTGCACCAGCAGAGATAAGTGATACTCCGCGTTGATAGTTTTGCCCTATGGAAGCGAATCAATGAGGAGGGTGCCGTCTTGATCCAAAAAAATCGAGGCGAGAACTTTTCTAGCGGAGTTTTGCACTCGGATTTTTTTTTTGGGGGGGGGGGGGGTTGGGGGGGAGGTATGGCCGCCACCCCGTTGAAGGTGGTGTTTTCTCGGGGTAGTTGGGATAAAACAGGGTTTCGTCCTTGTTAAAAC
>Ga0131853_10011427_pt1 | contig 16254 bp, 10 predicted proteins | sample TergutLab28metaG_FD_92764 | JGI IMG/M metagenome (GOLD analysis project Ga0131853, IMG submission 92764) | Labiotermes labralis P1 segment gut microbial communities from Petit-Saut dam, French Guiana - Lab288 P1 (version 2) (version 2) | ecosystem: Host-associated > Arthropoda: Insects >...
AAAAAAAAAAAATTTTTTTTTTGAAAAAAAAATTTTTTTTCCAAATTAAACGTCCCCCCCAAACCCCGGGGCTGGGGGGTCCCCCCCCCCCCCCCCCCCGATCACAGTTCTCTCAGGCTTCTGTCCTCAACTGAATTTCTTGAACCCCCCTGAACAAAATTCCTGGGTACGCTACTATGTCATATATCCCTACTGACCTCAATTCCCTCAGACCTTTGAAACAACTGTGGACATTAGTTCTCAGAATGCCAATGATTGACATTATACAAAATGTGTCCGAAACGTTTGTCTTGAGCGAAACTTATTTTGTAACATGCTCAGTATACAGCCGAGAAAATGCTGTTTGTGCCTGCGAATTGGGTGCATGTACAGTACAGGTGTATTCAAGTATAGGTCTACTATGTGGTAGGTACATCATTAGTATTATTTGTTTATTGTAGTTCTGAGTCTGCAATAAAAACATATACAACGCTGATATATTCTATAGAAAGGAATAGGTTTGATGATCACAAATGAGCATTCTACATTGGAGCATATGTGTTGCTGCTTATCATTACGAATATCGGTAATTATTATTTTTACTGATATGCTGCGCTTTCCGTAATAGTATCTATGTAAACGGCGGCTTTCACATAGCTTGCATTCGCCAAGAATTTAGATTTTGTTTTCCCCCTACAGTTCAACCTTATTGCAGGGAAGTCTGGAAGTGCCTACCTCCAGCCCCTAAGTAGGCCTTTTCTTTCTGCAGATTCCCAAATTATCTAAATTCCCGGCATATGTGGGCTTCGTGTGTGATAAAAGCTCCCCGCCGCAGCAACCGTACTCATTAACATACAAGCTTCTCCAGTGTCGAACTATTTGTTCTGTAAGACTGCTTTTACTGTATTGAGCCTACGAATTGTGACAAAACTATATCTGATGCAAGTTGCAAACGCACATACGCACGTGCACAACGGACGTCTAGAAAGCTCTGGTTTCGATGCATTTTACCGCATGGTGGCGTGGCGAGACGTAAGAAGAAGATGAGACAGAAAATGGCAGGTGTGAATGAATGTTTTAGCATTGGAAGTATCGTGTCTTGTAAAACATGCTATAACAAGGAAATTGAAGGAGAGGTTGTAGCATTTGATCCTCAAACAAAAATGCTAATTCTTAGTATCCTTTAACATTTTTTAATATGCAGTATATCTGTTGTATGTGTTTGTTAATATTTAGTATTAGCAGAATTGAGGGCAGGGCAGTACTTCAGACTTCATATATGCTTGGTTCATAAGCCAGTTGTAATTGTCAGATAATTAGTAATGAATCAGGTGATGAAGTCAGTATGGACTTAGGACTGAGACATAGCTTCCAGCAACCCAGGTATGGAGCAACAAAGCAGCATGTGACATACGAAAAGGGTTTAAATTTTTAAGGTGATAGTATGTGTTAAAGTTTTCCTTAACTGTAGAGCAGAATGTCCAGCATCAAATGGTCAAGCATCACTGAGTGACGTTCATATAATCAATCTGTCGTTGGTGAGTGATGTCCAAGTCAAGAAGGAAGTCAACACAATACCAGAACCTCCACAGTCAATAGATTTTACCAGGGTAAGCATGACGTCGTCTTGTTAACGCTAGTGTTATGTGTGTGGGGGTGTTTGGTCGTAAGAGAAATTAATTATGAATGGAATTATAGTAGTGACATGACCTTCTTTGTAATAATTACTTTCTACAAAGTGTGGTTAGGGTGATTTCAATCTACAAGAATGGGGTTGGTGGGACACCTGTTTCCTGAAGAAGAAAGGAAGTGCGTTCAGAATGTTGAAGCATCAAAGGAAGGAGCGACTTGAGAGATTTCGTTTGGATTGGAGAATAATATTAGACAAGAGGCAATCATTTTGTGATGTAACATTTGATTCAGTTTGCTGAGGATAGGTCCCACTGGCAGACTCCTGTGCTGAGGTGTCAACAACCATGGATGGCTGTGTGTGCTTACATGTTTGTGAAGTTGAATTACTGTAAATTGCCACTTGCAGAATGGGGTAATCATATAAAATTTGTGCAAAATTGTGGGCAAGTTTCAAGTTGTGTGGCTGGGAATTGTTGCATACAGAATGGAGTAATCATGTAAAGTCTGGCAGAATTTTCAGCACATTTTATGAATATGAAAATTACAGCAAAATACTGCCTTCCATGGCTGTGAGATATGGTACAGATCAGGAGTTGCTGTTATTTCATTCGAGATATTGAATTGTTTACGGTTCTCTGTGCACTGACACGTCAAATAACTGCTACTTGTTACCACAGGTATAATTTACAGCTGAATATGTTAATGTTATCACAATACACATACCTCAGTTTATGGCATGAAATTCGTGTTGCAAGTAATGGAAACCATATGATATCAGATTTAACATTATTGATAGTTACTGTCATACATGTGGTGCTTGCAAAGGCAACTAAGCAGGAGGCCCGGGAACCTTCAGATGTTTGCATGATTCATTGCTAGCCCCAGAGCAAGGCGTTTCATAAGAAGAATGCATGATTCCATGGGGAATTTTTTTTGTTTATGTTTTCAGTACATGTTATAAAAAAACTGAAACCCTAACCTTGGTGAAAATAACATGCTTGTTTAAGTCGAGTACCTGTCAGTAATATTAAACATCTCTGCCTAACTTTGGTGCAGTAAATATTTTTGTTGAAGTTATTTTCTGGCAGTAAAAATGAAACCTGATGGACTAATGTCCATGGAGTTTGGTTTATTGTTCTTTGGTCATATATCTTGCACACCTGTCACTAAAATGGTAAGTGTAAACTGGATTTCTGCCAAAAAGTTTATGCCTCAAAGCTTGAAATTGTTTGATTGTTTGTGAATGTTTGTATAGCTTGGACACTGTGACTGCAGACTGTACACATAACTGTAATATTTCAAAATGTTCGTGAGTAGAGGTTTGTAAGAAGTTAACATAAGAAGGGAAGTTAATGGGGCTGCTGTTCTAAGCTAGTGTGTGTTTCACATCCTTATAATTTTGAGATCTTATAGCCTATTTTTGTGAAACCCCATTTATCATGCCTTTGGCACTCCTCGGTCTGTCTGTCTGTCACTCGCCAGAATTTAGCAGCTGGACCTTTTTTTATTATGTGCATTTATGTTGTAATGACTAACAAACCGAAACCTTCTGCTGTTGCTGGGCCTCTTAGTTTCCAGTTAATAAACCTTTCCTGATCATCCAGATGCCAGATGTTGCAGCATATACTGTATCTGCCTCATTACAGGAGGTACATATGTGGCACTCCACTAACAAATGTTAGATGTTTATCATCATCTTTGTCTTAGTGGTATTTATTGATGTGTCATAGCTGTGTAAATGTAACAATTTGAAGCACAGGATATATTGTGTGGACACATTTAACCTTTATATGGTCTGAAATGTAATCCTGTTTCATGCCTACAGTGTTGTTATTCTTTGATAAAAGGAAATAAGTGTTTGAAGGAAATTTTTATCTTTATTTCAGAGTATAGTCATGCACTTGTTACTAGTAATTGTTTCCTATTGACACATTTAGAATGTTGAAGTCGGATTATGAGTTGGCATGTTGTGAGGCCTTCAACTCCATATTAATATCTTAATTCACATCACTGAGTCTCCTTATGTCTGGTTACATGTCAGACTCATTTCTGGTACTGTCCAGTAACAAAGATGGCCTCATATGGAAATGCTGTGAACATCTTCACTAGGTAATTTGGCATTGTCTGTTTCCAGTTAAGCAGCAGGATACGCAATCAAATTGATGAGAAGCGAAGGGTTGTCACAGCACTGTCAGCGAGTGTGCCACCTGAAGGACACAAACTGTTTTTAGCCATCTCAAAGACGTAAGTATTCAGTACGTGTGTGTGTCTGTGACGGTATATCACTGTAGCAACAAAAACCACCTGTGAACTGTCCTCTTAGCAGAGGATGTGCTGTGTGTATATCCCATACATAGACACACGCACACACAGAAGGTGCCGTGAATGATATTTACAGTATATACCCAAAAGAGTTTAGTTTGATGGCATGGTTTCATCCTGCTGTGCCTTCTGGCCACTGCATTGAACTGCATTTCTCAAGTGATGGATGTAGCCGATTCCTCCAGATCATGAGAACAAATCGATCAATTATACCACACAACATGTACTTTCACAATGGATTTTGTTACATAAGTTAACACAAAAAATGCTTCTTCTGGCACAGAAGCCATTACTCAGTATTGACAAGTTGACCTCTATCTAGTGGCCAGGATGTGCAGTGGACTGCAACCTGGGCACCAAATTGGATATCTTTGAGCTGCGGCTTTCATGTCATATGTAATTCAGGTGCATTTTAAACAAGCTGTCAGTTATACAGGATTAAAATGATGAAGATTATTAATGGACACCTGTATTTTAATGTACTAAATGACTAATGTAATACTTAGAACCCCATTAATTTTCACTAACAAGAGTTACTGAACTCTTCCACCTTGTACACAAATTAATATAAAAGATAGCGAACAAATCTTGAAGTCACTAATGTACCTCTAATTAGGAACTTAGATTTTTCTGATACACGTATGATACAGTGTGGGCATGTATATGTGAACTTGAAATACATGTGTATGGAATAGTGGGACATAGAACCATAACTGTAATCCTTCTTTGTGCATGATATTTGAAATTATAGGAAACCAAAAAATTAAAAAAATTCATCAGAGGAATCTTTGATGCCAAGTGGGGAGATTGAGCATCCTAATTAGGTGCCGACTGCTTCTTTTTTTCCTTCATTGTTGTCAGAATATGATTTTTTTTTTTTTTTTCCAATTTTCTTCAAGCAGTGTACTACTTTAATTAATAAATTTGTCACTGAATTTACTTCTGTTGTTTATTTATTTACATTGTGTTTAAAAGTGAAAATATGCTATAATGGTTTCAGATTTATGTGCTTTGAAGGTGCCTCATCACTTCTTTACATTTATCCCTATGGAAAAAGTAGTCTTAAATTATGCAAGGTTTTTGGGAACATGTCCCTTCTATAAATGTGACCTTACTGTATGTGAATGTTTTGATAGGCCAAGATACCCAGTGGAAGACACATTTTTTATACATCGATAATCTTTGCTACTGTTTGAATTGGAATGTTCGTTGGCAGTAGTAGTATGCAATTTTCAAATTATACCACATTTGCCAGATGTCAGTAGTTTATTTGTGGTGGTTAGTGGGAACTGATTTGAGATACACTGTCTGTGCCATTATTGAGCGCTTATGTGTGCTTTGTATTATGAGCTTTAAAAGTTTGGTTTTAGATGTTGATGATAATTGTGCTTTTGTAGTCCATCACATGATGCAGTGATGGAAAGAGCTATAAGTTGGAGGACATTGTGGTGCGCTGAAGAGATCAGTACTTGATATCACATCATGAAAATATAGTATTTGTGGGGAAAATCCATGGTGATACATGGTAACAGAGAAGTAGGTGCAAGCCCCCCCCCCAAAAAAAAAAGAAACTTACATGGGCCTGAGGAGTACTACAAACAGATGAAAAAATTATTTAAAGGTTTTGGAGGAGAATTATTATTGCTGTTTGCATTCACTATTGAAAAGATTTGAAATTGGAACATTGGATCACCATTAGAATATCTGTGAAATTAAGTGAACTGCTGTTGCTTGCTTGTTTTCCAGCATCAAAGATGTGAGTTGGCAAGGTTCGAACATTGTGGTGTTTGGCACTGTCACAATCTCACCACCCTACAAGCTAGACAATGTGCGAGCACATGCGGACTGCAAAGCTGCACCGCACATCAGGAAAGTAGTAAGTACTTAATGCTGAGTTAGCTGCAGAGGTTACTGATGCGTACAGACATCATAGTTTTCGAAGTATGTTAGTTGATTTCTGCAGTCATGGTGACTGCAAATGTAAATGTCCTCTTCCTGGTTTGGTACAGTAATTGTGTTCTGTGATTACTGGTACTCACACATTCAGTTTTGTTGTTCGTGGTGATTAATTTTTATGAAACTGAGGGCACTTACCCTCTTCATTTGTGACTTCACAGTAACATGAGAAGTACTGAAATTGTTCTAGTATAATCCTTTGAGGTTATGCCAGTTATACCAGCTTTTTCTGACTTTGTTTCATGTTTTAGATGTGTAATCAAAAATGAAATGTTTCCTGCTTCTTCATCCACATTCAACATTGCCCATGTTACATAGCTGATTTTGGTCAAATTTGATACAGTGAACTTGCGCTGCATTTTATCAGGCAGTTTTGTTTTTAATTGAGCTTTCATCATTTTAAGGGCTACTTCATTAAAGGTACTACTATAACCCTTGTGATTCAACAGTATCATTTGATATAGGGGTTCTGATATCTTGTCATAACAGATTTGTAAATTTTATTTAGGTAATTTATTTTGCAAAATGTAAAACAAGAAAATGGCAGCTGCGTATTTTGCATTACGTTTGTTGGCAATGATCAAAGAATGGTTGTCACTAGCCACTTGGAATTTGGTGTGTAGAAAGATCATGGCATAAATTATGTATGCAGTATTGTTCATAATGCAGCAGAAACATGGTGATAATGCAGATATTTTGGTTTGTTTACAAAAAATGTAATATATACAAACTATGTACATTTGTAAAAGTCATGTCTCACTAACAGTAAAATAAATAAAACTACTACTGCTGCTACTACTACTACTACTATTACTACCACTATTACTACTACTTGTAGTAGTAGTAGTAGTAGTAAATGAACTTTAACGTGTGTAACGGAAACTTGCATTTGAGTAGGATTCAAACCTGTGATCTTGTGTGCACAAGTTTAGTAGCCAGTGTATGAGCAGTGGAGTTAATTTTTCATGTTACAATGGGTACTTGAGTTGTGATGTGTGTGCATGTGCAGGTTGAAAAACACATTAGGGAAGAGGCAGTGGCAGAGGCGGCCTCATCAGCTGCTGGAGCACAGACCTCGCTGCAGTAAGCAGACATACAGTTGTACCTTGAGAGATTGAAGAAGTGCGGGGATAGTGCCACCACGTATATTCCATCCTTTAGGACCAGATCTACTGGCCACAGCTACCAGCATTTCTCTTTGTATCACACACCTTAGCAAAGCCTCGTTGCTGTGATTTTGTGTAGGGGTTGTGCTGTGTGCTGGTACTCAGGTTGGAACATAGACATGCCAGTGAGCATGTGAACAAACAGCTGTGTGTTTTGCAAAAGCATATCCCTGTGGACAGAAGAATTCAAGTTTCAAGAATTACGACTGTTCTACAGTATGTTGTGTCTGTGACATTACCACACATTGGAGCCCTGCATACAGAAGTACTGTCAACATGGTACGAATGTCAAACTGATGAGAGAATGTGCTGGAAACTATAGGTGATATGTGAGAAACTGGTGGATTGGCAGCACTGTTCTAGGAGGTTTATAGTCACATTCATAAAAATGAACTCCATTATAGGAATGTTCTTCGTTTTAAACGAACAAAATTAGGAAAACAAGGATAGTGAATTTGTTGAAATGAAGTGATAGGATGAAAGAAATCTATGCATTGTTAAATAGAATGTTTTGTTTGGCTGCCAGAAATGGAAACATTTTGGGAAGTGGTTCAAAGGAAACAGAAGTATGTAGAGGATCATGAAAAAATTGTCATATTTTGTTTTTGCTTTGTTTTGTTTTGTTTTGATAGAACTGTCTTTGAGAAATAGTGGAGCATTATGTATTATTCTTGGCAGCATTAATCTGTTCTTGTCAGTTTCCACCAAAGTAAATAAAACAAAAAATAAAAAACCGAAAATGAAGTATGTATTGTATGAAAAGTAAGACTTTTCATTTATTGCACTGACCCACATCACATCTGATTGTTGTCTCTGTGCATGCCTTTCAGCAGGCCAAATAGCAGCATATAACATAAATGATGAACCCGTAGTATGAGAATTTGTTTGAAGTACTTGAAGCTGCTAATTCTAATGGATACTTGTAAAATGAAAAAACTGTCAAAATACATCATCATCTTTAACGTTTCTTGTGCAGCTGTTTAAATCCCAGGTTGCTGCTTTGGCCGGAGCTTTGTTCATTTTCACTTCCCACAGGACAGCATCTCTTCTGGATGAATAGGATATACATTTAATGGGACATCATGCCCTTCACCAAAGCTGGCTTTTAATGCTTAGTTATATCACAAAACATTTAGGTGAGTATGGCAGTATTTATTCTTTTTTAATGTGTTATGGAAGTATGAAAATAATATTTCCATATAAAAGGGAAGTCTAATATAAATTGTGTTTCATGCAATGAGTGATTGTACAGTATTTGATCCAACAAATTGCACATTCAATAATAATTGTCATGCATTGTCCCTTCTACATGTTTTGACCTTTGCAACATCATCAGGGAGGTATATACAAAGGCATACAAGTACAGCAAATTCTGTGAAAGATGTGCACATGTAGAATTAAAATACAACATTGTTGATTAAAATTACTAGAAATGTTTAAAATATTTTTTTTTTGTGATTCTAAAAAATATTTTATATTCCATTGCTGGCAAACACCTACATTCGTTTTGTCATTCAAGGGGGAGAATCCCTGCATTGTCATATTTGAAACCTGGTGCTCAAATTTCTAAAATGGTAATAAAAAGTAAAGCACTGCAAACTCTTGTGCATTATTTTGCAACATGCAAGTTGATGCTGAAATCAAAATTTATGCACTTAAATTATGTAGTATTTATGTATGGGCTGACATCTTTCCTGTTTTATGGAGAAAAATATTTTTAAGTAATTTTCATGAAAAAACATTTTCACTTGTAACTCATTAGGAGATAATTGTTAACTTTGGGCGATGAAAACCAAGAGTACAGTGTTCAAGAATGTGTTTTCTTTTTGGACACATTCAACACGAATGCAGGCAACTGTCCAATGCGAAATGTGTTACAGTGTTTTTCGCGTAGAATTACGATAATTAGCCGTTTTTAACATGATAATCCCGAAACTGCGGTGGTAATAGGTACATTGAAGAAACGATTGTCAACCGTTGTACGTATACTCCAATCCGTGATTAAAGTAATATAGTTATCGCGAATTTTATAAAGCAATCAACCACAACGGAATGGAAACGAGTAATTTTGATATATTTTCCCGCAGTCGGGAAAATTTCATATGTGGCAGCCATTTTGAAAATGTATAGCGGTGTTGAAGGAATGGTAGTGTTTAAAAGTTTTGTGAAGTAAGAATTAAAAACTGTGAAATATTGTCTTGTTTGTAGCAACAATAGTAAGATCGAAAAATGTGTTAAGTAAGATTTTGCAGGTAAGACAAGTGACGTAGGCACCCACGTGTTGCTGTGATGGACTAGTGAGCTGTACAAGAAATATTACAAAACGTGTATGTCTTGTAACATGTTGGTTTTTGAAGTATAGGTAACCGCATTTATTCCTTACCATGTGACTTAACTTATGGAGCACATATTACGAAATGGACATGAACTGGAGTACATAGTGCCAAATGAACATTAACATGTTCGTCAAATTAGGTTAGGTCCGTTCGGTGCAGTGTAATATAACTAGGTTTTAACTTTTATTTGTATCTGTAGAAGGGTGGTATATCGAATAATTTCTATGATAACTTATTTTTAAGGTGCGCCCCTGTACCACCTTTCTAAGCTAAACTAAACTTGTTAAAGGTGGTGATTGTAAAGAACATACAAGTTGATATGTGAGCTTAGTTAACCAACAGTTACCGTATGAAGAGAATGCTAGTGATCTCAGAGGTGATACGGTAGCCAAATTTGTTCGTGCAACAGTACTCTTATAAATCAAATCAATATTTATTTAATATTTTAAGTTGAATGGAGCCAGGTTTGTGTAACACGAATACAAGATGCCCGTCTCTGTTGGATAGCCCAAAAATCATTTCATTGCCTGCCCCAAAAGCACCTGTTTGATGTACAAACGTGAGTACATATTAATATATGGAGTGTTATAGCAAAAAAAAAAAAAACTAGAGAGTAAGAATAATACGGCATCATCACTGTTCCTGAATAGTGTTTCTGTAATAATTTAGAATTATAATTGAGGCGAATTCTCGTGTACAGAGCAGAAGGAGCTTCCTTTAGCATTGGATTAAATACTTTCATGTTGTGATTTACTTTTTTTTGTTGTGGTATGTTGAAGATTACTGAATACCAGGATGCAAATATAGTAATAATGGTAGGGCCGACTTAATGTTTTAATTAATGTTTATGTTTCAGAATGTAAGCAGTTTTGTATGTAAATAAAGCATTCTATATATAATGTTCCTTTATTAGGAAAACCTACACTGGAGCATTATTAATAAATTGCATGAATGAGTCCTCAAGAATCTAGTAGTTACTCAGGTGGTCAGGATATTCCCCACCTTTTATGAAACCAAAATGTTCATCACTTTGTTCATAAAAGCCTGCTAATGAACCATGTCATGAACTAGTTGATTCAAATGCACATATTTATATGCTGTTTGAGATTATTTCCATATAATTTGGCTATTTATGCTTGTCATGATTATTATGAATCTTGTCTGACAGCAAAACAAACACACTGGAAAACATGTATGCAGGGGTGGAAATGGCTTTTACAAAGTAGACAGATAAGCGCCAGTTCAAGGCCCAGGGAGTAATGAACAAGTTATAAACGGGAGTTATAAAAATGCAGGTTCCTGAAAAGGGCATCATCTCGTGGGTGTTCATATCTTATTGTGGGAATGGCTTGAGATGATGGAAACAACTTATTTAATTGAAAAAAAGTTGAGATTAAAAAATGGAACTGGGCGGATGGTGAGATTTGACGTTCTAACAACAGTGCTGATAAAGTCTGAAGCCATCTGGTATATGATGCCAAGTCGATTGGTACATAATTACTGACCTTTTGGAGAATTTAACTGCATACATCACAAGGGTCTGTGCAGTCTAATTCTCTCTTTCTCAACCCCACTCCCATTCCTTCCATATGTCCTACACATTTCACTACTTTCGGTTTATTCCAGACATGAAAATATTAATAGTGTGGAAATTTGATTCATTATTTTGAATCTAAAGTTGGTTTGTACAATTCTGAACTGGGATGAAATTGTATACTGGTGTTAATTATGATCTTCATTTTTATTTGGTTGAAAGGTTAATTGAACTGTAATTTTTAATTCGTATCTACCTGATGCTTCCAACAACTGTCATGAAATACAAGTTTTCAGGTTTTCAGAGCAATTGATAGTCTCTTTTCGGGTTTGTGCATCAGAACGCTCATTCACTACGTGGCGCAGAACCCAAAAGAAGACCGTCAACTGACCTGCTATGAACATGGAAAACAGATCACTCTTTTCAGCTGGTAGGTTTAGGATGTAGTCAATTTGTGTGTTGTACAGGCATACACTGTCAGTGTTAGCAGTGTGGTTGCCCTCAGTTGCATTACTTCAGTCTCATATAGTAAGGTACAAATTTAGGAACATTTTCATTCCCAGTATTTCACCTGTGTTACGTAGCCTACTTTTTTTCCACTTCTAGGACCACGTGCTTCCTCAAATGTCTGCACCACATTCCACACTATACCTTATTGCTGCATTACCTTACATGTGTTTATGTGACTGTTGCCCGCATCACACATGCCATCACTGTTTGCAGTATGGTTATCCTCACATGGATCAATTCTTTATCACCATACATTAAGGTATGAATTTGGAGTTGATGTTTACATTTTCATTCACATATGTTGCATAAGTTTTATACTCTACTATATCCACTTCTTGGAGAACGTACAAAACTGCAGACTACAGGAAGTTCTGCTTATTGTAGGGTACCAGTCTGCAGTAAATGACCATACTATTTCTCTGTGTATGTTTTCTCCTGTGAACAGTGCTACTGAGGTTTATGACAGGTTCTTGTAGCCAGCATGTGTCAGAATAAACATGGAATAAAATATTTCAGGCAATGTACAGAAGTTGTAGCCAATAATGTACACACAGTTTAGTGTAATACAGTAGAATTCATTTAATCCAGAATCAAATCCACAGTATTGGACAGGTGCTGGATTATCAGACAGTTCCTATGCAAACCCAAGTTCTTACTGGTAAATTTTTGTCATTACTTCTGTATTTGGGCTGCACAACTAATTAGAGGAGCATTGCCTTTGGATATCTTTTTCAGTTATTGGTTCAGGGGCATCAGGGCACCCTTTTATGTAACGTGGTTTCTGTTATCAGCAGCACTGCTTACTCATGTTGGGATCTTTGAAAGTCATTGTAATAGCTTGATGGTCTCAGGTAACATGATAGAATCATGGAATCAGTATGCATACTGGTTGTTATTGAAGCTGAATCTTCTGTACTTCAGACTCTTTTCCTCAACTGCTGCAGTGTCAGGATTTTTAGAGTATCATCTTCCAGATTAAAGGAATAATACGGTACAGTACAAAGGCATGTGAGAAAGTAGTGTAGTAACTCAAGGCAAAAAAATTTTTAATTCTGGTTGTCTCACCTTATACAGAGTGACTGCAAAGTCATCATATCCCTCCTTGCTTATCATGTGGGTCTGGGCTTGTACCATGGCACAGTATGAAACTCAAAGGTGATGTGTGGCAGCACTGTCAATGTCAGTGTGCGTGTGTGCTCTGTGTTATTGTGTATTGTATATGGCATGTGGGATGCATTCACAAATCTACATGCTAAGTTAGGTAAGGGTACATACAATGACTTCTTGTCCATCATGTATATATGCAGTGTTTTTATGCATTATTAATTCATATTCTTGGAAATAAATGATTTTAATCCACATCACTACAGTGCATTGACACCTGGATGTAATTATATTTGTATGAATGGAAAAAGTTTGCATTCTCAACAGTGTGACACATCGGTTGTAATACTTCAGGGTACAAAACAGCACATGGGATGTTCTGGAAGGTCTGCAACATCAGGCAACATGATATCATTTGTACAAAATGAGTTCAGTTACTTTGCTAAATTATCTGTGTGTGCATAGATCGTTGAGACAAAGGGGCTAATCAGAGTAGTGTTTGGTCCTTTGAAATGGTGGGTTAAGTTGTCTTGGTCTGGAAGAACTTGCCCCCATTCAGATCTGTTAATTTTCTCAGCCCACCCCATCCCTCCCCAAAATTATCCCATACATAAGCAATCCTCTTTGAGGTTTTGTGGTATGAAACACTATTCTGTACTTTAGCGCAGTGGCGCGGCTAGGTGTCTTGGCGGCCGGTGCCAGTAATTATCGCATTGGCTGCCCCTCGTAAAAATTGCGAATTTAAAAATATGTGCAATGATTAATTGAAATTCAACCCACGTCGCTCAGTAATTTACAATTTGCTGAGCGCAGAAAATTAGATTTTTATTTTAAAATATTTATTTTTTCGTCCCAAGCACTCTGCCGCTGTGGACGGACGCACAACTCAACCTTCTCTGGTTGCGCCACTGCATGCACTTTCCCTGTGTATAGTGCAGCATGGGTTCTGGAGCGGGGAAGGGTTTCGCTCTTGGAAAACAGATGGCAGGCAGAACGAGTTCTCTGCGGGGGCAGAGTAGCTGCATACTTTGGGTATGACATTTTAGGCTCTATAATGATTCTTCACCCATCCGTAATACGCTTTAAGTTCAGTCCACTTCGGCAACTTATTCGTCTACAATGTATGTTAATATTATTCCTCAATTTTAACCTCGGTGATCTAAATTATAGAGGCTTCTGAAATTTATAAATACATCAATTTGATAGTCGTAGTTCAACAGGATTTCTTTTATACTTCCTTTAAATTTCGTGTGTTGGCCAATTTCCTTTTAACGCCTAAAAATTATCTTGGCATGCAAGGGCTAGAGCGTAGGTCTCTTGTCTTTCCCTGCAATGCTAATTTCACTTTCACGGCCTGGACCCTGCTGTTACAAGTAAATTCTGGCAACTCGTTTAACGAAATCTCGTAAATTCTATTTTATGGTAAATTCGTGTGACGAACGTCAAGTGAAAGTTATTCTACACTTTTTCTACGTCATGCAGGCGTTAAATTGTTCTAACGTGCAGTGGTGTGAGAAACTGGCACATGAAGTATTCCAAATTCTGTTTTTAAAATGAATATTGAAAGCAGTAAATAAATTTGCTTTATGGGAAAGCAAAGCGTAGTCGTTGCAAACCTAACCATTAATCACAAGAAATTACGCCATTGACATCACGTGGTATTGATACACCACCCGCCCTTGACTTTAATGGGGCTAGTATCTGAGCATGCCTGCAGTACATGCCAAAATTTAGTATCTCATGAATCTGACGTTCAGGTGACCGTGCATCGTGATATATTCTTATAATAAAACCAACTAGATGCACTAATTTCTCAAATTTATTTTTGGAATAAAACTCTACATGTTTCGTACAGTTCCTCTGTCCATCATCAGGAGTTTTGCACTGTCCAAACAGCAATGGTATATGTGCTGACAGCTTGCGAGCAGGATCAGGACGGAACCTGTTCCATCTTGATCCTGCTCGCAAGCTGTCAGCACATATACCATTGCTGTGTGTGCGGAACAAAACTCCCGATGATGTATAGAGGAACTGTCCGAAACATGTAGAGTTTTATTCCAAAAATAAATTTCATAAATTAGTGCATCTAGTTGGTTTTATTATATGAATAGTATTTCCTGATTCGGAGGGAGACTTTCTTTCTTTCCTTCTTTCTTTCTATCCTTTATTCCTTTATCGCCCTTATACTTTGTCTTTTTGTTTATTTATCTATTTATTTATTTACTTATTTATTTTATGACGCCTTGTATGAAATGTGAAACGAGAAGTAATTCTCAGTGGTTGTATATGAACAATATATTTAATACTTATTTGTTTATTAAAACAACTATATAAAATCCATCAGAAATATGCAGACAGTTCGGGTGGTATGTGGCAATATATACAAACATCAATCAGTTTTCAATAGGAGAAGGTGATGGATACCCTGTACCCCAAACCCTAGGCCACTGGGGCTGCAGAGCCATGGGGGGGGGGGGGGGGGGGGGTGGGGGGGTGGTTACCATCTTTTGATGAATCTGCGCTGCTTGTATACACACACACAAACTACGCTAAAGACAGGAATCAGCGTCCTCGCGTTTTCAGAAGACCATGTTAATATTGACAGCAGTGAGCGCCTCAAATATTCTACTTCAGGAAGATTGCGTTTACGTTATCCGCTTGTGGTTGTGTCTGCCATCCGAACCTGTAACTTAAAAGTGATGCCAGAATTTTGTCCACGCCTGTATTCTTCAATTTGACATTCCATGATATTTTACTTTTTATTATTTTAATTCTGCAAAGGCTTGGAGCGAAGAAATTGCGTCAATTTGTGTTATCATCTCCCGCCATCTTGAAACCCCTCTTTACCCTTTTCCCCCCCCCCCCGGCCCTTTAAAAACTCCTTATTTTAATTTACTATTCGCACTTCATGAATAATGCAGATCGTTTTAAAACAGACCAACCATTCTGTGCTTTAGTGACTTAAGTGACGCGCTTTATCACGCGAACATTGTCTGGTAAGACTGGTAGATTAAATTTATGTTGGTTCATCGCTTATTTTGCGCTACTGTGGAAGTAATTTCTGAGCGAAATGAAGTAATGATCTCGAAAAGAAAGTCTGATGCCTGGAGGGAATGTTCATGCATTAACTGTATCATGTAGGAAGTGAACACTTGCATCATTCTTACATGCTATCGGAGGCCGCGTGGATCAGTGCTGATATGGCTTATGATATCTCCTAGTTTTCTTGTAGCCATTTTATATTTCTTTTCGCCTTATTATTTCCGTGCTAGCTGCTTAGAAATGCATGAAACTGACGCCTTCGTGTCGCATGGTTATCGCCATACTCCGTGTAGGGCTTCGTTAAATATAAAGTAAATATTTGTTATTATTATTGTTATTATAAATATTTTTGAGTATTAAGCGATGTGTGTCAGTTTGTTTCGTGTTTGTTCCTTTCGTTATTGTTTCTGTATGAATGGTAGTGCTGAATTTGTAGTTGACCATTAGGCTGTCGAGTCAACAAATTAGTAAATAGGATTCTTATAATAAAACAGACTAGATACACTAATTTCTGAGATTTGTTTTTGGAATAAAACTCTACATGTTTCGGACAGTTCCGTCCTGATCCTGCTCGCAAGCTGTCAGCAAACCTGTGTGACATATACCATTGCTGTGTGTACAGTGAAAAACTCCTGATGATGGACAGAGGAACTGTCCGAAACATGTAGAGTTT
>Ga0131853_10011429_pt1 | contig 16251 bp, 9 predicted proteins | sample TergutLab28metaG_FD_92764 | JGI IMG/M metagenome (GOLD analysis project Ga0131853, IMG submission 92764) | Labiotermes labralis P1 segment gut microbial communities from Petit-Saut dam, French Guiana - Lab288 P1 (version 2) (version 2) | ecosystem: Host-associated > Arthropoda: Insects >...
ATGGATTAGAGTAACCCAAAACATCTCAATTTCGTTAAACCACATCAGAAGATGGATTAGAGTAACCCAAAACATCTCAATTTCGTTAAACCACACCAGAAGATGGATTAGAGTAACCCAAAATATCTCAATTTATTTCTTCATTCTTCTCTCCATGATCACACTTCCTGAGAGGTTCCTTTCCTACTGCCTTCAAACACAAAGTCTTTATGTATTTCTCAACTCACGCACATAAAATCAATACGTAATAAATTTCACTCTAGAAGAAGAAAGACGAATATTTCTTGTTGCGTGTGTTGAGTCTGTATCATTATATGGACAAATGCCATGCGACAGAAAACAAAAGAGAACATGTACAGCACAACCTGTCCGTCATAACAGACAAACACAGGCTGCAACTAACAACAACAAGAAACAGTCTTCTCATTACGTACATTTAAACACAAAGTCTCGGAGTACCTTCAAAATTATGATGAAAGCGTACAGAATCTCTCAGAGTTCCGGACAAGCTTGTTAGTATTCTAGGCTGAAAGCACAAAATATCTGTGGTTATCAGGAATATTTCGAAGCGCATCGTTACTAGGAGAAGGAATTATTCAGTTAGCAATATAGACGAGTCGCTGTCATGACAAAAGTGGCATATATCATTCAGGTTTCGGTGAGAATCACTGACTGATATTTGGCTAACATAAATTTCGTTTGCTGGGCGTCATTGTTCACTTTAAAGCTGCATTTAAATCAAGTATAGATAAACTGAAATATACGCATTTCAGTCAAATCGGCGAAACAAAGAGAATTATGTTCATGAAGAAATAAATACCATGCCACTCTATTCTGCTAAGCGATGTAACACGTAAACACATCCTGAGTATTATTTTTTATCGACCAAAAAACGACACTGCATGAAATGCGATATCTCGATCTGTTCTGGCAAACAAACTAAACACTGTACCGATCAACACTTGCTACAAGTACCAGACGAACATAATTCCAGCTACCATTTAACCCTCTAAAGCCCAGTGATTACCGAACGTACCAACAAGTTTGACAGTAAACAATTCAACGTTCTGCTCATAAAGTTCATTTATGCCCTTTGCAAACAGCGAGCTTTTCCCTCTGCAACATGAAATAATTAATTTTATTATAATCGAGACGGAGTGTGTTTATCGTGCAGTGCGAGCTGGATCTTTATGTACATTTCTGATTAATATTCATGTTTAAAGGATTAACAAGAAACCATACATAATTAGCAGTCACCGATACAGCACCCGGGATTTTATAATTGGTGTCAGGGGCAGCATAAATTGTGATGTCAAATATTGTGCTGTTTGCGGTCGAAACTTAACGGTTGCACAAATTACAGCAAAGTTGCTGCAGTGTTCGGTCAAAACCTTGAAGCATCACATTTATACAAGTACTTAAGAACTCCGTTCACACCTAACAGAAAAAGCGCTGAGGGTACATTACTTAGTTCTATTTATAAAGAAATAATTAGGTGTTAATTCTGCGAATCGTACGAAACTCAAATAAGAGAACATCGCGTGGACCTGAACTGGGACAACAAACGCGGTTTCAGTTTCAACGGCAGAAAATTGTTCAACTTAAGATTCGCGGATGATATAGTCCTTTTCACCAACTCTAATGGTGAACTACAAGAGTCGGTGAACGAACTATCAAAAACTGAGCACAGATGGTGGATTCCAAATCAAAGACTAATTAATGCCAAATACCGCTGAAACAGAAACCGAACTGAACGGAGAAGCTCCAGATTATGTCCCAGTATACGCGTTGACATCGTTCTGAAAAAACACGGGGAAAGAAACTGGAAAAAGCTTATTGGAATGATTAGGAACAAGTTCGAGAGTTTAGGGTTTATACTGGCCGACATATACCAAAAACACTGCAGACAAAAAAGACGACCTGAAATCCTGCATATTCCCGGTGCTGTTATACGGCGCCCAAACATGGTCACTCGCAGGAGAAGGAAAGAAGATGCTCCAAACTTTACAGCGGAAAAATGGAACGAAGAATACTGCAAGTTGTATGGAGCGACAGACAGACTGACGAAAGCTCAAATAAGAAAGAGAACCAAAACAAAGGAACTTGTGGCAGTGGCTCACAGTCTGAGGTGGGAAGGAGAAGACCAGGTGACAAGAATGGATCAGCGCAGTTGGACAGACACAGCGTCGGTATTGGAATTAAGAGCAGGCGAGGGGAGAGCGGGGCGACCGAAGATCCTCTGAGCAGACACGTTCTGGAGAGAAGCAGGAGGACAGTGGTCACGAACAGACAAAAACTGACGCAAATAGAGCACACTCGCACAACACATGTAAATCGACATATCTAGGAACAGCTCACCTAGTGATAAAACTCTCGCAATCTCTCTGGTTCCACCAGAAGGCCGTTGGCTTCACGGGAATAATTAGGCTTATTTACTTATTTTGTTATTATGTGGACAAAGTGCATGTTAAAGTAGTTGAATAGTTGATATCTACAGTTAGTAGGCAAAACAAAAGTTAATACAGCCACACAACGAGCTTCTAAAGATCAATAATTAAATGTATTTAATTTTAATAATGATTATAATAATATTACTTTAAACGTTCAGTAATTGTGGTTGTGGCTGTGTGTCCTGCACGCAGCAAAATAACGAGCAACATCATACCTTAAGCCACCTGTTACAAGCACTAGAACCAATCATTCTTCGTATTGGGCTTCTCTGTCATCTTCCGATCTCCAGTTTATACCTACAAAGCCTTCACGATTCATATTTTAGGCAATTTTTTTCCCCAAACCTTCCTACAGTACCTTGTGTCGTTTATTGCCCCACACACCCGCGCTCGTTCCTGTTACTTCCAGTTTTATAACATCATTTTACGGTTATGCACTGTCATTCTGCATTCTACGACCGTGCTGATGAAATCAAATCCTGCCATATCCTGTCTTCTCATCTGATCTTTTATTAACAGCACACTGATGCATACAGAAGCACAGGTACTGTTATTATGCTACTCAATATAAGCTCAAAATGAGCGTACAGTGCTGCATATCTAGCATAAAAATATTCGAAGTTAATAAGTTTTTATTGTAACTGAAAAACCCAGACTGAATTAACACACGTGTGCAAAACACTGTCACATAAAAATCTCCCTAATTCGGAAATTACGGAGCGTCTTTTGTACGTGTTTATGAGCCAGCAAAAGGGCCGATCAGAAATTGAATTTACTTGTTATACAATTTCGTAATTACAGAACCGACGAGGATGGTAATTGTGTCAAGGCAACTGGTCAGCGAGCGATTTTCATCTGTTTCCAGCGCTGAGGCAAAATATTGGCTGTCATAAAGTTAAGTTGATTGCAAGGTGGAAACAACTGTAACGCGAAGTGCTGATAACAAAGGACACGAACTGCTGTCAACAGGGAATATGAGAGCTCGTGCCGCGTGTGATAAATACTTCAGTTTTGTTCGGGAACATGTGGAACAGCATTGTGTTGAAAGGACATTTCAATGGACAAAATTCAATTCCGCAGTACATGAGAGGCGTTGCTGACGACTTGAAGGCAACCTCTTGCGAATGCTACATTTACAATGCGGGTTATTTAAAACTATTTAACCTTTTGGCGCCGGAAATATTTTTTTAATTTTAGCACACCCTGTATATAAAATGTGAATAATACAGGAACCAAATACGTTAGAATTATGGAAAAAAAACTGCATTTTAAAGAGAAAAAAACGGAGAGTATACACCATGTTTAAAATATTCGGTACCTATATTTGTTGAATAAATATATAAAATGCAACTTTAGAGGTTAGCGGTGCGGTACGTCAACTATAGTTGAAGTTAGGCGTCTAAAGGTTAATAAAAAAGCTTGGCAAAATTCCGATATAGCTATCAGTGACATGAGTCTGACGGCTGTGCTTCGACATATGTAGTTATGATACGTACTTAATTTTAACTCTTTGAAAGATGGTTTGCAAAGAATGTATACAGAAGCTGGGAGATGTACTGAAAGACACGTTTATTACAGGAACAAACAAAATGTCTGCGGTTCGTAAGGTTTCCAGGCTGTGCCCGCTTGTCCTGCTGAAAACCGTGGGCTGGAGACAAGGTAGAGCGTTCAGTACTGGAGGAAATAAATCTGGAATTTGGAAATCCGTTTTAAAAAGAAGTTTCTATAAGCTAGGGTCGGAATTTTGAAGACTGAAATTCGCCTAAATTATACATTTGTACCTCAATCACTAACAACCTAGCGTAGAAAGCGTGCGATATACTGCATTTTATGAGATGCAGTGAGCAAGTGACTGGAATTCAGACCTTTAGTGTGGAAACCGCTTGGAAACCATCAATTCGGAACACTGGTAAAGCAATAGGTTGACACTATTAACATAAATGTCAGTGGTACAGGCAGTACGGCAGTAGTGATATCCGTTAGGTCTGCGGTTATTACAAACTTACTCTCTTACGTCACAGCGGCTACGAGTTACGGCATGCCATTGAGAGCGATCTTTTTCCATACATACTGTACCGAAGGGACATTCAAGAGAAGATCCGGAGTTTCGTGCCGTTCCACGGGCACTGAACACCAACTACACACGAAATTGGAGTGAAATGTTTACCAGTTGGGTCTCATAAATTCCGCTTTACGCCACTTATACCCGTCCTAAACGCACGAAACATCCTTCCCCTTATGGATGTAACGAACGGAGGAAACCGTACATAAACAGAGACAAGTCCATGAGACGCATCGTATCTTGTAGCCAGGTGAACACAATACACAAGTACAGGAAATTCAGAAAACTGAGGTGCCGGTTGAAACCTCCGCCGGGATCCAGGCTACACCGACTTCGTACTGTTGTGGTTATCACGTCTCCAATGCACGTGTGGTATCTCTAAATAGGCCACGGCCGCTTCCTTCCATACTTCTGAAACGCATTACTCATTATTCGCCGACCCCAGTGCCCACGCGGTCTAAGGTGTGGGTCTACGGCCGCTCCCTTGCTTATATTGTGGATTCGAATCCCACCGGGGGCATGTCTGTCCGTCTGTTGTGAATGTTGTGTGTTGTGCAGGTACTGGTATCTGCATCAGGCTGATCACACGTCCAAAGAAATCCTACCGGGTTTGGAGAGTGAGTGTGACCGTGAAGCCTCGATAATGGGGAGACCCTGCCCTACTGGGGGCTGTTTCGCCGAGGAAAAGTTTGTTTCCCTTAGTCACACTACCCTTCGGTGTCGCATAGTTTGAGAAACCTACTGTGTCGCTAAATAAGCCACAGATAAATAGATAAATAAATACGATTCGTTACCGTAAGATTATAACGCTTGTCAAGACAAGTGAGATGTGAGAGCAAACGGCGTAGTGGGAAAAAAAAACACGAAATAATGGCCCATATAAAATGGTGAGATTCAAACTTCAAGAGAATGAGTCATCCGAGTCACTTAGGTAGGCAGATATGCAACAAGAGTATTCTAGAATTGGGCAGGCTATCCACAATCCTGATCCGGGAAACACATACTGTGAGGACAGCGTCTTGGAACATGACAGAGTTGTAGAGTGGGTGATCCAGATAACGTGGTTTGATTCTCGGCAAAAAAAAAAGAGATTTTCATTTCCTCCAAAACATCTAACACCGGTTGTGCAGCTCAAACCGTCTCCTATTCGATGGCCAACGAACATCTTTCATCGGAGGTAATGCGACCGGGACGTGAAGCCGATCACTACCTCCTTCTAGCGCCAAGGTGAAGAAATGGATAAATCTGTACCTCCGTCCGCCATAGGTCTTCATGGCAGACACAGGGACAACTGTACTGTAGACCTATCCTCTTTATGTTATGAAGATCGGAGATTGATGCAAATATCTTTAGATTCTTTCCAAAGGAAGGTTTTGATATTAACGGTATTTGTTGTGGTACTAGAGGTACGTGCGTCGATATTAGGGGCACGTGAGTAGATATTAGGGGTACGCGCGTCGATATTAGGAGTACGCGCGTCGCTATTAGGAGTACGCGCGTCGATATTAGGGGTACGCGCGTCGATATTAGGGGTACGCGCGTCGATATTAGGGGTACGCGAGTCGATATTAGGGGTACGCGCGTCGATATTGGAGGTACGCACGACGATATTGGAGGTACGCGCGACGATATTAGGGGTACGTGCGGCGATATTAGGGGCACGTGCGTCGATGTTAGGGGCACGTGCGTCGATGTTAGAGGCACGTGAGTCGATGTTAGATGCACGTGCGTCGATGTTAGATGCACGTGCGTCGATGTGAGAGGCACGTGCTTCGGTATCAGAGGTACTTGCGTCGGTATCAGAGGTACGTGCGTCGGTATCAGAGGTACGTGAGTCGATATCAGAGGTACGTGGGTCGATATCAGAGGTACGTGCCTCGACATCAGAGGTACGTGCCTCGTTATTAGAGGTACGTGCGTCGATATTGGAGGTACGTGCGTCGATATTGGAGGTACGTGCGTCGATATTGGAGGTACGTGAGTCGATATTGGAGGTGCGTGAGTCGATATTAGAGGTGCGTGAGTGATACTAGAGGTGCGTGCGTCGATATTAGAGGTACGTGCGTCGATCTTAGGGGTACGTGCGTCGATATTAGAGGTACGTGCGTCGATATTGGAGGTACGTGCGTCGATATTAGCCTATTCTTTCTTAATAGAGGTATTTGATTCGGTATTAACGCCGTTTTCCTTTCAACACAGCAGGTGCAAGTGATAAGAGCTTCAATAAACGTAATGAAAATGTTGATTAAATGAGAACTGCTGTGCAAACGCAGGAAAATTGTAGTAACTGGAATTAGGAAATACAATAGTGGAATTGTTAATGTTTACTTTACTGAGACAGAAAAACTGCGGAAGCTGAATGTGGAACTGGAAGGGAGTGGGATCGTATTGTCAAAACAAGTCACTTGTTTTCTTTCATAGTGCAAAAGTGGTTGAGTGCATAAACGTTATATGGAACTGATATAAAAAACGTAATTTCATTATTCAATGCCGGACTGCTGAAAGCTGCTTTTTTGTAGTTCTTAGGTCATGAATTGCTGAATGAAAAATTGGAGAAAATGTGGGACGACGAGGATTTGGTCTGTTTTATACGAACTGTTTTGGCATTTGCCTGCCGGTTCCGATTATTATTCTTGGTCCCACATAAATACATTAAAATGCCTTTCAAATGTGCATTGTGCCTTCATATTCGAGAGTTTCTATCAATCTGTTATCGAGTTCTACTTCTTATCGTTACCACACACTTGGTTTTGTCGACATTTACCTCCACACCAGTGTCTCGACTATCCTGCTGTACAATACACACGATATTCTAATTTCTCTTTGTATCTATATTTTCCTATCCTATACAACAGTCCCCCAGTACGCCAGAACAACAGCTGGTGCGGAAAATTCTGGTCCACCTACAGCACAGTATTGCCAATTTAAATTATTATTACAGTGTATCATCATCATAATACACTGTCGGGTAGAGCAGAATTTTCGCTTTAAGGAGTTCAACAATGAGAATTGTTTGCATTTTACCTAAAGAAAGGAGTTTCCCCTCGGCGGTCCGGATTCCCGGGTAATCCGGCCCATCCCTCACCCCACATAGTCAAGATGACAGAGGAACTACAATATTAACATTTTCAGTAGAAATAAATATTTGCATGCTAACACGTAACATTTCTAAATGTTGAAGTCTTGTATGCTGGTATACACGTGTGGTTATGGACGTTCCGCGAGAGCTTGTCACTACCGTCTTAAACATAGTAGGCGAGAAGTGGACTTGACCTCTTGGCCCCGTGTCAAGACCGAGGAAACAAGCTCATTTGAACCACCCAACCAATCCAAAAGACGTCTTGTTCCAGGAGACTGTCTTCTTGATCAGTAACGCTGTGACAAAACCCTGAATCTAATTTTTTTTTGTTCCATTGATTTGATTAGGACCTATTCTAGGCAAAAATCAAGAGGTACAATAAAACCTACACCATACAACAGGTGGCCGGCCATATTACCTATACTTTCTGCCCGAGGTCTTGCGCATTATTTCCAACAAACCTCATTTCTACTGGTTGCAATTCGCTTTAACGTAGAGTGGCTTTGTGACGTCACAGGAACCTTAACCTGCGAGGTCCGAACACAGATACCTCCGTTTTGCAGCCAGCTAGATAGCAAAAGTAAAACAATGGCTGGTGCGACAGAGGATATGCGAGGACAGGGGTGCTGTTTGTGGCCATTGTTACATCCATTCTCCCACTAAGAGATGAGGGTAGTGAATGTGGCTTGAAGGGGTACAAGCCAAACAAACTATTAGTACACACGGTAGAATGGCAGGGCGTTCTATTTCCGTTTTGTTACGCATTTCCTGCTTCCTATCTAGCCTTTTCCTTGTCCATTACTTTTACACCCATCCCATTTTCTCTCCTTTGTCTTTACCTGCATTACCACTTCTCGTGACGTTTCCCTTTACTGGTGCACTGGTTAGCGTAAAGAACGCCACAGTTTGTTCGTACAGCCGCAGTGTGCTATTGAGCACAACACGACATTTGGCAGCTTCACAGTACCTGTTAATGACGGAAATTTACTGGATTGACACAAATATCATAATTAATATAATTTTAGTTTAGTTTTCTGTACGTCACTAAATGTATATTACTTCAAATATTTCTGTCTATAATCGTGTCTACTGAGCCACACACATTTAGAAGTAGCGGTTCTGTTATGTCCAGACAAATCAGTTGTAATATTAATAAACGGACAAACAGACCAGGCCCAATTTCAGGCAAGCAATAACCCTTCAGATAGATTTCTCTGACAATCGACAACATTTTAAACACATCGTCGTTAAGGGGCATTTTCTTCTTATGCGAATCAAATACCCAACACGCGTGAAACCAATGAACTTCAGAGGTCTTATTCTCTGACCTTATTTCCCATGATCCGAAATAAAACTTTTAAACCTGAAGTGTGGCGTCCCACTGTGATTCCCAAGATATCCGGTACTCAAAGACACAGTTTAACACAAGCACCTTCACTGAAAGCAGTAGACATATGTTTTGCAACACAATTACTATATCCTAAATGTTATGTAATGCAGAGATCTCATAGCAAGAAGTAATGAAATTGTAATGTCTTTCAGTAACTTTCTTTTTTATATATATTCTTAAACCGTGTAAGAGCCTCTTGCTGGCCCATTAGAGATGAAAATATAGATGCTTCTACTGCAAAAGAAGAGATACTGTATTCCAAAAGAACTACCTGCGTTAGGCTGTGTATTTTAATGATTTATATGCAACTTTTAACAGTCTTTCAAAAACGCCAGGTTCTATGCTACTAATGTAAATGGCGTCTATAGAAAGGACATGCTAAAAGGGGAGGCCTTGAAGCAAGTTTCTTGTAATGCTGATTCGGTTTTCTTCAAGGTTCAGATATTACAGCCATTTCAAACTACAAATAAATCAGGCGCTCAGTCTGATACACGACAATTTCCTCTCTGATCAAGTCCGAAACATTCACTAGTTCTTCAGAAATGTCTTCTGTGCCAAGCTAAAACGGTGACCGCATCTCGGCAGGGAGGTTTCGAGATCACTGGCGACTACAATCCACATTTCGCGTACACTGTGCTGAAGGTCATGACACCGCCAACGGCTTCGCAAACTCGGCTAACACCATTACCCTTAGCAACTGCCAGTCTTTCTGAACAATGAAGCGGTAGGCCTGATTGTAAGCAACAGTCACAGCCCTTTAAAGGCAGACGTTTATCTATATCACAACTAAAATTTCAGTTCCCAATTTACAAACACAGTCCGTGTCTTTAATCAAGACAAATCGGTGAATGCTAACACAGAAACAGTCTTGTTTGCTGGCTCGCTTGATTAACCAAGTAATTAATAACTAGGAAAATTGTATGTAGTCAAATACAACTGTGTCACATGAGGTGTATTTAATGACTATACAATGGACAACTACATGTTTCGGCCTGTATTGGCCATCTTCAGGTTGTCTTAGGGGAACTTAATATCTTACTATAAGCATGCACGCGCACGTGGTGTAGAGATCTCTACATACGGGCCGTATTAGCAAAAACAAAAAACAAAACCAAACAGGAATCTAATAAAAACAACACAAAACAAAAACAGATACAGAAACATAAATAAAGCTATTGTAGGGGTGTGCTCGGCAGGTATGAAGTTCTGTAGTCGTGCGGAGGCCTATTCTCCGTCCTTCTCCTCAATTATGCTGCGTTGTGTGGGGGCTCGAGTGACCTTGGGTGCGGGATTCCCTTGCCTATGGGGACAGAGATGTGTGTGTGAGTAGGGTGGTAGATTATTCTAGTCTAGTTATGCGTGGGAGGATTCCTCTGTATTGGGAAATATAACATAAATAGGTGGGAACTTACTTACGCTCCGGGAGTTATTGTGTTCCCGTTCTTTCCGATTTTATCCCTTGGTGGGCGTGAGTCCGTGTGGGTGGCGCCGCTCACTGTTGTGTTGCCATGTGCTGTTTTCCTGTGTGCAGCCGGTTCCTTCACCGTATTCACTGTCGGGTGTTGTTATACTGTTGATTGGGTCTTTTTGTTTACTGTGTGTAGCTGGTTCTATCACTGTATTTTACGTGTTCACTGCAAGGCACTTACTAGAAGTAATTAATTAATTAATTACTCCATTGAGCAGAGTCCTTCTTGAGAAGTTAACCGGTTCTCAGCTAATCAAGAAATTCCCCGTATTTTATGGATCCCGAAGGTTAATTTCCGCCTACACAAATGCCCGCCACCTGTCCCTGTACTGAGCCAGATCAATCCAGTCCATGGCTCCCATCCCACTTCTTGAAGACCCATCTTAATATTACCCTCCCATCTACGCTTGGGCATACCAAGTGCTCCCTTTCCTCAGGTTTCCCCACCACAACCCTGTCAGTACCCCATCTCTCCCCCATGCGTGCTACATACCCCGCCCTTTTCATTCTTCTTTATTTGATCACCCGAATTATATTTGATGAGGAGTGATGATCAGTGGGCTCATTATTTAGTTTTCCCCACTCCCCTGTTACCTCGTCCCATCTTTACTGAATTCATTAGCAATACATAACTACACGTACAGTCTGTGAACAAAAGGGGTTTACCAGTTACGTCCCGCGGTCACTTTTCAGGTAGATCTCCTTGTCGTTCAGCGCTTCCCCAAATTCCGTTTCCAAAAAAAAATGTTTGCTGACGAAATGGAACGATGCTGTTGTACTGACACAAAATATAAATTCTGCATAAAGTGCAATGAGAGTCCAGATATTTTCGGGGGGGGGGGGATGTGATGCACAACGATGATGCAAACAGCGAAGCCTGCTTAAACTGACAGATATTAAACAATTCTGTCCAAAGAAAAGCAATGGAGGACTTGTGTGAAAGACCGCGCGAACTGATACACAAGGAACTACGAAGCCAGTACTTGGACACTCTGACTTATAACGACAAAAGGAACATTAGCAGGAACATTCATAAAGCATGCTCCTCCCAACCGCTTCCTCTCCCAACAGATAATGAAGAAACTCATGAAGCACTAAGTGCTGTAAAAGAGTTTGGTCTCACTATTTGTATCTGTTCATCCTGATATTTCGAAGATCTTTTTTTCGTATCATGAGTGAAAACAACTGTTCACACAAAAATGTGCTACTAATTATGTAACATGTTTGGAGAACCGAGTGAAAAACTTCTGGACCTGAAACGACAGTATGCTAACGAAATATCACACAGTCCATTATGCAGAATGGATAAGAATTAAATGAGCACAGTTCGGGGGTCAGGTGCTGGGTACTCCGAGACTTATTGTACTCAACCTCTTCCCGGAGACAGTGTTTTCATCAGATCATAACACTAACCTGAAATGGGCGATATTAGGAACATAATGTGCCTGTCTTCTTCCCCGAAAAGATTGTTAACATGGCTTAAACATTAGACAGTAACATGATATAACAACTGTTTTGTCGATATCATTCAATAATTCTGAATGTCTGCATATAAATGTGTATAAAATACAACAAAACTGTGTAAGAACCTTCCAATTGTTGGACATTTTGTACACCCATATCTTTCGATGCAACTGATAAAATTCCTTACTAACCGCTGGACACAACTCGTCATGCTTGGGGTTGACAACTCGGGTCGCAACTGTTACACGTGCAGCGGACACCTTGGGACACGACTGATACAATTTCTTGACCGCGGGACGCCAACTCGTACTTCCCCGTGACCAAATTCCTGACCTTCTTTACGTAACAGCAGGCAACATATAACTGTGAATATTACCCTCCGGGTTATATGGGGGAGAAGACTAACAATTCAAGGACCGTCCGAAAGAGACAGTCACTGGGCGTCGTTTTTTACCGTCCCTTCTTGGTTTACGTAGAAATACATTGTTAACTATATCTGGATTAGTACGAATGGAAAACGATAGGATATATTTTGTAACCCACAAAAGGGTCAAGAAAGGAGTAGATAAGTAGTACAGTTTGGAATCATGCCAGAATTCGAAAGGAGGAACTGAGGAATACCACAAAATTCCTAGGACAGTTTCCGGGGCGAAATAAGCGATCAGAGTCCCGTTTCAGATCCAGGATTCAGGTAGTAACTGATCTGAGAGTCACGTTGCATTGGGAGATAAAGCCTAGGAACGAGAAAATCCTAAAGAAGCCGTCTTAAGTAACTGATCCGCCCAGTTCATTTTAAACTTCCAACTAACTGATCATTTGGCGTTCCTACAATTTATAGGTCTGCCAGCTGGGTGTCGAGATTATTTTATAACTTAAAAATTACATTTTTTCACGGCTCAAAATGTTCCAACAATGAACATTCATGTCCTGCGAAGTACTGCGTCTTATCGACCCGGTAAGTATTTACCGGCGTTTCGGGTAAAAGTGGCAGTCGAACAGTCCAAAACTCACTGGACCGCTTGACCCTGAAGATGGAGGCATTACTCTCCCCGAAACGTGTGTAACTACGTATTTATCAGTTCACTCAATGTTAACATCATAAAATATACGAATTTTAATTAAATCCTCATTAGTAACCTCAAATTTCGTAGGCTCAAAGCTGCTTGGTGACCCTCCCTTTAGGAATTCAGCTACTTTCGGTCGCACGTGGACAGCAAAGGACAGCAGCCCGTAGTCTCGCAGCTGAAGTACCCGCAAGAAACGATCAGTCACAAATAACATCTGTTGCACAGAATCCAAGAATATTTGTTTCATATTTTCCTAATAATTTCTTACAGGAGCTACGGAACTTGGTGTGAGAGCATGGACAGCTTTGAAAAGTATAAAATACGCCAGAAAAATGCGCAGAAGTTTTTATAAATCTCCTTCCTGTCGGCAATGGCAGTTCGACGTAGCTCAGCTTCATTGCCATCTTTTACGTTGTCTTTATTTCCGGCACGTTGACAATGCAGAACGACGTCCGGCAATCTGCCTTTCCTCCATCGTTTAAATGTATTCTCTCCTATTATCTCTCCCTGTCGCTTCTCATTTGATTTATATACAGAATACATTTAACTCCTAACTTACATTTCATTCCTTATGTGATCACGCAATGTTCTTCTCCAGATTCATCCCAAGAATTTAAATTGTGAAGATTCAGCCTGGTTTCTGCTTCCCTTTACAAGAGCCCCATAACATCCACACAGAAAGGCCCGTACTAACATAATCTTACAGCACATAGCTGCGGTCTCACATCTAGTACACGCCGTTAAGTTTCGTTTGAACGCCCCGCCTACTGATCAACAAACGTTTAACTTCAATAATTATAACATAATTCAGTTTCGTAATGTAAAATTTTCTTTATCGCGTTTTCCATTTTAAACTTCTCCAGTGCTGGATATCACGTGCTATCCGTTCGGCCCAAGTACGACTTCAGTTGGAGACTCCTGTAAATTATAAACTGTACCAGAGAGTCTATTAGGAATAAACATCTCAGGTGACTACATGGTGTCCATTTAGCAGCGGTATTTGAAACTTACACAGAACACGTTCCGACATCGCACTAGTAAAGTACATTCCTTTGGACGTGACGTATAAATATGTTATTGGGAGACAACAGGGAATATCTACAGCCCAGGGGATTTCGAATTACTATCCTACAGTTTTTGAATATTTCAGGAAACTGGAATTTCCCTAGAGTAGTAAACGACTCACCAGAGATACCAATAATCTCCGACCTCAGAATTCAGGTACAATTGTAGGCTGTTTTATGCCAGTCTGGGACTCAAGACCTCGAACGTCACGAGAAACTAAGAAGGAAGGAACAGTGCTTAGATTAGAATTTTATTGAGCAGCCTTGGCCTGTGAAATGTGATGCTGTATCTTTTCATTAGTGTTTCCCAACGAAAAGGTAGGGTTTTTTCCCTGTCAACGCCTTGGAGGTATGATTAAGGAGAAGAGTAGAGATAGAGCTTCATTCTTAACCTCAGATGGTGGTGACCGGCTAACTTCACCTCCCGGCCGCTTGAGACGAGGGAAAGAACTCTTGTACCAATTTAATAAGATACTAGGTTGGACCCAGAGCTGGGATATAGGTCTTGGGAAAGAAAAAAAAATCTCTTGCCTTACCGGATTTCAAATCGCGGATCGTCCAGCCCATATGCGAGATGTCATATCGACTACATAATCCTCGTTCCGATTCCCGACGTTCTGAAGTAATTCGTGCGGCAAAATTTGCCTGTAGGTTATTCAGGTACTAATTCAATGAATGTTTAGAAAAGAAGTGTATATCACAAAGCTGCCATATTTTCTGCAACAAAACTCATTAGCGGTTTATAGAACTACCCGCAGTCAGTTACCATCAATACTGCACTACAACCAGCAGCAGTTTTATTGTATTATTTTACCTCTGAATTCTGGCCGGAAAATGGTGTAATAAGACCGCAACATGTTGCCACAATAAAACACTAATATTTATACACTGTTATTGTGTTTTGATTGTAATTTTAAAATATTTTGTTTCAGTTTTAAGGTCGTCTACTCGAGGTCCGTGCTCATGTTAACTCCTACTAGCATCATACAAGTCTGAGCAGCCCAAAAGTGTACGTGCACAAGGTAAGGCTGATAATATGCTAGCACCTTGCTGTGAATACGAACTGTGGAGTTTGCATGTAATGAACTGTACAATAACGGAACTGCTCGCAAGTGTGTATGGTCAGATTCAGGATCCGGTCGCTGTCTATGCGGAATGAAGCCATCGGTACCCACTGAGGAGAATTCTGGGCGGGTGTCAGTGTAGATACATATACGAAGCAGAAAATAAATTTGTTTGTCTGTGGCGGTTACTGAATTCCAGCTGTCCAGTAGCTACTGAGAGTATTCCTGTGACTCACGTCACGCACACTACACGTACTGCATAAATATTTGAATGATAAGCAATCAATTTGAAGGTGGTGACATTTTAACACCCAAACAAACGGAGAACATTTTAAAAAGAAAGTTAATATGAATTACAATCAATGGGCTTAAATTTCGTTTTATTTGACGTAATTTCGTTAGAGTTTACGAAAACGAACTGTTTCAAGACAACAAAACAAACAACCACTAATGTCACTGACACTCTTAATATGAAACAGTGAGACACTCAAGGAGTGGAGAGGAACGCACGTCGTGCGGATTGGAGACGACGATATTTTAAAGTGAACACCGACGGACAGCGGCGGATCGAAGTGTGTGTTATGTCAGTTCCAAAACATCCAACTCGTACGTGCGTGCGTGCTCTAACTACAGCAACATGTATTTTAGCTGATTTTTGTGGGCATACGAGAAATAATCACGAAAATTGAATGTATGAAAATAAAAACTGGAATTATTGACATAATTGTAAAAAGTGAGACCGTCCTTGCGCACTGTGACATGTACACTTCGTTAGGACGTTTTATAAACCAGCCCAATTATGACCCCACGGGATCGAAACATGTAGCTGAGTGGATTATATTATAAAGCTGTGAATGATGGTTATCTGTTGGTTCCTTATTTTGTAATCCAACACAAGTGGATGTAAAATTTTAAAATTGATCCTGCGACTATTCATCTAGAAACATTTGTGAAGCTGTGGCGAGACGAATTTATGTCACAATTATTGCAATAGTAAATAAAAGTGAATTTATTAAATAATTTTTTAAGTTGAATAAAGAGAGACCAACTTGATGTCACTTGCTTTATTATTTCATTATTTAATGCTCAACATGTTTCGGATGTTAATACATCCATCCTCAGGAGCTTGCGACTTATTTGTTG
>Ga0131853_10011430_pt1 | contig 16251 bp, 16 predicted proteins | sample TergutLab28metaG_FD_92764 | JGI IMG/M metagenome (GOLD analysis project Ga0131853, IMG submission 92764) | Labiotermes labralis P1 segment gut microbial communities from Petit-Saut dam, French Guiana - Lab288 P1 (version 2) (version 2) | ecosystem: Host-associated > Arthropoda: Insects >...
CATGACAGCGGCAGAGAGGATGGTGGTAGGTTGTCAGCCTTACGCACCAGGCGCCTTTACCCCCAGGAAATACTCCTGGTACTCATTTCTGTTAGAGGCTGAGTAGACCCCAGGGCTATAGTGCGATTGGAAGGATTTTATGTCAATGAAAAAAGCAGTGACACAAGCTGGGATTGAACCAGAAACCTTCCGATTTGTAGCACAGCACCTTAACCAATGCGCTACCCAGGAAGGAAATATACAACGTTAATCCCAAAACACTGTATTTCTGGTACAGGTTGTGTCTTTATCATGCTAAACAGTAAAGGATAAGACATACCTATATTGGCCTGATTCTGTGTCTGGGTTCAGCTGTTTGCAGTTCTGGATGTTGTTACTGTGTACAGAGGATTTTACTGAATGCTGTGTTCATTCACAGTTATTGGTACTTAAAGCAATCACAGGCCGAATGAGAAAAGACCAAACTGGGGTACAGAGACTGTCAGTGTATATTTATGAGATAGCATTACTGTGCTGATGGAATTTGTATATTTAGATGTGTGGGTCATTGGCATGCATGTGGTAAGAAAGAAGTGCATAGAACATTGTGGTCAGTTTTATGTTTTGTTGACCATTCCCGGTATGATCCTTGTAAATAACCAACTTGACACACAGTTTGTCATATATGTTTGTTTCAGTTCTCTACATGTTTCGGGCAGCCGTGTGCCCATCATCAGGAGAATTATTGTATGAGTGCGACATCTGGTTTATGTCGCTCTGTCTAGATGACCAGACGGTCATCTAGACAGAGCATGTCACATTGATGCATTAATTCTCCTGTTGATGGGCACATTGCTGCTGGAAACATGTAGATAATAGAAATAAAACATACGTGAAAAATTTTGCATCAAGTCCGTTATTTACAAAGAGCATTGTGGTCAGATAACTTGATGGCAAGACATCAGTTGTGAGACCGAAATGTAGCCTCTAGTTGTTATAACTTCACGTCTTTGAGGTATTCAGGTTATGTGCTGATGTGTGTGTGTGTGTGTGTGTGTGTGCATGCGCGTGTAATGAAAACAGAGGTATGTTTGTCATTAAAGCACTGGCAGTATTGGTCATTCAGAGAAGCTTATGTTGCGGACTGCATCCATAGGTTGGCTGTGCTGATGCTGATTGAGACTCATTCTTAAATAATTACATTAGTTGTAAAATGTACTTGTGTAGGAGGAAATGCTGAGAAAACTGAGTAGGCCTGTATGTTCATGTCTCTTGAACAGCATGCATGAGGAAAAATATGAAATGTACCTGTTAGACCATTTGGAAATGTGCAAAGTTCACTGTGACATTAACAAATTGTGTGAATGAAGAGATTAATAAGAGGCAATCGATTAGGGGAATTCCCACTACCACTCAGTCCAGAATTTTGCGTCTGTGTGTGTGTTCGGTATCAAAGCTGGAATAACTAAAATTCACCAGACTGTAATTTTGGCTTTTGTTTTATGCGGGTGCAAAGCATGGTCTGTCATATTAACCTTTTGACGCCTAATGTCAACCATAGTGGTCGTACCGCACCGCTTACCTCTAAAGTTGTATTTTATATATTTATTCAACAAATATAGGTACTGAATATTGTAAACATGGTATATACTCTCCGTTTTTTTCTCTTCAAAATCCAGTTTGTTTCATAATTCTAACATATGTAGTTTATGTATTATTCACATTTTATATACAGGGTGTGCTAAAATAAAAAAAATAATTCCGGCGCCAAAAGGTTAAGGGAAGAAAATACATTGAGGGTGTTTTTTAATAGCATGCTATCTAAGAAGTTTGGGACTGAGATGAAGGAAATTAGTGGGACCTTGGAAAAAATGTCATAGTAAGGAGCTTCATGATTTTTAAACCTCACCAAATATTATTTCAGCAGTCAGATCCAGGAGGATAAGACTGGTGGGATGTGTGGCCCATATTTGAGAGGGGAAAGTTGCATGCAGAATTTTTATGGGGAAACCTGAAGGAACAAGAAAACTTGGAAGACTTAAGTGTGGAGGGCAGATTAGTGTTAAAGCAGATCTTAAAAAAAATAAGGGGAAGACCGTGTGCTTTGTTGATCTGGCTTGGCACAGGGGCAAGTAGCATGCTCATGGTGAACGTGGTAAATGAACCTTCATGTTCCATAAAATGCAGGCAATTTCTGGACTAGCTGAGGAGCTACTAGCTTTTCCTCAAGAATGGCTTGTCCAAGGATGTGGTCGGTTGGTTGGTTGGTTGGTTGGTTGGTTGGTTGGTTGGTTGGTTGGTGGGTTGGGTTGGTTGGTTGGTTAGAACTTATTGAATACATTAATTCATATCCCTTGTTATGGACGGCGAGGAGTGACCCGGAGATTTTTGCCACTGTATTCTAAGTCTATGCCTTCCACACCCCTCCCCCACCATTGCCATTCCTGTGACTGCATCTTACAATATAAAACAATTGTATTAACAATCTTTTGTGTCAGTTCTATGCAGTATGGTTGTGAAAGTACTTTGTTTCTGTTTCCTGAACTTTTACACCAAATTTTGCCACTGTAACCAACTGCCTTTTTCACCTATTGGGATGAAATGGCCCAGTATTCAGCAGAGGTTGTCCTTGTGAACAGTATGGTGTTCCCCACCTCTGTGTCAGTTGTGTGCCATCTTTCCCCAGCTTGTAGTGCCACCGAAATAATAGGTGGTACATGAATGGATATTACAGTGGACACTATTGCTTTGCTGTGATAATGTGATGTGCCCTGGGTTTAGGTGGTGACATAGAGGCACATTTTGTGAGCACTAAAACTCTGAAAAGGTCATATCTCCAGAATTCATTTGAATAGTTGAGAGTTAACTGCAGTTTTGGTGAATGTCCTTATAGCACCTGCACCGGGATGGACCGTGCCACAAGGGGGCGCTGCTTCGTGGGTGCCTGCTCAGGGTGGAGAGGTTCCCCCAAATGCCGTGAAGGGTGGACATGATACTGAGGATCTGTACATAGGACGAGCAAGGCACGAAGGCGCCCTGATCCCAGGCAAGATCATTCCTTCCCATGGAGTCTGCTATGTTGCTTGGGGAGGAGTGGAGCATGGAAAGAACGAGTACGAGGTATGGAGTGCAGGGTCGACTCACTGATGCTCACAGTTAACACCTTGGTGCAAGGTTTTCAGGAACAGTTGATATTCATCTTATCGAAAAATTCTTCTTTTTTCTAAACTTGCAGTGTTCTTCACCTTACATATCCATTAGATTCTCTTATGAGACAGGTAAATGCAGTTCATTTTGATACTGTTCATTATGTGCAGTGTTATAGGTTTCTTCTTATTATAAAACCAGCAATTCGTTTGCACAAAGTACATATAAAATTGTACAGTCTTCGCTCCTACACATTTTGGCGGTCAGAACAACATGTAAAAGATGTTGAATTTGAAGCCTAGAACGTTGTTAAGTAATCCGAACCAGTGTTCATGTTCTCACATATTATGTCTCCAGGATTCATTAGACATGCTTTATGACATCAAAGTAAGAGTATGTTTTCTTTTCTTGTTTTAATTCTTTGAACATTGGTGTTAGAATTTACTGAATTTTGGTTATGGTGTTTCTTTGAAAAACGTGGGCCCTATGACTTTGCATGCACTCGTTATGCACCAGACTGTGACTTTCTTCTTCTTCTTCTTCCTCTTCTCCTCCCGCTTCTCCTCCTCCTCCTCCCCCTCCCCCTTCTCCTCCTCCCTCTTCTTCTGTTCCTCCTCCTTTTTCTTCTCCTTCTCCTCCTCCTCCATCTTCTTCTCCTTCTTCCTCTTCTTCTCCTTCTTCCCCTTCTCTGTCTCCTTCTCCTCCTCCTCCTCATCCATCTTCTCCTACTCCCTCTCCTTCTTCTCCTTCTCTTTATTCAACTTCTTCTTCTTATCTTTCTTCTCCTCCACCTCCTCCTCCTTCTTCTTCTTCTTCTTCCTCTTCTTCTTCTCCTTCTCCTTCCTCTTCTTCTTCTATGGCGCTACGACTCTGAAAGAGTCTTGGCCTTCTTGACAATAAATAGCCTTCCATTTGGAGCGGTCCTGTACTTGTTATGCCCACTTCACAAGCTTCATCTTCTTCAGATCATTCCTGACATTATCTTCCCATCTAGACTTGGGCCTTCCTGCTGGTCTTCCTGTGAATGGTTTCCGTTTGTGTATTCGTGACTTCGGTCACGTAAGGAAATGTCGCAAACTGCGGGCAGATTTTCGTAACCAGTCACATCTCCGTGCCATAAGTTATGCATTGAAAGAACAGCCGAAGCTGTGAATCAAGCAGCACGTTGACTGCAAGCACCTGCAATACCACATTCTAGTTTCCCATTCTGGAGGCAAGAGTTCTTATGTCTCTTTAAGTTTTTGTTGCCACATGAGCTGAGGCTTTGATGCTCCATTTGTAGCAACAGCAGGCACAAATACTTCTTTAACGCTGCTTCTAGTTTAGCTCCACAGACAACTGGTTTTTTTCCCTCAGTTAAAGCTCAACATTTCCCTGTCTTATTTTTGTCCATTACTGAACCGTCTGAAATTCATCACCGTTTTGTGTATTGCTGTTTTGCACGTTACTTTTGATATGTTACATCTTCACCAAATGTTCTGTGTGTACTGTGAGATGTACTTTGCAAATGAACACTCTTTGTTCAACTGATTACATTTCACAAGCAAAGAAAACCAATATGCACTTTGCTCCTAATATACAGGACTAAATGCCTGTTTGGCTGATCATGTTGGTTAGCTGCAACTATTTTGGCTTATGGACATATAAGAAAAATTGTATGCATTGTAGAATATATGATTTGTTTCCAGGTCCTGACTGGGTGTGAGGTTGAGTGGGTACATGCTTCTGGTGGACAGGTGCCTGACAGGGCTCTGCCTTCTGGTGAGACAGAAGAGGGTGAACCCTTGTTTGTAGGGCGGACGTCACACGAGGGAACAATGACTGTCGGCAAGGTATAATACTGTTACATGCATTTGTGATATACAGGGTGAGTCTCTCGTTAGAGGCCCCGAACTATTGTCTATGTATACAGTCGAACAGCGCGGGTTTCTCATTCGTAAATACTGGCAAACAGGTTCATGTAAAGCATGCGGGATGGAATTTCAAATGGAATTTGGTGAAAAACGTGCACCATCGAAGTGTTCCATCCAGAAATTGGTTAAAAAGTTAGAGACAAGGGGAAGCCGATCTAATACCTGCCGACTTCTTTCTTTGGGGCCTATTGAAGGGCAAAGTGTACAAAAATACACCCCCGCACAATCGAACAACTCAAAGACGCTATACACCAAGAGATTCAAGCCGTCAACGTCGACACTTCGGGAAAAGTATTCCAGAATTTGGAGAAACGCATTCAAGTGTGCTTGGATGTGAAAGGAGACCAGTTTGAACATCGATTATTAGCAGGTCCTGTTTTGCATCATTCCCGGTATGTGTGTATAAATTTTCAAGCCATTATCTCAATAACGTAATTTTTTATAGACAATAGTTTGGGGCCTCTAGCGAGAGATTTTCCCTGTGTATGGCGGCTTGACTATACATTGAATGGAGATCTTAAGGCATACAGGGTGATTCAGGAGTAAAGGCCAGCATTTTGGGAGATCATTGTGAGACGAGAAGTTCACATGAACATGTGTTGAGTTTTGAATGTTTACTGAAATAACAGCTGTGTGACTGTTCAGATACAGAATTATGGTGAGTGGTAATGAAGAAAGAGAAACTACTCATTGTTAATTTTATTTCAAGTCTAAAGTAATGTTCAAATGACATATTTGTTACACAAAAATTACATATTTTTTACAGTTCACAGTAAATGTTTGAAAAATCTCACCATTAATCTCGGTGCACTTCGCAGCTTGCGTGCAGAGATCGCATGTTGTTCATCTGAGTTGATCTTGGACATTTCCATATGTGGGTAGCAGCACCCAGAGTGCGAGCAAACAATTCATCTTGTGTATCCACCTGTATTTTGTACACTTTGCTTTTTGTCCAACCCCACAAACAAAAATCTAATGGCATTAGGTCTGGAGAGCCAAACTGCCCCATCTCTTTAAACAATCAGAATTAGACACATGTTCATATGAACATTTTTCCCGCGACATGACCGGTACTGTAACTTCAAAGCTTTTCTCCTGAATGACTATGTATATTTGGTGAATGACATCCTTATATGGCATGCATATGAGTTCAGATGCTGCTGTAGTTTGGGGCAGACTTGTATGAAAGCAAAGGATTACAGGGATGTACATCAATACAGGGTCAGGATTGCCCCCCCCCCCCCCCGTCCTTTTGTTTGGTTAGGCCTGCATTGACATAATGTATGTATAATGTAAATTCTGTTGTGTTCGTCTGTTTGAGGGGACCGCGGTGGCACAGTGGTTAAGGCGCTGCGCTACAAATCGGAAGGTCACTGGTCTCATCCCCGCTAGTGTCAGTGGATTTTTCATTGACATAAAATCCTTCAAATCCTTCAATCGCACTACGGCCCTGGGGTCAACTCAACCTCTAACAGAAATGAGTATGAGGTGTATTTCCTGGGGGTAAAGGCGGCCGGTGCATAAGGCTGACAACCTTACCACCATCCTGTGCCGTTGTCACGAAATCTGGGAGTCTTAACTTCCTGGAACCCTCTGGGCCTGTCCAGGCCTGTAATGGGACTGATTTGCCTTTTTTCATATGTTTGAATGCTGATTTGTGCACTTGTTTTTACCACCCTGTTTCTGGTTCTGCATCTTGTTCATACAAAACTTCCTATTGTAATAAGGAGTGGTACATAATTGTGTACCATTAAGGCAACTAATGGAATGTCTGCACTCACCAGGGTTGATTTATTCTTATAATGAAACCAACTAGATACACTAATTTCTCAAATTTATTTTTGGAATAAAACTCTACATGTTTCTTACAGTTCTTCCGTCCATCATCAGGAGTTCTTCACTGTACACACAGCAATGGTATATGTCATACATATTTGCTCACAGGCTGTCAGCAAACCTGTACAACATTTACCATTGCTGTGTGTACAGTGAAGAACTCCTGAAGATGGACAGAGGTACTGTCCAAAAAATGTAGAGTTTTATTCCAAAAATAAATTTGAGAAATTAGTGTATCTCGTTGGTTTTATTATAAGAATTTATCATGATGCACGGTCACCTGAATGTCAAACAGTTGATTTAGTAATTGTGCGTAGTTGCTGAGCGCATTTGAACTTGACAGGTAGCTTACATAAATAGGGTTTCCCCATATTTTTACAACTGTTCGCTGTTAATTCAGATTACACACATTTCTTGTCTCTGTTCTGAAAAGAAGCACTGTTCCAACTATTTAACTATCTCTTCATATGTATTGCTGTTGACTTTAACAGCATTCACAGAATGGCAATAGGGCATTGAAACAAGAGGTTGTTCATAGCCTGCTGTAGGTGTACAGTGTGGCTAAACAGATTGTAATGAAAAAAATAGTCCCCGGTGTCCCAGCAGGTTAAATGTATGGTCTTTCTGCAGTGAGTTTTGGAGTGATCACACTGTACTGTTTTTAGCTGTGTAAAGTGTTAGGAAGCTCAGCTGGCAAGGTATGTGTTCAGTACTATATGTACACACACACTCATCAATTTCGAATGAACTTCTGAAAGTCACATATATGTTAAGGTTCTTATACCAGTGTTGCTGAGGGCTCAGGTCATGTGGGATGTATGACATCGGGTGAGTGGTTCGTGATGTTTTAAGTATGTCTGCTGGACTGTTGAGGCTCTACGCAGTCACCCTTTTTACCTTGTTTGTCCCGACGTGCTCAGTCTGGTAGGAGTAGTTCTTTCGGGAGACGGGTATGGTTCACTGAGTCACATACAGTGATACCTCGGCAAACAAAGATAATTCGTTCTGGAATCACATTTGTTAGCCGAAACACACATACAGACGGAAAAGATAAGCTCCTGGAATGGCCCAACCGTTCATGTTTGCTGCTTTATGTTAGCGTGCGCATCCACTAAAACATTCGTTAGCCGAGTCCGAAAAACGGCGAAAACATCTTCGTTAGCCGAAAAATTCGTTAGCAGGATCACTCGTTAGCCGAGGTATCACTGTATAGTTTTAGTTATTTTCTTTTGTATTAATTGATTTATTTATTAATTTATTCTTGGTATAAAAGGCGTGCTCTTATCCAGTTAAACAATTAAATCATTTTCTGGTAAAATACCACAGTCACTTCACTTGCACTCCCTCACTCACATCCCTCCCATATGCGACTGCTTAGCATTCTCCCATGTCCGTCATCCGCTGTAAACCGTTTCCTCGTTTAAATCTCTCCCAGTACACAACCCCTCCTACCTTTCACCAACGGTTCTTAAACATACGTCGACAGTTTAAACTTAACAACGTATGGCCATGAACCACCCATAACTGATGCAAGTGAACCTAATAAACAAATATACCAAAAAATGTTCAGCTACAAGATGGTGGCATTACAGTACTTGAAAATGTGGGATCTACACAATTACTGACATAACATCACATGCAAGAAGACCTGAATCATGGGATGTTTGTTTGTAGCATACGTAACGATGCGGGAACGACAAGGATATTGCAGGGGCCCGTAATGCTGTGGGCTGTGCAGGATAAAGCTGATTTAAGGATTGGATGGGACTGTGTTTCAGGTGCAGCAAAGCCATGGTGTGTGCTACATTCCATATGGTGGAGAGGAGCTGTCGTTCCCCGACTACGAGGTCCTGGTCCCCAAGTAATGGCCACTTTCGAGGTCTTCTACCACTTGCTGCATAAACACGCAGAAGTGTACATCAAGGAATCTGGAAGCAAATTTATCCCAAATAGTGGAATTTCATATTCATATGGCAGACAATGGGATATTGAGAAGGAAATCAAGAATGTTAAGATAATATGATTGTTATATATATATATATAATAAAATATACGCTAATTAATTTCCATGCAGTAGAAGTGGTCAGAGGAAATTATGCCTCTTAAGTGCCCCAAGTACTGACAGGCAGTAATAGCCTGCATTGCGTCTGTTGAAGCTTTCTATTAATCACAGAGTAATGGCTAGTTGAAGATGAATGTTGTTGGCAACTATAGCTATTTTAAGGTACATATACTGTGAATTAAGTTCATAATAGTTTATAAATGAAGCCCACACCTGCCTTGTGTTGTTTATGCAACCAACACTACCATGTTTGCTTTGTGACATTTATATATTTTCTTGAAACTGTAATAAAACAAGCTGATATGACTATGCATAGATGGTGTAGATTCCTTCACATACCCTAAAATGTCTGTAGCTACTAATCTGGGCAACATAATGCTTCCCCCCTCTCCCAACTCCAGGTTTGTTAGAATATCCGGAGAACGCAAGCAATTTTATGTTCAGGTGACCATGCATCATGATAAATTCTTATAATGAAACCTACTAGATGCACTAATTTCTCAAATTTATTTTGGAATGAAACTACATGTTTCGAACAGTTCCTCTGTCCATCATCAGCAGTTTTTCACTGTACACACAGCATTGGTATATGTCATACAGGTTTGCTGACAGCTTGCGAGCAGCTATCAGTAAACCTGTATGTATTGCTGTTTGTACAATAATAAACTCCTGATGATGGACAGAGGAACTGTTTGAAACATCTACAGTTACATTCCAAAATAAATTTGAGAAATTAGTGCATCTAGTTGATTTTATTATAAGAAACCAAGCAGCAAGCTGCCACGAATATCTTTGCAAAGTTTCTCTGTGAGCTGACATTAGCCCTTTATTGTCAGAAAGATGTCTATAGGCGTTACCGGCGCGCAATGTTGAAAAAGCCGAATAACCGCTGTAGTCATGAGGTGCTTGCATGCACAGTAATGGGCATGACGTTTAAATCCTGATTTGTACGCTGGATGCTCAACTCATTGCCAGAGCCAATAGTTATGAAGTTACTGATGCGGTCGGTGATGCTGATTTAATTTGAGGGACAGAAATATTCTCAGCAAATACTTGAATCTTCAGATCAAGTGGCCAGTGATAATACTGATGTCACCAGCATAGGTACCAAATTTAAGGTGCCAGTACGTGCAAATTCTTTTCTTCCAAGAAACCTGCAGAGGAAGCAACTGGTGATGAAATTTTGATGTTCTGCTGACTGTGCATTTCAGTATATTTATCTTAGTAATTAACCAACTTGATGCACAAAATTTTTGTTTTACAATTAAGTCCACCTATAGGCGTGATGATACCAGAGGCTGTGTAATGCAATTTTGACCTCCTGATGATGAGCACCTGTGCTCGAAACATGTAGAGGCGTGAAATAAACTTATTGTAAAACAAAAATTTTGTGCATCAAGTTGGTTAATTTCTGAGATAAATATGGTGATGAAATGTTAAAATTTAAGTGTATGACTGATATTATTTTCATATTCAAAGGAATAAGATATTTTCTGTTGACACAGTGCACACTAGCCTAAACCGAAGTGAAACTAGGTGGGACGAACAGGCCGGAATTCTACAAGGTGATATTTTTTGCGTTGGGTTGGTTTGGTGGGGTGCAGTAATATGCTGTAGGTCAAAAACTACGTCGTAGGTACAGACTGCGGGGAGCGGGTACTTAGGCTGTCTTTGGCAGAAGTTCGACTGCATTGTCCATCACCTGTTCTCTATAGGCAGATGTGATTTTGGAACTGAGCTGTAAACCAGTAACAACGGATTTTGGTTACCTGAATTGTTCGCATTCATTGAAGAAAAGTAATGTATGGAAGGTGACTGGTGGTAAAAGCTCTCGGTTTGTGGCAAGTTATATGTGGATAAATGTTATGCAGGAAGTTTTGATCCTCTGAAAGTCCCCCTATAGAGTATCAGTAATTGATCATTAGTTGGTATTATGTACTTAAAAATTATGTACAATATAAGATTTGTTTGTTAAAAATGGGAAAGATGATGTCTGATATCTGGGGTATCATAACCGACTCGTGGGAAGTTGGATGGAATGGATACTTGCCTTCTTCTTAAAACTGTAAATTATGTATTTTCTAGGGAACTGTGAATTCTTGTTTAAAATAAAATTGTAATAATCTTAACAAATATTGTACCAATTAATGGTAAGTTTGGGGCCATTAACACAGAATTAGTTGTTAGGAGCAAGCTGCTGAAATGTAACATTTGTCAGCTTGTTACAAATGAATGGACATTTTCTGGCAAAAAGACAGCTCGGACCGATCGTCTCCATACTGTCGGCATGACGGTAAAAGAAAATAGTGACACTATATTTTTTATGGGCAAGGCGGACCGGAGTTGTCAGTTCTTTTATAATGTGTTCGGTAATTTATCAGGGATGTTTGTTTCAATGCAGAATGAAGACAAAATGCATAAATCACTAACAACATTGTTTATGTATTAATTCATGCATTTTTTTTTAACAATTTGGAAGAACTGCACTGTGGGTTACAACTATTTTGGTGAACTTTTGACATACCTTTCTTGGGTACCAGCATTACAGTTGGAGACAGCTGTAAAGTTGTGGTTTCAAAAGTGCAGATCGGTTACATGGGAATGTTTTAAGTACTTCTCGGGTCATATACATTTGCTGGTTGCAGCGCCTTGGTAAAAAGGTAAAGTGATGCCGTTACAGGCCCGGTGTAGCCCAGAGGGTGGGTAGAGGTATAGCTCTACTCTTCCATGACCGCGGCACTAGAAGGGGGTGAGTGGTCAGCAGCACGCTCTGGCCGCACTTTACCCCCAGGAAAGACCCGGTACCCATTTTACAGGAGGCTGGGTGGGCCCCAGGGCCGGTCTGGATGAGTGGAAAATCTTGTCCCCACCGGGCTTCGATCCTGGACCATCCAGCCCATAATCAGTCGCTATACCGACTGAGCTACCCGGCCCACATGCAGCACCTTGGAAGAAGTGGAAATATTCAAATAAGTCCGTTAACAGCACGTGCATCGTCTGTGGTAGTGCTTGGAGCGATACTAGAACCGTCAGGTTTCATTTGCGATAAGATATTGTCGCTGCTTGGATTATTATGAAGATGACATACCATGTGTGCAGCCTTATCGATGTGTCTGGTGATATTATCCCATGAAATATGTGAAGCCTTTGTGTTCACATGTCGAAAGCATTTTCTGATGCTGTGCCTGCTTAATTGAAGTGGTAATTGAAGTTCCTTTGGCTTTTGAGTCCTTTGGTAAGAACACAAGATGTACTTTGTCTCCCACAATAGTACAAGGCACTGAAATATGAGACCTGGGAGCATTTTTGTCTCCTAATATATTTAGATTGTCAATTTTCAGAGCTGAGGGCCAAGTTCTGAAATATCCTTGTCGGTATTTTTCTTTCCCTATGTGCCCACACAGACAGTACAGAGCTTGCAGTTAGCACTGACTAGAGCCAACAGATGTAACTGGTGAGTAGACGGCACTTTTACCACAATGTACTTTCCATCCATGTCTTAAACAAGTTGGAAAATTCCACTAAAATAAAAAGCTTTCTCAGTATACTTGCATGTATCCACATTGTGCCAGAAGCAGAGTGCAGGTCAGCAAGAGAAGATTCTACAGCAGAACCTCGTCACCAGGACAGTGCAGAAGGAAGAACACCAACAAATGGGAAGAAAATTTAAAGAAATGATTAAGACCCAGCGTCTGCCATTGTCATGGTCATACAGAAACATTTTGTTGTGCCAGATCTGAAGAATCAATACTGGATCCAGTTCATCACTTCTTACGAATGTTCCAACCTGATATGCAAGTGGAAATAGTATTAGAAATTGTCTGGATAATCACTCCAGCAAATAAGTGGTTTCTGCAGGGAGGGGGGGGGGGTGTAATGACACACAGGCTAGAATGTTAGGATCCTTCATCTGAAAATGTACAAGACGGCTCTTATCATTGCACTGTGCAATACAACATGTGTGACAGTGATTTTCTCCTCCTCCTTCCCCTTCTTCTCCTCCTCCTCCCCATTCTTCTTCTCCTTGTCCTCATCCTCCTGCTTCTTCATCTTGTTCTCCTCCTCCTCCTTCTTCTCCTCCTCCTTCGTCATCATCTTCTTCCATGGCGCTACAGTCCCATGCAGCCCCATCTTTCCAACAATGAATGTTTGTGTGGTCTAAAATAAGACATTGTTTCTGCCCACATGATGATTACCATCATCACTTTATTTACACGGAGTTAATTCCAAACAACGCTGTTTGTTTTCAGTAGCAGTGTAAAATAACACAAATATGCACAAAGGATATGCAATATATGCTGTGTCAGTGGCAGCAGTTTTTACACAACCACCACCCTTCCTCTGGCCATTGTGTTTATTTTTTTTAATTTCCTTAATTTGTAAATGGTGTTGTCTCAATGTTTTATGCCCAGTGTAGCTTAATGGCAAGAGAGAGAGACTGGGCAGGTGTTACTACTGACATGTTTTTTGCATGTCCCACTATTTCAGCACAAAAAACAAATATTTCTGAAATCTGTTAACTCCCATTGCTTCTGGACAATCATAACCCCTCTTCTTGCTGTCTATAACTGTGATTAGCTAGCTACTTCGAGGCATGCAATGTAAGAGACAGAAAACTTTCACTTGAAGCATGCACCCAAACCAATTCATTCATCTCAAAGATGGAGGTGATACGTCTTCCAAAACTTCGGATCATTTAAGCACCACATGGCGCAGGAACCGCAAAGATAACCATCGTCTGATTGATTAGTAATAACAATTGATCCATTCTTAAGTTCCCTTAGCTATCCCTTAAATTAGTTCATTGTTAAAGTAATCTTTATGAGAATTATGTACTTTAATAACAAAGTGTTATCCATTCATGCTCACATTTGCTAATATATCATTATTATACAGCTTGCAGAGTTTTAGGCCTTGCGACCCACCCTGGCCCCATTAACGGTCTAGAAATCTTTGGTGGGGTCGTCCTTGGCTTCATTTCCCACATGCTTGATATTTCATAATTAAGTGTGGTAGTCTGTCAGTCCACTGAACTTGTTGCATCCGTTTTTTTTTTTTTGTAATTTTGAATTTTCTTTACAACTTGGTTTCATTTTAAGTTCTGATAAAATATCTTCATTGGTTTAGTAATCCTGCCATGTGTATTTTGCCATTCTACTCAAATTTTATTTATACTGATGTTATTCTGGATTTATCCTGTTCTCTAACTGCCCAAGTTTTGCTTCAGTGTAATAAAGTAGGTAATACATAACTAATACATTACATTATAACTTACCCGGCTGAATAATTCGGGTCACTAAGACAAAAAATGGTAAAAGTATCCCTGTACAGGCCTGGAGCCCTACCGAGTGTTGTGTTTCTAACTGTTATCATGAATCATCGACAATACGGAGGCATACGCCCACTAGGGCTGAGGCGCCATGGTCAAAAAATAAAAATTGACGATCCCAGTGGCTGCGCGATCTACAGCCACTCTCTTGCTGAGATTGTGCGTTTGAATCCCGCGGGGGCATGGATGTATGATGTATGTTGTGAGTGTTGTGTGTTGTCAGGTAGGGGTTTGTAGTAAATATGTTTTTTTCTGCGTGGGGCTGATCACCCGTCCAGAGCGTACCAAGTGTGGCGTGTCTGAGTGTGATCCTAAAGCCTCGATAATGAGGAGGCCCTCACCCTCAGGGGTTTGTTGCGCCATGTAGAAAACACCACTGAAAAAATCAAATATTGTCGGGCAACTGCTCCGTTTAAGAATCAGCTTCTTCGTACATACTGAATGCGTGGGAGGAAATACAGCATGGTTCGAATGTGTGACGTCTGGAAGAAATCGATTCTTCTCGGGGTCGAATTTCGCGACTAGCAACTGTGGTCGAGTGCGACCATGGATCAGATGCGCCCGACCGCCAGTGTTCAGGTGTATGGCTAATGGCGGATGTAAGTATCAGGAATGCTTCATCGTGATTGTATAATTTTGAGCGTAAGGCCTAGTTGACGGATAGGTTAAAGTTATACTGAATTATCGTGTTTCTTGACAGTTTACGCTTGTAGAGAATAAAGGTGTGAAATAAAATTGCAAAGGTAAGTGCAAATTTTGTACTGAAAATGCTCAGTTTAAGTTTCAAATGTGTTTGGGTAACAGAAGGCTTGAAAACGAGCTGACGTAATGGTTAAGATGGGCTGCAAGAGCACGCTGAAAGAACATGTTTCGTAACGGTTTTTCTGAACAGAATAAAAGGTGGAAACGTGTGGTGTAGTGACCGTACAAAAGATAAGCATGGTTGCTGGTACTAGAAGTCTCTCACCCTGAAATTTCCATCTATCACAGAAGGCTAGGGAGCTGTCGCTAATCTAATGGCTAGTGTGTGTGAAACATGTATGTAGGCAATAAAGGAAGCTTGCAAAAACGTACCAAATATAATTTTTGGATACATCCGGATGTTGCATTTGTCTTTTGAAGTGACGCAATGGCCTATGTTTTTAACGTCTCGTGTTCTAGCAGTTGCTTCGTTCTGTAAAATGTTTTAGATTATCTATTTCCTGTCATCGGTGTGCTACACTTTAAATTTCACGTGAGAAACAATTTTTCATCGTTCACTTGAATTCGAAAACTGCTTTACGATGAGGACAGGTCTATAACACATGTAAACAAAAGGACATTCGAAATTGGTTTAGTTTGCTTACTGTAATTTCATCGTATTATATGGGATAATTTTCGGTGTCAGTAGAGCAGACGTCAAGTTAGGGTTTGATGGGGGCGTTGGTGCCGAATTTTTCGGCCGCCCCCGTTTGCAGATTCGAAGGGGCAGCAAATTGAGTATTTTAAAATGAAAAGTGAATATCTTCGTCCAACAAATTTTAAATAACCGAGTCGAATGTAAGGAAATTTAATTTAAAAATGTGATTTTTTTTAATTTCGTAATTTATCTTAAGGGCGGCCATTGCGATTACTCGCTCCGGGCGTCAAATACGTAGCTACGCCACTGAAGACTTTGTTTCGTGTCCAAAACAAGATCATTAGAATAGTGGAAGTCACTGAAAGGAAAATGTCTTCTGGAGAGAGGAAGTTCAATATTTTTACCACTTGCACCGTCAAACAGGACATAACCCTAACAAGAGACTAAAGCCAATCAGTATATAACCATCTGCCAAGAACAATTGTGTGCTTCATGTCTAATAAAAGTAGACAGGAAGTAGAACTAAAAGTGAGTTAACGTTTCTGATACCAAATATAAACCCCCCCCCCCCCAAAAAATTGTTCAAAAAAAAAGAAAATTTGGTAAAAATTAAAAAGTGGTTTATTTTTGGAAGGTTTATGCCCAG